>JACCDT010225184.1_pt1 | contig 10482 bp, 10 predicted proteins | sample 7446291 | NCBI WGS metagenome assembly JACCDT01 (sample SAMN15323446, study PRJNA562643) | freshwater metagenome | isolation source: river surface water | place: USA:Blue River Watershed | collected 2017-08-17 | reverse complement strand
GTGCAAAAAATTTTTCTCATCTAAAGGGTGCAAAAAATTTTTCTCATCTAAAGGGTGCAAAAAATTTTTCTCATCTAAAGGGTGCAAAAAATTTTTCTCATCTAAAGGGTGCCCTTACCCACACAAAATTGTAGGATTTTTCTCAACCTAAAGGGTGCCTCTGTCAACTCAAGACTATTTTTCTCAACCAAAGGGTGCCTCTGTCAACTCAAGACTATTTTTCTCAACCAAAGGGTGCCTCACCAGACCAGCGCGGCCATGGGCTTCAAATCAAGATTTGAAGCTTCGCCCTACCAGCGCAGGAAGTATAAGTCTCTTTGAAATCAAACGACACACTTGACTTTTTATCAAAATATTGTCATAGTATTCAAAAGGAGACAAAAAATGATATGTTACCTTTGTAGGTAACCACACTTCTGGAGGAATAAAATGAAAGAGATAAAAGCGCACACAGACGACTTGGATATAGTGCAGGCGTATATTACAAGTGGTAAAGACATTCTAGCTACCGCAGAGGAGTTAGGTGTTGATATTCAACGAGTAGCTTCCGCTATATCAACGCCAGGGGCTATTATGGCCCTTAACCATACATCTACCAATCTTATAGCTAGAATGGAAGATCTATTCCAATCTGCTATAAGAAACTTAGAGGAGGCCGAAGTTGGCCTTACAGCTAAAGACCCTGCGGAAGTGCTTGCAATGATGCATAAGATGAAGATGGAAGAGCTAAAGATGCAGATCAAGTTAGCAGAAGTGCAGGCCGGTAAAGGCCCTAATAAGGTATCTAATACCCAAGTAAATATAGGGTCGGAGATGCTACATGGGCTTCCTGCAATACTGCAAGCTATTAGGGAGGAGTGATGCTAATATCTAGACCTAATATATCCTGTACTGAGGTATCTAGGTATCCTGGTAGACTATATAGTGGCGTTAATATAGAAAGGCTGGCTGGCATTCTTGGGTATACTGAACTAATAGCTCCACAAATAGCTATGATTAATGCCTTCCTTCACCCAGACTATCGCTTTATTGTAGGCTGCCTGTCGCGACGTACGGGTAAGACTATTGTATCAAATATTATTGCAACTATGATTTCTTTAGTACCTAATGCTAACATTCTAGTAATCTGCCCAGACTACTCGCTTGCTAATATCTCTTGGGATTTACAGATTAAGAATATCGGTATTCTAGGCATGGAGCTGCGCAAGCAAAATACGCGTGACCGTGAGATAGTAACTGAAACAGGTGCTATGATTAAATTAGCTTCTGCCGAAAGGGCCGACTCTGCGGTGGGTCGTTCTTATGACTTAATCCTATTCGACGAAGCAGCAATTTATGACGGGGGTAAAGAGATATTCGACATTGCATTACGTCCTACACTAGATAAGTTGACCTCCAAATGTATCTTTATATCCACACCACGTGGCGATAACTACTTTAAGGAGTTCTACGATAGAGGATTCTCCGCAGACTTCCCTAGCTGGGTGTCTATTCACTCCACTTGGAGGGATAATCCTAGAGCTGTTTTGTCTGATATTGAAGAGGCAAAAAGAGGTATGCCTGCAGCTATCTTCCAACAAGAGTACGAAGCTAACTTTACTAGCTTTGAAGGTCAGGCATTCTCTGCGTTTACTGATGATAATATTAAACCAGTAGACTTCAAACCTGACTATTTAGACTATGTAATTGGCCTTGATATAGGATTTAGGGACCCAACTGCCTGTGTTGTGGTAGGTTTGTATGAGAGTCCTAATGGCTCAATATGTGGCAATATACTTGAGGTCTGGGAGGACTCGGGCAAATCTACCGCCCAGATCGCAACTAGACTCAGAGAGACTATGGACTACTACAAAGCCGAATGTATCTATATAGACTCAGCGGCAGCCCAAACTAGGTATGACTTAGCTGAGATATATGACATAACCTGTATAAATGCGGATAAGTCGGTAGTTGACGGTATCGGTTTCCTTAATACGTTGTTCCAACAAGATAGACTATCTGTGTGTGAATCTTGTACTCAAGGTATTACAACAATCCGTAACCTGGTATGGGATAAGAAAAGTAAGCTTGAAAAGCTGCTACATAATAAATACATCCACGTAGCAGATGCTATCAGGTACGCTGTGTATTCTCATAGGTACGAGTTTGACCTAGTATAAACGACAAGCTTTACAACGAGCTCAAAAATTGTTACAGTAAGAGTATAAAGAATGGAGGAAGAAATGGCACTCAACAGATTAGAGGTCAAGTATGTACGTGACGGGATAAAAACTCGCTACCAAAAGGCAAATGCTTGCGCTATTTGCGGAACTACTGATGAACTAGAGTATCACCACTACAATACTGTAGACCTACTTTGGGATAAATGGAAGAAAGCTAATGGTATTGGCATAATTTCCGACCCAGAACAAATTAAGATTTTACGGGAATCATTCTATATTGACTATGAGCAAGAGATGGTATATGACTGTGTCACTTTATGTAGTAAACACCATAAACTCCTACATAGCCTATATGGTGCTTCACCTTCTTTACTAACAGCAAACAAACAAAAGAACTGGGTTGCTAAACAAAATGCTAAATTCAATAAAATCAATACTTAGCTATGATTTGTTCGGCAGCATTAAAGCTATGCCAGAGCAACCAGATTCTAAGTACGGCCAGGAACACGCCGCCCTAGAGCAGGACACTGTCAACTTATATAATGCGTACACATTATTTGAGTGCGTAAATCGTGGTGTTAATCTTATAGCAGACTCTATAGCCACAATACCTATAGATGTGATGGATAGACAGGAAAATTACGTTCCGGTTAGTAAACGAAAATATCCCACATATCGAGGTAATGACCTATCCACGCTATTGAACATCGCACCCAACCCAGACCAGGATAGAGTAGAGTTCTTTACTGGTATAGGTATAGACCTATTACTCGCTGGTAATGCTTACTTGTATTTTGATGGAAAGCATCTATATCGTTTACCTGTCATCTATATTAAGGTAAAGGCAGGTGCTACCAGACTAGTTGAGAAGTATATCTATACCCCTAACGGTGTGGATATTATATTCGACCCTGACGAGGTTATAAGGTTAAAATACGGTTCTGCCACTAACCCATACATTGGTAGTAGCAGACTTAGTTCGGCTATTAATTCGTTAGGTATCATAGATAAGATGAATACCTATCAGAAAAACTACTTTAAAAATAGCACAATTCTGGGCGTAGTATTACACTCTAAGAACATACTTGGTGAGAGAACAAAGAAGCGCTTGAAGACCGAACTACAGGGGTATAGGCCTGATTTAGGGGCTAACAGGCCTATCATCTTAGATGGTGATGTCACGTTAGATAACCTGTCTAAACAAACAAATAAAGACTTAGACTACGATTTAAGCCTTAAAGCTAGGGAAGAGAGAGTTCTACACGCACTAGGTGTGCCACCTACCCTACTAGACCCATCAAATACTAACACAGTCAATGAGAATATTAAAATGTTCTACCTATTGACTGTAATCCCCTTGATGCAGAGAATAGTGAGTGGGTTAGAACGATACTTTGGCTATGATTTAAAAATAGCTACTGCAGAAATACCCGCTATGATACCTGATGAGCGTAGCAAAGCACAGAGCTTACAAACATTAGTTAATTCTGGTATCTTAACCCGCAATGAGGCTCGTAATGAGATTAGATATGGGGAGCATTCCGCAGACTTCGCCGACGACTTAATCATACCTGCTAACATTGCGGGTTCAGCACTGGATTCTTCTGTAGGAGGTAGACCACAAAATGCCGATAAATAAAGATATTAATGCCATCCTTACAGAAATGCAGGACAAGGCTATTGAGTTTGGTAACACTTTTGAGATTAAAGCTGTAGGTACAGACTCAGCTAATCTTGAGGAAATTACTATTGAAGGCTTTGCTAGCACAAGCAGCAAAGACCGTTCTTGGGATATAATCCCAGGTACTGCATGGGCCGATCCAGAAGCCCGTGCTAATTATCTAACGAACCCCATAGTTTTAGCTTTCCACGATCATAAGCAACCTATCGGTACTTGTGAGTCCTTAGAGGTTAAAGATGGTGGATTATTTGTTAGAATCAAGTTAGTACGCTCGTTGAACGAAAAAGTCTTCGATGCAGTACGTAGTGGAGTATTAAAGTCCTTCTCCGTAGGTTTCAGATTGTTAGACCTAGAGTATGACCAAGATACAGATGCATTCATACTTACTAAGTTAGAATTAATGGAAATTAGCGTAGTAAGTGTACCTTGCAATCCTGAGGCAGTTTTTCAGGTAATAAAATCATTTAAAGTTTCGGAGAGAAATAAAATGCCAGCAGAGAACAACACTCCAGTTGTAGATCAAACATTAGTAGCTAAAGCCGTTCAAGAAGAATTAAGCCGCATCCAAGCACAGAAAGATGCTGAGGCCGCAGTTTTAGCTGAAAAAGAAAAAGAAAAAGCAGCTATTGCAGCTATGGTTAAAGAACAAACCGCATCTTTAGTAGAAGATATTAAGAAGAGCTTAGATACAGAAGGTTTAGCTTCTACTATCGCTAAGTTCCAAGAGCAAATCCAAGCACAAAAACCTGAAGTTATTGCTGCACAAACTACCAGCAAAATGCAACACCCTGTTAATGCATTAGCCAATCAAGGTCCAGTAAGTGACACTGAAAAATCAGCAGCTTTCTTGTTGTCACGTATCGTACGCAAAGACGTATTCGGTACTAGCTATGGTGCAGCTTTAAAAGAGAAAGCCGCAGGCTTCGACAGCTCTAACGCTGCAGTACATATTCCAGGCGCACACACTGTAAACAGTGCTGATTGGGAAACAATCTTTGTTACCTCTTTCTGGGAAGACGTGCGTCGTGAGTTAGTTGTTGAACCAATGTTCCGCAGCATGACCATGACTGGTGCAGTTGTTCGCTTACCAAAAATCCCTGAACAAGCTTACGCTAGCTACATCGCAGTTGATGACTTAAAAACTACTGACAGTACAGCACCTGTTGACAACGGTAACCGCCCAACCGAAATTATCTTAACAGCACACAAATTGTCTGCTAAAGATTTAATCGGTAATGAAGAAACTGAAGATACAATCTTAGCTATTCTTCCAATTATCCGCGACAACTTAGTTCGTCGTATGGCTCGCAGCTCTGACCGTAGCTTGTTACGTGGTGTTGGTGCAACAGCAGCTGACCCAATCAAAGGTTTAGTACAATATGCTATTGATGCAGCTCACACCTCATCTTTGTCTATCGGTGCTGGTGACAAAGTAACAGCTTTAGGCTTACAACAATTACGTCGTAAGTTAGGTGTTTACGGTATCCGTCCTTCTGACGTAGTTTATATCGTATCTACCGAAGCCTACTACGATTTGTTAGAAGACCTAGATATGCGTAAATTCTTTGACGTAGGTTCTGCTGATCGCGCTACTATGTTAGCTGGTCAAGTTGCCAACGTCAACGGTAGCCGCATCGTAGTATCTGACGAGTTTGGCACTAAGGCTGTAGGTAATAGCTGTGCTATTGTAGTTAATATGCGCAATTACGTTTTAGGTAATTTACGCACCTTAACTATTAAGTCTGAAGAGAAGATCGAGTCTGACGCAAACTTAATCGTTGCAACTCGTCGTTTCGGCATGGCAGAAATGGAAGCTGGTGGCGTAGCTGCTTTACGTTACGTAGCTTAATAAACTCGGCCCTCTCAAAAGGAGGGCCAGTGTTTATAAGAATACACGCTATTCTTATAAACATTGGAGGATAAAGATATGGCAAACTTACTTACACTTGGAGAATATAAAACAATTAAGGGTAAGAACCTATCTAACCCTAACGAGGATGGTAGAATACAAGCATTATTAACAAGTATTAGTGACGCGGTAAGAACTTACATAGGTAGACAGCTAACAGATTTCTACGCAACAGATAAAGTAGAATATAGTCCTGGCAATGTATTAGCTGTGTATTTAAAAGAGTACCCAATAGTTGGCACACCTACTATTGAGTATAAAACATCCGCCGGCACGTACGCAACTATGAGTGAAGGTACAGACTACTTCTTAGATGCAGACATAGGCACTATAAATGTAGTTGGCGAATCAGTATTCTCTAGTTCAAAAAACCCAAAATTCATCAAAGTTACCTATCGTGGTGGCTATTCAGATTGCCCAGAAGACATAAAAATGGCTATCGCAGATTATGTAGAGAAACAGATTAAGTCAGAGCATGCCACTAATAAGACACTAGGTGGTCAAGATTCTATGACCTTCCCTGCTATAGCGCAAGGCAGGCTACCGTCTCATATATCTGTTATTCTTGATATGTATAGGGTACCTGTATTATGAGCACAAATGTTAGGGACTTATTAAATATTATAGGGCAACAACTAGACGCCCTAACAAACTCCAAACCTATGTATGTATTGGACATAAGTGAACTTAGAAAAGCCCTACCTAGACGTGGAATAACACCTGCAACTATAGCATCAGAAATAGGTGGTAAGAAAATATCTGAAACAGAGTATGCTTTTGAAGTACCCTACGGACCAGAGCAGATGGCCCGTAGGATGCTACGACAGGCTAGGGACGCTAATAAAACAGAGGATGCTTTTCAGTCTGATCATACGCAGGCAGGCCTTGCCATAGCTAGAAAAGGTACTTCCGTACGTAGGTTGATATCTCCAGAGGCAGCAGCAATACTGCAAGGTTTTAATCAAGATACTAATAACCCTATGGTAGACGTCCAACTAAGAAACCTAAATAGGAACTTAACTAGGGCTGCTACTTCTCTAGAGCTTATAGAAACTAGGGGTAGGTCAAAAAGTACTGTATTAGGTTATAGCTTAAACGTTAGCGATAAATACTTGAGAGATACTAAGGGTATTCAGAATAAGCTGGAAGCAGTAGTATCTGCATATGCTAATAACAATGCAATAGAGACTATTCAAGATACTATAATAAATGCAGTACAGGAAGCTTTTGGCAACAGACCAACTCGAAAAGTCAAGGCAGGCACTAATTATAGTCGCACTGTTATGGGTGTTAAGGTAGAGGAAGTACTACCTAAATTAGATGTTAGTAGGGCTGGACGTTTTACTAATAACGGAAAGTTTGTAAGCTCTGCTTCTATAATGACAATCCTTAACAGGCTAATAGCCACATATGTACACAGACATATGAGAAGACCTGAACTAATATGGAGAACCGGCAGATTTGCAAATTCTGTTCAAATTATAGGATTGACAGCTACTAGAAATCAAGCTGTACAGGCAACTTACTCTTATATGCTATACCCATACCAGACATTTGAACCTGGATTTGCTCAGGGACATAAAGGTTATGACCCGAGAAGATTAATTAGTAAGGCTATACGATCTATGCTAGCGGAAGTAATGAATATATCTACAGTTACAACAGTAAGGAGTCTTTAAATATGCAAGCTATTCTAGCCGTATCAAATAATAACGTTATAGGTAAAGGCATAGGGTTAGCCTGGCACATGAAGGAAGATTTACAACACTTTAGGGCTATGACTTTAGACAAAGACGTTATAGTCGGTACAACTACACTATTGGGATTACCAAACCTACCTAGACGTAACGTAGTGCAGCTTAGTAGAAATAGAAAGTTAGCTACCGCTAACGACATTTGCTACTCTCCTGAAGCAGCTTTTCAGAAGTACCCTTTAGGCATCGTTATTGGTGGTGCTAAAGTAATAGAAGCTATGTTACCTTATGTAAATAGGTTGATTATAACACACGTCAATATAGATATACCACAAGCGGACGACCTAGTATATTTTAATTTACCTAAAGGCTATAAGGTCGACAAAGAATACAAACTCAGCGAGCGTGCTATTGTTAGGGAGTACGTTAAATGTTGACTGGTGGAACTGCAAGAATAAAAGTACAGCAGAGCTTATGCACTGTATTTAATAGAGAAATAGGGGAACTTTACGGTAATGCAAAACCTTACTTAAAGTTCTGGGACGAAGTAGAGGATTTCCCTTTCATTTCAGTCACTTGTAATACAGAGACCAGAGAGTACCAACCTGGTGCTTTCGAGTGGGGCTTTATTACAGCAAATATAAGGGTTTACGTCAAATCAGAGCGCAATGAGCCTACTGATGAATTAGAAAACCTCTTAGTAAAGGTTGAAAACCTTCTTAGAGACAACAGTGGTACATTGCCTATTGGCTCTGGCTGTACTGCTACAGATATTAGAGTAGTAAGCATAGATGTAGACGGGGGTCTGTTAGCACCACTAGGTATTGGTGAAATTACAGCCGTTGTACAATATCAGGTTAATTAAGAGAGGAGATTTTATGACTTTTAATTTACAACGTGACGCTAAGGTATACGTATCTAGCGTTAAAACAGGTTTCACCCCTGCTAACACATTTGAAGTACGTGTTATGTCGGGCTTCCAGTTCAACCAAGCTACAGAAACAGCAGACGTATCGGTAGATGAAGCAGGGGCAGCCCCGGCTCGTGGTTCTAAGCGTTTTAATACCAAATTAAACCCTTCCGATTTGCGTTTCAGTACATATATACGCCCGTATATTGAAGGTGGATTACACGACTGCCCTGAGCGTATTCTTTGGGAAGGTTTGGTAGGCGCTGGTAGCTTGGGCACTAATGCAGTTTCTGGCCCAACAGGTATTGCTATTGACTTTGACGGCTCTAACGTACATGAACTAAATAAATTGTATATGTTCGTTGACTACGGCGACATTAAGTATATGATTGAAGAAGCTGTAGTTGGTCAAGCACGTGTAGCTTTTGACATTAACAACATTGCAATGATTGAGTGGCAAGCTCAAGGTAAGATTATGCGTGAAGTCGAAACAGTAACTTCAGCAACATTCCCAGCGGTAGGTAACTTTAAGACAATTCCAGACTGTGCACAGTTTATCAAGAATAAGTTAACCACTATTTCCTTAGTTGGTAACTATAATAAGACACGTGGTAGTCAAGTTATTAACTTCGGTGGTTCTACAACATTCACAGCAGGTACAGCATTTGGCTTAGCAGCCGCTAGTTATACGTTTACAGTAGCTTGCGATGGAGGTCTACCAGTAACTTACACATTCGCCGCAACCTTAGCATCTACTGTAGAAGATTTGGCTGAGTTCATTGCTGACAGCATTTGCTGTGCAACTGTAGAGGTCAACTATACTGCAAAAACAATCACAGTACGTAGTAAGTTGTACGGTACAGGCTCTGCAATTTCTATCGTTGACGGTACATTGTTCGCAGCTATTGACGCTTTAGGTAGTTTTAACTGTGTATTAGATGCTGCAGTAGCCGGTACAGCAACCAGCCGCACTTATGGCATACCTATTACTGGCGGTGAGATCATTGTAAACAACAATATTACATTCTTAACACCTGATGAGTTGGGTGTGGTGAATCTACCTATCGGTCACTTCACTGGCGTTCGTTCCGTTACTGGCAACTTGACAGCCTACTTGAGATCTGGTAGCAATACCGATGCTGCTCAGTTAATTCAGGATATGGTTAATTCTGTATTAGATACAACTGCAGAATTCGCTTTAGACATCTACGTTGGTGGTGCAACAAATGCTCCACGTGTACGCTTTAGTATGCCTAAGGCACACATCAGTACACCGACCATTGACACCCAAGACGTAATTTCTACTAGTATTACATTCATGGGCGTACCTTCTGATTTGGGTGCTACAGACGAGATGACAGTGCAGTACGTTGCGGGCGTACCATCTGGCGCTTTATTGGTGTCTCCCTAGCGGGGTACCATTAATTACTGGTCCCAATGGGTACTTGTATGTAACAGGTAGCTGACGCTACCTGTTTTTAGGAGAAAAACTATGGGAATAGGTGGAATTTACGCTAATGAAGTACCTGATGGTGGCACTTTTGAGGCTGGCGACAATATACTTGTAGCTAGAGGGCCTTATGTGGTGGCCGTACCTAAGGACGAATTACCTAGTGGCGGTGGTGGCTCTGTTACTGTTATTGACGACTTAACTTCTACAAGTACAACAGCAGCACTATCGGCTAATCAGGGTAAAGTTTTAAATGACCTATTAGTCACTGCTGAAAACACTACCAATAAAGCTACATCTTTATCTTCTCCGAATGATACGAAGTATCCGACTACTTTAGCAGTATCTACAGCTTTAGCAGATTACGCGACTGTAGCTAATCAACGCTATCAGTTTGTAAGCGATACGGGTTCAACATATACAGTTCCTGCAAGTGCTGTTACAGAAAATGGTCGTACAATCATTGAGTTATCTAATAACTCTTTAACAAGTATCACCATTAATACCGCAACAGGCACAGGCAAGACGGCAGGGGATAGTGTACATATAAGCATTACAGGTACTTATGCTGCTCAGTTACTTGTTGCCAATGGTGTGACATTAAACGGTACACTCGCTTTTAGTGCTAACGCTAAAATCAAAACACTAATCTATCGCGGTAGTAACACATGGACAG
>JACCDT011761958.1_pt1 | contig 10484 bp, 10 predicted proteins | sample 7446291 | NCBI WGS metagenome assembly JACCDT01 (sample SAMN15323446, study PRJNA562643) | freshwater metagenome | isolation source: river surface water | place: USA:Blue River Watershed | collected 2017-08-17 | reverse complement strand
CCAAATTCAGGCGGGCGGCGTTCGCTGTTGGGCTTTTTGGACTCTTCTTCCAAACGCTTCATGGCTTCTTCGCGGGCCTTCTCTTTTTCTTTTTCCTTGGCTGTGTCTTTGGCGTCTTTGCCTTGACCGCTTTCTAAGTGCTTGTCGAGGTCCGCTTCACGCATGCGCAAAATGGCGTAGGGGCTACCTTCGGCGGTGTCATCCACCAACACGTCAGGCACGATGCCTTTGGCTTGAATGCTGCGACCGTTGGGTGTGTAGTAACGCGCCGTAGTGATTTTCAATGCGGTGTCAGGACCGAGTTGGCGCACGGTTTGTACCGAGCCCTTGCCAAAGGTTTGGCTGCCCATGATGGTGGCGCGTTTGTGGTCTTGCAAAGCGCCCGACACGATTTCACTGGCTGACGCAGAGCCTTCGTTCACCAAAACCACCAAGGGAATGGTGCGGTAAATGCCTTTGGTCGCTTGGTGCAAACGTGCCACGGGGTCACTGTTGCCACTGCTGCGACGGTAGAACTCGGGCGAGGCTTTGTAGACAAACTTGCTTTCAGCCAATTGACCGTTGGTAGACACCACGTTGACGTTCTCTGGCAAGAACACGGCAGACACCGCCACTGCTGCGTCTAGCAAACCACCTGGGTCGTTACGCAAGTCCAAAACCAAACCTTTGAGTTTGGGTTCTTGTTTGTAAATTTCTTCCAATTTCTTGGTGAAGTCGTCCACGGAGCGATCTTGGAATTGGCTGAGGCGAATCCAACCGTATCCGGGCTCCATGACTTTGCCTTTGACGCTCTGAGTTTTGATTTCCTCGCGAATGATGTTCACGGGGAAAGTGCGGTTTTCGTCTTTGCGGTAGACCGTGAGCATGACCTTGGTGCCAGGCTCGCCACGCATGCGCTTGACCGCTTCGTTAAGAGAAAGGCCTTTGACAGCGGTGTCATCGATCTTGGTAATCATGTCCCCCGACTTGATGCCGCCACGAAACGCAGGAGAGCCTTCAATGGGCGAGACGATTTTGATGAGGCCTTCTTCTTGGGTGATTTCAATACCCACCCCGACAAAGCGTCCTGTGGTGCCTTCGCGAAACTCTTTGAACGTTTTTTTGTCGTAGTACTGCGAGTGAGGGTCCAAGCTGGCCACCATGCCAGTGATGGCGTCGGTGATGAGCTTTTTCTCGTCCACGGGTTCCACGTAGTCGCTCTTGACCATGCTGAATACCGCAGCGAGTTGTTGCAACTCTTCCAACGGCAGCGGAGCCATGTTGGCACGCGCAGCGGTTTGCAACGAAACAGTGGTCAGTGCACCAGTCAGGGCGCCAACGGCGACCCAGCCTGCAATCTTGAGTTTTTGACGCATGTGGCCTTTGGATGTGGACAAATTCATAGGGGCTCAATATACAACGCGCCCAGAGGGCGCGTCGTGAGTGGGAGATTAAGCCTTGCCTTGGGTGGCTACTGCGGCGGCTGCCTTGGCAGCGGCTTCAGCATCGCCTAGGTAGTAGTGGCGGATGGGTTTTAAGTTTTCATCCAACTCGTACACCAAGGGAATGCCATTGGGGATGTTCAAGCTCACGATGTCTTGGTCGCTGATGCCATCCAAATACTTGATGAGCGCGCGGATGGAGTTGCCATGTGCCGCAATCACAATGCGTTTGCCAGACTTGATGGCGGGGGCAAGGGCTTCGTTCCAGAAGGGCACCACACGGGCGACGGTGTCTTTCAAACACTCGGTCAAAGGCACGGGGTTGGGCTCAAAGCGGGTGTAGCGCGGGTCGTTGCGCTCGCTGCGTGGGTCGTTGGCTTCCAACTCGGGTGGTGGCGTGTCGTAGCTGCGACGCCAGACCAACACTTGCTCGTCGCCGTATTGCTTGGCCATGTCGGCTTTGTTCAGGCCTTGCAAGCCACCGTAGTGGCGTTCGTTCAAACGCCAGCTTTTGACCACGGGCAACCAAGTGGCATCCATCTCGTCCAAGGCGAGAAACAGGGTGCGAATGGCGCGTTTCAACACGCTGGTGTAGGCCACGTCAAACGCATAGCCTTCGGCCTTGAGCAGCTTGCCTGCGTTTTTGGCTTGTTCGACGCCGGTGGGCGTGAGGTCCACATCGGTCCAGCCGGTGAAGCGGTTTTCAAGGTTCCAAGTGGATTCGCCGTGGCGAATTAATACGAGCTTGTACATGGGTAAATCAACAGAGTCAGTGAAGGATTGGCCGTGATTTTAGAATGCTGCCCTGACGCGATACTTTTAACCCCTTTGAATTGGATTTCCCGTGAAATTTATCCTTGATAACTGGATGTTGATGGCCATTGCTTTGAGCAGTGGTTTCTTTTTGTTGTTGCCTGTGGTGCAAGGGGCTGCGGCCAGTGGCATTTCGCCTACCGAGGCGGTGCAATGCATGAACCGTGAAAAAGGTGTGGTGATTGATGTATGTGGCGCAGACGAGTTTGCACAAGGCCATGTCAAAGGTGCGGTGAACGTGCCTTTGGATCAATTGGAAAGCAGCTTGGAGAAGGCTGTGAAAAACAAAAGCACGCCTGTCATCATGGTGTGCGCCGCAGGTGCCCGCTCTAAGCGTGCTCAAGCGATTGCACAAAAACTGGGTTACGAGAAGGTGCATTCGCTCAACGGCGGGCTGAAAGCTTGGAAAGAGGCTAATCTGCCTGTGGCCAAAGCCTGATTGTTGGTTCATTCACTTGGAGAACACACCATGTCCCCTGTCAAGATGTACACCACCGCCGTCTGTCCTTACTGCATTCGTGCCAAGCAACTCTTGCAAAGCAAAGGTGTGACGCAGATTGAAGAAATTCGCATCGACACCGATCCTGAGCAACGCGCCCACATGATGGAAATCACGGGCCGCCGCACTGTGCCGCAAATCTTTATTGGGGACACGCATGTGGGTGGTTGCGACGATTTGGTTGCTTTAGACGCCAAAGGCGGCTTGCAGCCTTTGTTGCAGCTTTGAGCTGACATAATTCAGCCATCCCGATTTGCTGCCCGCTTCGGTACTGCCGATGCGGGCTTTTTTGTGTACTAGGAAAAACAATGTCAGACGAACAAGCTACCCCTGTGTTTCAAATTCAACGTGTGTATTTGAAAGACCTGTCGTTGGAGCAACCCAACTCACCCGCCATCCTCACCAGCACTGAGCAACCGTCGGTGGACATTCAATTGGGCGTTGGTATGGAAAACGTGGCGGACGGCATTGTGGAAGTCACTGTCACAGCAACCGTCACCACCAAGATTGCAGACAAAACCGTGTTTTTGGTCGAGGCGAAGCAAGCCGGCATTTTTGAAGTGCGTAACTTGCCTGAAGACCAAATGGGCCCTGTCATTGGCATCGCTTGCCCGCAAATCATTTACCCCTACCTCCGAGGTAACGTGGCGGATGTGATTCAACGTGCAGGCTTCCCACCTGTGCACTTGGCTGAAATCAACTTCCAAGCCATGTACGAACAACAGCAGCAACAAGCTGCTGGCTCAGTTCAGTAAACCGCTCTCTGGGCTGCCGACATGAGGATTGCCGTCTTAGGTGCAGGGGCGTGGGGTACGGCGCTAGCCATCAACGCCGGCGCTAAGCACAGCGTCACGCTCTGGGCCCGTGACGCGGCGCAAGCCCAAATCATGCAAGCCGAGCGCATGAACTCGCGCTACTTGCAGGGCTTGCCTTTCACAGCAGGCGTGCAAGTGTCGTCAGCGCCCCTGGGGTCTTGGTTGGCTGAACAAGATTTGGTCGTCATCGGTTCACCCATGAGTGGTTTGCGCGGCATGCTGACGCAAATCGCGCCGATCTTGGAGAGCCGTGTGCCAGTGGCGTGGTTGTGCAAAGGTTTTGAGGCAGCACAAGTTGAGCCCCAAGTGGCAAACGCGTCGCCCTGCGGTCTGGGCCAGATGGCCCACGAAGTCAAAGCTCAAGTTGCTCCCGCTTTGCGTGGTGGTGCTTTAAGTGGCCCCAGCTTTGCGCAAGAAGTGGCACGTGGCATGCCCACCGCCTTGGTGGCGGCCAGCGACGATGCCGCTACACGTGATGCCATGGTGCAAGCTTTTCATAACAGCAGCCTGCGTGTTTACGCCAACGACGACATCGTGGGGGTGGAAGTTGGCGGCGCTGTTAAAAACGTGTTGGCGATTGCCACGGGTCTGTGTGATGGGTTGCAGTTGGGCCTCAATGCCCGTGCCGCGCTGATCACCCGTGGCTTGGCAGAAATCACCCGACTTGGCTTGGCGCTGGGTGCGAAGACTGAAACCTTCATGGGCCTCTCAGGCCTGGGTGACTTGGTGCTCACCGCAACGGGTGACTTGAGTCGCAACCGCAAAGTGGGCCTTGCCTTGGCCCAAGGTATGACGCTGCAACAAGCCGTGGACTCACTGGGTCATGTGGCCGAAGGTGTGTACTGCGCTCGTACCGTGGTGCAGCGTGCACAGCACCTTGGTGTGGACATGCCGATTGCTCAAGCCGTTGTTGCGTTGCTAGACGGTAAGACGACGCCAGCGCAGGCTGTGGCTGAACTGATGGGGCGTGGGGCTAAAGGTGAATAACGCAGTCGATTGCTAATCAGACATCCTCAAGACAAATCTTAGACTTCAAGGTTGTCAATCAACCGCGTTTTGCCCAACTTGGCCGCACCCAACACCACCAACGGCTCAGCGCATGGGCCGCTCACGGGAGATAAGTCATGTTGGCGGCGCAGTGTGATGTAGTCAGGTGCCCAGCCGCGTTGGCGCAGCGTCTCCATGGCGGAGGCTTCGACGGCGGCGACATCTAATTGGCCAGCGGCATTGCCGGCACGAGCCGCAGCGGCCAACCCTTTTAAAGCCATCGACAGTTGCACGGCCTCGGCGCGTTCTTCGGCGCTGAGGTAGCCATTGCGCGAACTTAAAGCCAAGCCATCTTCGGCGCGGCGGGTTTCGCTGCCAATGATCTCGATGGGCAACGCCATTTGCTGCACCATGCGGCGCAGGACCATGAGTTGTTGGTAGTCCTTCTTGCCAAACACGGCCAAGTCAGGTTGCACGATGTTGAAGAGCTTGTGCACCACGGTGCTCACACCCACAAAGAAGCCAGGGCGAAACGCGCCTTCCAGAATGTCGGCCAATTCAGCAGGTGGGTGTACCTTGAAACCTTGAGGTTCGGGGTAGAGGTCTTTCTCGGACGGCGCAAACAACACGTCGCAACCATTGGCTGCAAGCAAGGCGCAGTCGTTCTCTAGCGTGCGGGGGTAGGTGTCAAAGTCTTCGTTGGGACCAAACTGCAAGCGGTTTACAAAAATGCTGGCCACGGTTTTGGCATCTTGCGGGGCGCGTCGGTCGGCTTCTGTACGGGCCAAACGCATGAGGTCGAGGTGGCCGTCGTGCAGGTTGCCCATGGTGGGCACAAAGGCGCGCAAGCTTGCCCCGTCAAGAGCGCGGCGCAGATCCGCGAGGGTGTGAACGATTTGCATAAAACAGGGGCGTTAAATTAGGCCCACGCGTGTTTGGCGTTGTCAGGGAAGGTGCCGTTTTTCACGGCGGCCACATAGGCGCTCATGGCGGCCAGCACGCTGCTTTGACCTTCCATGAAGTTGTGGACGAATTTGGGGTTTTTGCCTAAGTTGACGCCCAGCATGTCGTGCATGACCAGCACTTGGCCAGCCGTGCCGTTGCCCGCGCCAATGCCAATCGTGTGGCAGGTCGATAGTTCTTGTGTGAGCGCGGTCGACAAAGGCTCAGGAACCATTTCCAGCACCATCATGGTGGCACCAGCCTCTTGCAGGGCAATGGCTTCTTGTCTCAGCTTGGTCGCCGAGTCTCCTCGGCCTTGTACGCGGTAGCCGCCCAAAGCATGTACGGTTTGGGGTGTGAGTCCTAAATGGGCGCACACGGGGATGCCGCGCTCGACCAAAAAGTGCACGATGTCGGTGGTCCATCCACCCCCTTCAAGCTTGACCATGTGAGCGCCCGCTTGCATCAAAACCGTGGCACTACGGAGGGCTTGCTCTTTAGATTCTTGATAACTGCCGAAGGGTAGGTCGCCAATGATCCAGGCGGTGCCTTGCACACGGCGTACGCCAGTGGCCACGCTTTCCACGTGGTAACGCATGGTGTCTAGTGTGACACCGACGGTGCTGCTGAGACCTTGGCAAACCATGCCGAGCGAGTCGCCCACCAAGATGCATTCCACACCGGCGGCATCGGCCACGGCGGCAAAGGTGGCGTCGTAGGCGGTGAGCATGGTGATTTTTTCGCCACGTGCACGCAGCTCGTTGAGGCGGGGCAAACTGATGGGTTTGCGAGCCGCTACGGGGGAAGCGGGGGGCAAAGTGCCGTAGGGCGAAGCGTTGGAGTTGCTCATAGAACGGTGTGGCGTAACGCCAGTCCTGTGTTGCCTTGAAGGTTTGGAGTTTACGTGGGTCCGCTTATGTGGGGGTATAGGCCAAACGCACGTAAATCGGCGCAAAAGCCTCGGCTTGCGTGATTTCAATCAATGTTTCTTTGCCCAGCTCCAGCAAGGCAATGAAGGTGACCACCAAGACGGGCACGCCTTCTGCAGGATCAAAGAGTTTTTCAAACTCGACAAAACGTTGGCCTTGGAGCTTGCGCAGCACAATGCTCATGTGTTCGCGCACGGATAGCTCTTCGCGGCTGATTTTGTGGTGTTGCACCAGTTTGGCTCGCTTCAAGATGTCTGCCCATGCTTGCTGCAGCTCCACCACATGCACATCGGGGAAGCGAGGTTGCAACGATTGCTCGATGTAGACCTGTGCACGCAAGAAATCGCGACCAAATTGCGGCACTTCGTTGAGCATGGCGGCAGCCAGCTTCATCTGTTCGTATTCGAGCAGGCGGCGTACCAGCTCGGCGCGCGGGTCTTCCGGTTCCTGGCCTTCAGCCACTTTCTTGGGGGGCAGCAGCATGCGTGATTTGATTTCAATCAGCATCGCGGCCATCAGCAGGTACTCGGCCGCCAGCTCTAGGTTGCGGCTGCGGATTTCATCGACATAGCTCAGGTACTGGCGCGTGAGCGCCGCCATGGGGATGTCGAGGATGTTGAAGTTTTGCTTGCGGATAAGGTACAGCAGCAAGTCGAGCGGGCCTTGGAAAGCCTCAAGAAAAACTTCGAGTGCGTCTGGCGGAATGTACAAATCCTGCGGCATGGCAAACAACGGCTCGCCATAGAGGCGGGCCACGGCCACGTTGTCAATCACCTCAGGCATGGCAGAGGCGGTGGTTGCCTCGTCGCTAGGCAGGGTGGGGTCGGCAGGATGCACGAAAGATTACGCGTTTGTTTGGTACACGTAGGGCTTTTGAGCCACGCGGCCAGCTTGAAGGTCTTGCTGAATTTCGGTGTTCACTTGCTTGTCCCAAAGCAGGGCGCGACCTTGACGCTGACTTTTTTCGAGCTGAGGATTTTTGACCTTGAGCGATTCAATGAATTGAGTGGCTTCAGAGGTGTAGTGATCGCGTTGAAAAATCGACATGGCGGTGTTCCTGATTGAATTTGTGAGATTGCGAAGATTTTAACGACCGAGGGCTGCTGACAAGCCTTGGGCCAAATCAGGCTGCAAGTCTTGCTCAGGCAGCTGTTGGAGCAGACCACAGCGTTGCAACATTTCCAGCGGTTGATGCGCCAAACCGCACACGACCAAGCGCACTTGTTTTTTGCGGCAGTTGCGGGCCAGTGACATGAGCGAGTCAGCGCCCGAGGTGTCGATGTAAATCAGATTTTTCAGATCCAGCACCAAAACTTGTTCGGGCAGATTGGCTTCCATGTCTTCCACCAACTTCACCGCACCAAAGAACAGCGCGCCGTACAAGCGATGCGCCTGCACCTTGGCTTCATGACTTGCCAGTTCAGGATGGCTATCAGCCAGCACCTGCTCAGCACGGCTCAGGCTAGAGATGCGGTAAATGAATGTCAAGCACGCGGCAATGAGGCCCACTTCCACAGCCACTGTCAAATCGACGATGACGGTGAGCGCGAACACCAGCAAGAGTGTGACGCGGTAGGTCATGCGGAACTGACGCAGGTGCACAAACTCGCGCCATTCGCCCATATTCCAAGCCACAAACATCAAAATGGCTGACAGCGCGGCCAACGGCACATCGCCCGCCAGTGGCGCGGCCACCAACATGACGACCAAGAGCGTGAGCGCGTGCACCATGCCTGCGATGGGCGTGTGTCCGCCGTTTTTGACGTTGGTCACGGTGCGGGCAATCGTGCCAGTGGCGGGCATACCGCCAAAGAACGGGGTGATGAGGTTGGCCACACCTTGTGCCATCAACTCTTGGTTGGCATCGTGACGGTCGCCGTAGGGGCCGTCGCCCATCATTTGGTCTGCGATGCGGGCGCACAAGAGCGATTCAATGGAACCCAGCAAAGCCAAAGTCGTGGCTGGAATTAGCAAGAATTTGGCCGTCTCCCAAGTGAATTCGGGCCATGCAAATGCAGGTAAGTTGCTGGGGATGCTGCCAAATCGTGAGGCGATGGTCTCAACATCCATGCCCATCATTTGGCTGGCCACGGTGGCGCCGATCAACACCACGATCGACCCGGGGATGGTCGAAAAACTCTTGGTGCTGGGCAATACATTCGCGAAGCGAGGTAAGACCAATTGCCAAAACGTCAACACCGCTAAACACACCACGGCCAATGCCACAGCTTCGCCGTTGTAGGTGCTGAAGTTGATGCTGAGGGTGTGCAAAATGCCAAAGAAGTCGGCAGGCATGGCTTTGACTTGCAGGCCAAAAAAGTCTTTGAGCTGCGACACCATGATGAGCACAGCAATGCCGTTGGTGAAACCAATCACCACGGCCACAGGGATGAAGCGAATCAGTGTGCCCAAACGCAACGCCCCCATCGCCAGCAACATGACGCCAGACATAGCGGTGGCGATCATCAAATTCGCCAGGCCATAGCGCTCCAAAATGCCGTACACGATGACGATGAATGCGCCTGCTGGGCCGCCAATTTGCACCCGACTACCGCCGAGGGCAGAGATGAGAAAACCCGCAATGATGGCGGTGAACAAACCCGCTTCAGGCTTGAGCCCTGAGGCAATGGCAAAGGCCATGGCCAATGGCAAAGCCACCACACCGACGGTGATGCCCGCGCCCACGTCTTGGTAAAAGCGTTGGCGGTTATAGCCGTGAAGTGCGTCGAATAACTTGGGTTTGAACATGGTGGTTTGACTCAGTGGATCCGCATGCCAGGTTTTGCACCAGGCCATGGGTGCAGCACATAGATGCCCGCATCAGTCTTGTCATCTGCATGGCTGGCAGCGAGCACCATGCCCTCGGACACGCCAAACTTCATCTTGCGCGGGGCCAAGTTGGCCACCATCACGGTGAGCTTGCCTTTGAGGTCTTCGGGCTTGTACATGCTGGCCACGCCGCTGAACACGTTGCGCGTCTTGCCCTCGCCCACATCAAGTGTGAGGCGCAGCAGTTTGGTAGAGCCTTCCACCGCTTCGCAGTTAACGATTTCGGCAATGCGCAAATCCACCTTGGCAAAGTCGTCGATGCTGATGGTGGGGGCAATCTCTTCGCCACCTGGGGTGACTTTTTCTTCCACCACTGCAGGCGGTTCAAACAAAGCTTCGAGTTGTTCGGGGGTGACGCGTTGCATGAGGTGTTGGTACGGTTGGATGCTTTGAACAAGGCCTGTGCGCGACCAGTTGGTCATGGGCGTGCCAGTGAAGCCTTCGACGGCATGAGCCAGCGAGGGCAGCACAGGTGCCAAATAACGGCTCAATTGCGCAAAGGCATTGATGAGCAGTGAGCAGACTTGATGCAAAGCTTCGTTGTTAGCGGGGTCTTTGGCCAAGTCCCAAGGTTTGTGTTGGTCGACGTACGCATTGACCTTGTCAGCCAGCAACATGATTTCGCGAGCGGCTTTGCCGTACTCGCGTGCGTCGTAGGCTTGGGCGATGCTGTCTTTGGCATCGTGGATGTCTTTCAGAAGTGCCGCACCTTCTTCGCTGAATGACTGTGTCAATTGGCCCTCAAAACGCTTGGTCAAGAAGCCCGCTGCACGCGACGCGATGTTGACGAATTTGCCAATCAAATCGCTGTTCACGCGCAGCATGAAGTCTTCGGCGTTGAAGTCCACGTCTTCGTTTTTGGCGTTGAGCTTGGTGGCCAAGTAGTAGCGCAGCCATTCGGGGTTCATGCCGAGGCTGAGGTATTTGAGCGGGTCCAAGCCCGTGCCACGGCTCTTGCTCATCTTTTCGCCGTTGTTGACGGTGAGGAAACCGTGCACAAATACGTTGTTGGGCGTTTTGCGGCCGCTGAAGTGCAGCATGGCGGGCCAGAACAAGGTGTGGAAGGTGACGATGTCTTTGCCAATGAAGTGGTATTGCTCCAACTTATCGTTGGCCATGTAGGCGTCGTAGTTTTCGCCACGCTTGTCGAGCAAGTTTTTCAGCGAGGCCAAGTAACCCACGGGCGCGTCGAGCCACACATAAAAGTATTTACCCGGTGCGTCTGGGATTTCGATGCCGAAGTAAGGTG
>JACCDT011633903.1_pt1 | contig 10485 bp, 15 predicted proteins | sample 7446291 | NCBI WGS metagenome assembly JACCDT01 (sample SAMN15323446, study PRJNA562643) | freshwater metagenome | isolation source: river surface water | place: USA:Blue River Watershed | collected 2017-08-17 | reverse complement strand
ATCTGAATCAATTAGCTACACATACCGAGGGCTCTTGGTATGTCGATATTAAGGACAATGGTCCCGTCGAGAAAGGCCCTGCCGATATCAATGCAATTCTCAGCATATTACAACAAAAAGATAAGGGCATAACCGTCAAACATTGGTGGGGGTATTGGATATTTGAGAGGCGTACTTGAGCGGCGGTTTACCGCAAAAATTGAATTTTTTATCATGTGATCAAATGGACAACGCTGCAAGAGAGCTATTTCAAAATCCGGCCAACCAAGAACAGTATGCGATAGTCCGTGAGACAGTCGCTACTGAAGATGCGGGTAGAAACAAGAGTATGGCCGACGCAGGATGCGCTATCTGAGAGAAATCTCTCGTCGCCCAAGCCGAGTGGTAGCAATAGGGATCAATGCTACCAAAGAGGACGCGCGGCGAATCAGAGACATACTACGCCGCGATTATCATGATGATGGTATTCGCATCAATGTTCAATGCGACTTTGTCTTTATGCCTATCGTGACGATTGAAACGCGTGCTATCCCAAGAACTTGTTGTCTACTGTAGTACGCCAGACCACACCTTAAAAAATTCCAGCTTTTTTCTAAAGAGTTACATTGATAATAAAAATTGAATCTCCTATTTGTAAAATCGCACTCTCACAATGAGCACCAGAGATCACAGCGCGTTGTTCGTCGGCGGTGCAGTGACCGGACCTGTTTTCAAAGGCAGCGTGAAGATGAATGGCGTAGCCGTCGATCCTACCGATCCTGAAGTTCAGAAAAAATTGTTCCCTGGTACTTCTGTGCATTCTGATGCACCGCATTCTAAGGCTCCACACGCTAGTGAACCACCTAGCGTGTCATTCTTCGGCCCGAAATCACGAGGAGGAACGTTGATCAATCACGGCGAGATCATTCTCAGTGGAAATGCTGTGTTTGACAAAGGTGAGAACAATACTGTGAGTAGTGGAGACGTCTATTGTGGAGAACCCTCAAGTGGAGACAGCGCATGTGGAGAACCCTTGCGCGGAGACGTCTATTGTGGAGAACCCTCAAGTGGAGACCACTCAGCTGACGATGACATCAGAGCAAATGACAACGTGAGTGTCCGGGTTACTCACAATGACACCAGAGTACATGACATCGTGAGCGACCCGGACACGACGATCATCTATCGCAACATTCATGTGAGTTCAGGATCGTCAACGAAACCAGTCACTGTGTGTGGAAAAAAGATTGTGTGTTACGGATCGATTACGATTGGGCCCTGAACAATTCATCATCCTACTAGTTTTTTCTAAAGAGTCACATTGATAATAAAAACTGAATCTATTGTGGCTATTATCACACTGACTACGCATCGCTATGTTTCGTCGCACAGTGTATTCAGTGGTCCGCACTTCATTTCTAACTAAGCGTACAATGGCTACAGAACTACAACTTGGGCCCATAAGTGGCAGCTATGTGCTCAGAGATGCAGATATGAACATCTTACAGGTAAATTGGCGTATGATGTTGAAATTAGCTTTTACCGTCGAGGATATATCATCATTCCAACGGTTTATGGATTGTAGCACTCCTATCGATCTCATATATGTGCGCACCCTGGATAATACGCCTAAAGATCGACCTCGAACTACACGATTGTTGAAGTTTGCCTTCAATACCGTTTACGAGATCATGCAGCGTCGGATGCTTGAGGACATTTATGACCCTGTTGGAGGAGTTGATCTAGTAAGCAGCTCTGCCAGCGCGGTTGATTTGAACGAATGGGGTAGAGACGTCATTCAAAGCGCAGATCGGTGTCGAAAACTTCTCATGTTTAAAACAAATGTTTGTGGCGAAGTCGCCACAAAACTGCGTGATAAGGGCGTCTCGGCAGAATGGATCGAATTTACTGTCGCTAAGTACAAAGAAGAATAGCCTGTGCGCCGACACATTATTTTTTAACTAACGTCTGAGCGCGCGGAGTTGTGGATACTCATATCGGGGCGGCAGAGGGTGAAACGTTACCTTGATTGAACGCACTCCGAATACCACACGTTCTGTGAGGGTGCCACTTTTACCCCAACCGTGGCACCAACATGCTACCAGCCCCCATTTGGGTTCTAACAGTCGGAGGATAAAAGGCGGCGTGTCCGCGGTGGCGTATTCCACCGGAAGTCGACAGGTCGCATCCCATGTCTCCACTGACCTTGGATATCGATGTGCGATACACTCAACCACACGCCATTGCCTACTGTGCACGGCAGCATGCAAAAGTGTGACACCAACTAGTTCCGGAGTCGGCGACCAGGCATGATGATCAAGACCATCGATCATAAGATGTTGCCAGTCGATCATTCCAATCTTGTCTGGATGTTCGGCCAATAAACGTATTATCACGTGTCCAGGATCACGTACTCGTCCTCGTAAAACCTTGTTACACCATGTAAAATCATCAGCCTCCAGATGGTGGACGAATTCTTCCCACGTGATAATCGCCATTTAGTGAGCCTAATCCCAGAATAATTCAAATTTTATCAGATGTTGTACCCTAAAAAATAAGATTCTGTCAGCGTGTCTCACATAGCGACCAATGTGTCATCTACGTAAACACTTCGCCTTACCCGATAGTGAGCGATGTACGAAAGGTTCATGAGCATGCTAAATATCAGTCCAAAATAACCCTCCGTTACGAGGCATATCGCGCAACCGGCGGACAAGATGTACATCGGCGGCCACAACCATGTATCGCGCCAAAATCGCATTGCGATCTTATCATAATAGCCAATGTACGTTAGCGCGCCTCCGACATACAGCACTGATACTTCTCGCGTGCCAGGATCCTTAATCGCGCAACTGGGTGTACAAACCGCTATAATATTCTTGGCGTCAAGAGTCTCGCCGTTAAAACGCGCATCGTGAGTCGTGATCGAATAACTCTCTATAACAGGCTGCATAGTGGTTGTCGTGGTCTCATAGTAGGATGTTGTTTCAACGCCCCAACCCTGTGGTCTACAGACCGTGCGATTGTCATAGACCCACTCACCCCTGCGGGTCACATGCGGTGTACCAGAGACTACCGCGTGTTCTGATTCAACAATTGTGCCAGTTAGCGTCCCATCCACATATCGCGCCGTAATGTATCTGTACACCTGGCGTCCAATAACAGCCGCGGCGATCACTACCGTTGCAGTCGCGAACATTATGGTGTGTATCTGACTTGCAAAGTTCAGTTTTTTATTAAAAAACTAGTCTAGCCGTCGCTAAAAGTACAGTTTTATGGCTGTACCGGCTTCGCGGCAAATAGGGCAGGTATGGACTTTGCTCAGACATGTATAGCAGAATTGAGCATGGCCGCATAACATCGTGGCATCACATGATGATTCGAGGCATATCACACATTGTCTGTCAATCGGCGATTCAGCGGCAGTTAATGTGGTCTGCGAGCATGTTGGGCTTGTAGAGCTTGTGGACGATGAGCTTGTAGAGCTTGTGGACGATGAGCTTGTAGTTGATGAGCTAGCGGACGATGAACTAGCAGACAATCTTGACATGCTTAACGTGCCTGACATACGAGGGGGCTCTTCTGGAAGACGATCCAGTGTATGCGAGTGAACAGACATAGTATGAGTATTAGGTTCATCAATCACAAGGCAACGTACTGCATCATCTATGCGGTCCGCGATCGGAATGGAAGCCCATTCTTCCATTTGCGGTACGTCAGTCATTGTGCGCCCACTCACGGCCATCATTCTAGTTATCAATCGTGGGGTGTGTGAATCAGCATAATCAACTGGGTAAAGACCGTTGTAGCTAATAGTCGCCAGACCTGGGAACCTACGCATAAGATATACCAATACATTCCATTGATGCTTAATCATCGCGATGTGAGCTATGCTCAAAAACCCTACACCACAATCATATTCATATCTGTAAATATCATCCTCCACCAAGCTGCGCCAATCAACTGTACTAACAAGGTCAGGATGAAATATCATCATAAGTACTAAAACATTATCCGGATCAGATAATTTAGAGTGTATCATCGAATTGCACATATCAACGTCGCCGCGTTTCAGTGCATGTTTGAAGGTTGTCCATTCAGATGAGCATGCATGACATCTCACGTGATTTTGATCGAACGGTTGGCTAGTCCCAATGTCGCCCGAGTCCGCGTGATAGTAATATGTTGCATCAGACCATTGATCTCCATCAAAATCGGGCATGGCTTTTTGCTTGGCTTTTCATAAAAAGCCAAGCAAAAAGGGGGTATTTTATGAAAAGCCAAGCAAAAAGGGGGTATTTTATGAAAAGCCTAGCAAAAAGGGGGTATTGTGAACTCTAACAACTTCATAAAATTCATATTTTTTTAAGCCTTATTGTGCTCGGCGCATAACGCCCGTAATAATCGCCTCACGGGACGCGCGCTCTTCCTCGTCTAGTCCACGCAGCCATGATATGATAAGCCATAACGTACCATCAGCCGACGTAATTTGGATGTTGTCATTGAACCCGCGCTTATTGTAGATGTTGATAATCTCAGAGTACATCCATATTTGCGAGTCCCGCTTCGACAGTCGCGACTTAGGAAACGTGTTCGGCAGCTCAAATTTTATACACGTTTCGCCCTTGATCGATGCCATTTTTAGCCGGTCATCGATTTCGTGTACGAGTGCTTGGCAATAAGACTGTAGTTCGGCGACGGGTGATTTAGAACTGAGCGATGCGTAGGTTACAGACATTTTCCGGTCTTTAAGTATAATATGTCTTATCGCTCACGTTTTATAGCAAAAAAGAATAGGGGGGAGGAGGAAAAGGAGGGATCATTAACAGAGTGGATGACAGAGATCAGCAGCTTCGGCGACATATCCTGACGGCTTCAGCGTCGCATAGTCACACTTGCGGATCGCCGAACGCACCTTCGAATACCAAGTTGTGGCGACTTTAGTGGTGGTCGCGCAATGATTTCGGTCGCTCGGCGGGCTCACGAACTGCGGTAGGCCGACAACGTGGACAGTCTTGCCGCCGATGACTTGATAGTACTCACACTGCGACTCATCCACTGTCGGACTTGTCCAGAATGTGACCGGTACCCATACTATTTGCGAATTCTCATCGGAGTCACGCGACTCAAATGGGGCCGACACAACAGCACAAGTGAGGCTAAGCTTGGAGTTGGGCACCTCGAACAGTTCAGCGTCAGTCAACGTGACACCAACTTCTTCTTGCAACTCGCGCAGGGCAGATTCCATCGGTGACTCGCCGACCTCACACCCACCTTTCGGAGGGCCGAGGCAAGCGGTCGCTGGTTCGGGCACATGTGTGACGACCATTCCGACACACCAGACCTTAGAGGCCGCGTCTGGAACTTGCGTAAACATCAGAACGCCGGCCTTTCGCTTGGCATGTTCGAAGCGCTTGGGAATGCCGAGCGGGCGGAAAGGGCGGTGGGTCTTAGGGGCCTGGTGGCGGTTAGAGGTTTTACCAAATGGCTTGAAAACGCGTTCAGCAGACATTTCGTTATAGTTGAGTTACCGTGGTAACGATTTAGGGCCCAACTTTTCAGTTATTTTTATTCATTAGTAAAAATTGAATTATTGGCGTCTAAAGTCCATGCTTTGTGTGGAACCTCTATCAACCTCTCACCTGACCGCTCGACCGCTCGACATCTCATCCTCCCAAAATGAACCCCCTTGCCAACGATAACTTGAATACTCTCATACTCAAACGCTCGCAGTTGGAACGCAACGCTGCCATGGTCGCCGATCAGTTGCAGGCGATCAATGCCAAGATCGCACAGACACGCGACGAATTGAACGCCGCCCTGGTGCGCGCCATTGACTCACCTGCGCAACCGACCATTGCGCAAGTGCTCGCAGCATGTGCGAAGGACGGCAGATTGCTCGACGACAAGTCGGTTATGCAATACTTGACGGCATTCGCTCATAAGGACTTGAACTCGATGCTTATCCTCGCGTGCGAGGCCGGATTTAGCGACAGTGTCAGTGACTGCGTGTCGTTTGACGACACGTCGGACGTATTGCCGATACTCGGCAACCACATGACATCCATCTTCGCCCACGTTCAGCTCGACGGTCGCAATTTCGTGATCACCAATGGCATGAGTGGCGCATTTGTGTTACCGCGCAAGATCGGCGACATGATCGCTAGCATCAGCGACAACGTGTTTGCGGCTCCATTCAGCATCCTTGTTGGCCGCCGCGATGGGAAGCATGTCGAGCCCAATGTCGAATACATCGAGTGCATTTGTGCCATCCAGACCGCAATGTTGAAGGAAATCGCGGAATTCGAGAGCCTCCCATCCGCCTCGCAACACCACAATGCGCCCGGCTTGGCCATCCTGACTGCATGCGAGTCTCTCACGCGTTATGGCACGGGTTTTGCCCGCCCTGAGCTGCCGTCTGACGATAGCTTTGACATGACGTTCTCACACATGATCCATGTTCGGGTGTTGGACCACACGGCTGGAAAGTTCGATATGCGACCGATCACGCTTGTCAGGCTCGCGCACGGTGACCAGCACCGCTGGTACACGCCTGTCTACACCCAGTCGAAGCTCTCTCATATCGAGCTGTCAACTCGCTTTGTCAAGACGCTCGTTGTGCGCGCAAGAGAACAACGAGCGTTCTGCGTTGTAGAACCGTACACTGGACTTCCTTTCTAAACCTATTCCTCTCTGATTTACTTACCATTCTTGTTTTTTTACCCTCTTAGTGCATCGAGTCTCTCATGCAATCGCGCAATCTGCCTGAACATAATGCACATAAACACGACCAAGATCACGATGAAAATCCAGATAATAGTCAGATCATCGGCCTCGAATCCGGCGACTTGAAAGCCCTCTCGTCCGCCGCGTTTAGAATGAGCACATTGAGAGCATTGAGAACACTGTGCACATTGGCAAGTCTGTGTAAAGCTAGCACACGTCTTAGCCGGGCCACAGACAGGGTGTAGCGGCGCTTTCGGCAGCTCACTGTGCATTCCGGGGCCCATCGCCGGACCATATTTACGGTGCACCATAGTCGCCGCGGGAATGCCCTGCTGTTCAAGACGCATCTGCGATTCAGGATTCAGTGTCGGAAAAACACCTTGGTATGACGGTCTCGCAACTGACTGGTAAAATGCAGTGCTAGGTGCCGACTCATAGTAGTTAGAATATCCATCCGACGAATAATCATTATCCATTGTCGCCGACAGTATATAATCTGGACATGTAAAAAATATAAATTTGTTTTAGACTGGACACGTGGCTAAAAGCATGCAAATGGAAGACCTTTTCACTAATGTGCCGCAAGGCCATATCCTAGTCTTGGAAGGTATTAAATTATCAGACATTGTGCCGATAACATGCCGCCGCCGACCGGTCACATGCTACCGAATGCCGCCACCTAACAAATTTATCCGGCCTGATATGCACCCGAGTATGACGCCGCTGCTGTGCTGGTGGTGCGGACTCCAATGCCGATCTTACTCTAAATTCATACCTAGTTGCATTCGCCGCGAGCAATTTCATCCGACTATTCTTGCCAAACTTAAGGCTTATTTTGACGCACACGGTGTGATTTCTGAGCAAATCTATAATGAAAACTTCACGTACGAGTATCGAAACTCTACCGACTTAGTCAGTCTTGAAGTGTGCGACCCTAAAGGCGTATTCTGCGAGTGGTCTTGCGCGGTCGCATTTGCGGCGACTTTACCAGAATCAGAGCGCTGGGATGCACTTGAAGGCATTAGAATTTTTGAAGCGCAGTTTACTGGTGTCCGGCGCAATGTTATCCATCCTAGCCCTATTCGACATGTGATGTCCACATACTGCGGCGACTGCGGCATTTCAGAGAACGCATATCGGGCGATCTTGGACGATCTTAAGTAAAAAATGAAACTACTTGGCCTCTCATACCATGGCCGGTACAATTTTGCGGGTAAATGGCTTGTGTCCATGCAGGCCATGCATAATTACAGCCGATGTTCTTAAATCATTGAGGGTGCGGGATAAATCATACAGAATACGTAGCCGCGGCTACGAGTTTCAATTTGAGAATGGAGTTGCAATTGAGTGGCTGCTTAGAATTAAATCCACATTCACACCTGATCAATATTTCTGGTACATTTACTGGCAGAATAGATTAGCAGACGAATGTGAATATGATATGTCAATAGATAAGCTTAGCAGGCGACTTACATTTATACTTGGCAAGTGTATTATATCCGACAGCTGCATTGTGTATGATGGTGCAACCGTTCATTATTATCACCAAGTTTCATTAGATGTGTATGGAGTATACATAAATGCGTATGATATGCGTTATCGCCTATCACATCGCCAACTTATTATACTAGTTGCAATATCCCTGGCACATAGTCCTGCCGCGATGAGCCTGATCTATTAGCGATTAGTAAAAACTGAATTTTTTTAAACTCATCCTTACCGGACAATGGATGAAAACACACTACTTGATGAAAGCATACTACTTGATGAAAGCATACTACTTGATAGCTACGGTAAATACCATGCCCACCTTGGAAGTTGCGATTACAAATCACACATAGCCGGCGTACGCGAATGTGAGAAGCGCAGATGTAAGATGGAAGTGATTAGATCGACATGTGATCGCATTCTCTGTAAATTTGATCCTTGCATCAAATGTGATCACAAACTGGTCGATATCAGAAACATTGGATGGGTGCGGGCAAAAGATCGCAGTCAGAAACATATCGGCGCCTCACCAAGATGGCTAATACCATCGCTACGGATTACATCGCCAGATATCGTGATGGCCGAGCAAATTAATTCATCACTGCGCGATTTTATCAAGGATGTAGGCGTCTGTGAACAGTGGCGCGATGATCTATACACTGCGGATCCGTGGTATTATGTACCTGATTTTTGGAAGGATGAGTCACCTATTATATATATTTATGCTATTGAAGATATCGAGATTCAAGTGCTAGCGAGTACTAATATTCGATGCATAATACATTCACGTGATGAACTACAGATGGCCGTGATAACTCGTGCCATATACAAATCCACGAGCGAGGACTATCTATCGCTCGCGATAAAGTCTATGTGCGATGGTATTCCATGCTGTGTCGATATATTACGGTTTGCAAGTGGACACCCATGCGATATTCCATGTCGTGACAAGACGTGTTCTTGCTACCAGCATCGATGCTTTCACTGTATGAACCATTATAAATACAATTACGTGTGCACAGAATGCGCAGCTGTACAGGGGCGAAAGGATAATGAACGAAGTGCAAAGTTGAGAATCAATGTTTATGCTCAAACTAATCCGACAATCAGATATAATTATAAACATATAGTCCTGCCACGTGGGGACATACCAGTTGACTCGTCCGAATGGGCAATCATTCGGACACCCGCCAAAAAGTCTGAAGAAGAAATTTTCCTGGATGAAGCATTTGATGGTCTTACACCCAAAACGCCGCATAAATATCGTACAGTTCCAATCGATGATTTTGCACTTGACACCGTGGGCAAATATACGTGGACACTCGATTAGTCGACTTGAAAGAACTGATTTTTTCAGCGTGCAACTAAACATGGGTACCAGCAGCCTTGTTTGTGTAGCGTTTCTTAAAAAAACGCTTTATACTCAGGTATCGACAAGTTATGACTACTTTTTAGGGTCAGATGTCGATATCGACACATTCGACATGATAATCAACCGAGGCCATGGTGTCTACTAGCGTTTTAGGCATGATCATAGCTTTTACAGCTGAACAATATTTCTGGCTTAATGGTTGGTTTCAATATTTTATGGACATATGCAACACGCATTATGCATTCGACGATAATAGTGTTCGTATAGAACACTGGATAGTAACGGCAGACAGTATTTCATATGGTGATGTAATAATTAAGCCATTTGTGCGTCTTATAATAAAGCCACGCTATGTACAACTCGCGATGTCTGGTGATGTTTTATCAGCGCACCAATTATGTAAACTAATGTCACTTTCAGTAGCCCTTGATCCGACCATGTACGATGTGATCTATTAACGCCACTCGGCTGAATAAAAATATGATTTTTTTACAGTTATTGTTAGTCCAACAATGTTCACATATTTGTGCTACATATTCACTAATGAATATAGACGCGTTCTAGTAAACATTGATGCATTTCGAGCCTGTAGATCATCAGAAATAGAACTCCAGTTTTCAGACTTCGTCGCCCATACCCGATCAGGTGAAGTAAAGACTAGAATGTATGGAGTAAATGTTAGTTTTACACTTGATCAATATTTCTGGTATCGGTATTGGCTGTATTACTTTAGGTGTGATACAACAACCACGACCGCACTTGGTGATGATAAAATTACAATAGGTCCAGTGCGGCTGACATCTGACACTATATCATATGAAGGTATTCAGATTAAGCCGTTTCATACATTTATAGTAGATGGCAGTAGAATAGTACTTACAGGTATGTACGGATGGGGCGGTCGTATAAATCTTGGCCGT
>JACCDT011910236.1_pt1 | contig 10486 bp, 11 predicted proteins | sample 7446291 | NCBI WGS metagenome assembly JACCDT01 (sample SAMN15323446, study PRJNA562643) | freshwater metagenome | isolation source: river surface water | place: USA:Blue River Watershed | collected 2017-08-17 | reverse complement strand
GGGATGGGGTCGGTGTCGGCGCTGGTCGGCGGGGGGGACCAAGGGAGCTGGAATGATGGGAAGGTGTCGGATTGCCGGAGGGAAGCATGTCCGCTTGGGCAAGCAGGAGGATGGGCAGGAGAGGAAGCATCGGCAGAGGCGGTCAGTTCCAACGCAGATCGTGGACGGAGGCATGAAGCCGGCCGTTTTCGTCGGGAGTGAGTTTCACAAGGCACTCGATGAGCGCGCGTGCCGAGGCCTTGCCGGAGCGGTCGATCGCCTCGCCCAGGATGACGGCACGGAAGACCCGGGTCCGGAGGGAGCAGTGGCCGATCGCCTTGCCGAATGCTTCCTCCCGTGCACGGTCGAAGACATCGGCGAGGGGAGGCGAACTCCCCGGCACGTTCCGCGAGAGCGGGGGGAAGTAGCTGGAGGCATCGGAGAGCTTTGCGGTGATCACGCCCAGGTCAGAGAGGCGGTTGTAAGGACGGTGCTTCTCGACTTCGTTCGCTAGGTCCTCGGCCGTTGAGGGGGGAATGACGCAGTTGGTGAAGCGACGGTCCGAGGCGACGGTGATGCCGCTGAAGAGGGCGGTGAGCACGGCGTGGGGGGCGGTGTTCACATTGATCCGTCCCGGGGGGCCTTCCCGGGGAGTCACTGCTTTTCCGGGAGGTTGCCTTCCTTCTTCGGAAACCGTGAAGAGATCCAGAAGCTCCACGGCACGCTTTCCCGGAACATCCCAGTTGAAGGCGGGATCGGTTGTGCGGAACTCGGGCTGCCCCACCCGCAGGGTCCGTCCCCCTCCGCAGCAGAAACGTGATTTCGGTGAGCCCGCCAGAGGGGCTTGTCCCATGTCGTCGGCCTGCGCGGGATCGAAGATATTCCCGAGTTCCCCGAGCGAACGCATCGGTCCCTTTCTGATCACAAAGGGAGCGGTGATCCCGTCGGTCTCCGGCCGATACGGGGAGGTGATCTGGTCCGGGGTCTGTTCCACGGAGGCGGGGGGATTTCCCGCCACGGGATTGACCGGGATGCGGTCGCGGCGGGTCCAGGTGTTCATCGGATCCATGACATAACCGCGACCAAGGATGCCCGCGGGGCTGATCCCTTTCCAGAGGGTCTTGGCCGGGTAGTTGGTGGCGACGCTCCATTTGTAGGCGGTGAGGAAACCGGAGCGTGGATCACCCACGAAGCGGTAGGATCCGGGCTGGAGAGCTTCCTCTGATTCCTCCGGTTGCTCGTCGGAGTCGGAGGACCAGGTGGGGATGGTGAGGATCTGCCAGCGGGGGGTGGCGTCGCCCAGTGTCTGTCCAAGGTGGCTGAGCCCCCCGGAGACATTCCCCGGAGAGAGGGGAGGGCGGCGGCTCATGTCGGTGAGGCGGCCGTTCCAGCGGAACTCGAAATATTGCTGGTTGAGTCCGTCGGCGTTTCCCACGGGGCCGTTGGTCCAGCGCGGCGGATTGGTCGAAGGGAGGGGCGATGTCCAGGTCTGCTCCACCGGGGCAAAGGCCACCACGGTGAATTCATTGGGCTGCAACGCGGGGAGGGGGGCGGCCGTCTGATTGTAGTCCGCAAAGGGGAAGCTGATGGCCGTGCCGAAATCGACTCTTGCCCTGTTTCCGATCAGGAGTCCCGGGATGCCCGTCGGGATGGGGACCGTGTAGGGATTCCAGATCTCCACGAAGAACTGACTCTCGATCGTGACGTTGGTCGAGGTGAGTGCCTTGCGGGTGCAGCGTTCCGCGATCTGGGTGACATAGGGGGTCAAATCCCGTCCTGAGGGTTCCCCGTTCGGTTCCCCGATGGGTCCGGGTTCCGGCGAAATGTAATCGACGATGCTGCAGGCCAGGCGCTTGAGATACAGATCCCCTTGTTTGGATGGGAGGGAGGGGTCGCGTTCCTTGAACCGCGGAAGATTCCGGTCGATGATGCACGCAATGGTGACAGCCCGGTCGTAGGGGGTGGCTCCCCATTCCGGATTGGTGGCAAGGTCGTTCAGGTTATACTTCGGAAGGCCTCCTTCCGGAAGGGAAGCGGGGATAAGCTCGGGACTGTGGCAGGGATCCCGGGTGAGAAGCGAATGCTTGGCAAGAAAAGCCTCCCTGCTCCCGAGTGCGCTTTCAAAGCAGCCATCGTGCGGAAGATGTTCCGCCGCATCTCGCAGGGTATCGGCCTCCCCTTCGGTGAAGAGGGTCGATGTGCCATTCGTCAAAGCGATATCCCCCGGGCCTTTGTCCCAATCGATGGGATCGTTGCGAGGGTTGCCACGGTGGAGAAGCGGATTGAGCCGGGAGGACTCGTCGAGAAGCACGAAGGCATAGCGCGCAACGACAAGACCTTTCGAGTCTTGGAGGCGTTGCCAGATGGCCGGATAGCGGCCTTCCGGAGCGAGCAGTCCTCCGGGGCTCGGGGGCGTCTCTCCCGGATAGGCTCCCGGCAGAGGTGCATTGAGATCGATCGTCTTAGCCGGATTGGTGGAGGCCCTTTCTTTCAGCAAGGATGGGAGGAGATCGGCTGGAAGCTTTGGAAACGGGGTGAGTAGGTTTGGATTGCACGAGAAAAGCGGTGCCAACTGCCCCGGCGAGGTGAGATTGGTCGAGCCGATCACCGTGGCGGGCGCGATCTCATCGGAGGGTGCGTCATCGACAAGCCCCACAAGGTAGGCGGGACGATTCGAGGTGAGGTGCGTGAGCAGGGAGGAGGCGGCCTCGAGGCCCGATTCCGCGGCCAGCCGCGCCTGAAGTTCGGCGGCTCCCGCTGCGGCGGTCTCACGCTCGATCCGAACGCTCTGCAGCAGGGAGACAAGAAGCAGGCTTAGGAGGGCCAATGCCCCGAGCACCGCGATGATGGCCGATCCCCATGAGTTTCTCCGGGTGCTTCCGGGTGAATGGCAACAGGGCTTCCTCATGGGAACGAGTAATGGTCGCGGTGCGGAGGAAGCCTCACCAAGGTGGTGTAGCTCCGCATGTGGCGTCGGAGCAAAGCCTCATTTGCCGCGCTGGAAAGCGGCTCGGAGGAGAGTTGGCGGACCGTTTCTCCGCCCACTGCCCAAAGGGTGATCATGAGGGTAGAGGGCTTGCCATGGCTTCCCTGAAGAGCCGTCTTGACCTCCAGACGGAGAATGTTGCGCGCAAGCAGTTCCGTGTCCGGATTTCCGATTGAGGCCCCGGCGTACAATTGAGGCAATTGATCGTGCGCGAAGGCTTCCGCAGCCTGCTTCCCGGAAACCCGGAAGCGGTAGAGATTGCCCGAGGATGCTTTCTGGGGATCGGAGGCCACAAAATAGCCCGTGGCACAAAGATCACCGTGCATGTCGGGCTCCAGAGTCGTGAAAAAGAGGCTGTTTCCTTGTCCGGGGACAGACCATTCTCCCGTCTCTTTTCCGATGACTAGCGTCGCGGGGTTGGTCGTTATCACCGCCGAGCGGAGATCCTCACCGATCATCCGGAGTGCGGCACCTGCTTCCCGTGATGTCTCCCTCTTGATTGAGGCTTCACGCCAGAGTTGTGAGGCGCCGTCACCCATCCCGGCGAGCAGGATGATGATCAGGGATAGGATCACCATGGCGAGGAGAAGCTCGAGAAGAGTGAAGCCTTCCCGCAACGGGGTCGCGGGAGAGAGAATGCGATGAGATTCTCGCGACTTCATGGAGACGGGATGGCCTCCGGGATGAGTCTGACAAACCTCCTGACGGTGCGTCGTTCCGCGGGGGCAGAGGCGGGCTCGGCCACGGCGATCTCGGCCGACAACATTCCCGGTGTGGAGCCGTTCTTGCCGATGACGAGCGTGGCAACCGCCGTCACACGCTGGTCGGCAACCGGTTGAACCGCACCCTCCGCGTCGAGGGGGAACACCGGCCTGCCTGATTCGTCATAGGCAATATTCCTGATCGCGGCGGTGCGGGGGAGAGTCTCCCAGACCGGCATGTCGTTACTCATGGCCTTCGCGAGCAGAAGAGGTTCTATGGCATCGGCGGCGAAGCCATCCATGATGCCGGAGGCGATCAACGATGCCCGGGTCTCCGCGGCATTTTCGCGATCATGCGTTCCAATCACCGGAAAGAGTCCGAGAAGAGCCGCGGCGACAACGGCAAGCAGGCCCAGTGCCATGAGGATTTCAAGCAGCGAAAAGCCGCTCCGTCTCTCTTCGCGCAAAGGGATGTTCATTCCGAAGAGACGCGTCCGGTTGCTCGGGAGATGAGAAGGCATGCGGAATCGGCCGTGCTTTGGGAGTCGGTTGCCGATTCCCCGATACGGAGGGAGAGGGTGTTGCCTCCGGGGCGGGGAAGGCCGACCCTTCCAGAGCGAAGGAACATGATGCTCCCGAAAGTGGCGTCGCCGGGAGGTTTTCCATTGAGGGCTGGAGACAGGATTTCGCGGGGAGGCGCTTCCTCCATGAGGGTGCCGGGGGAGGGGGTAAACGACGTCCCGGCGGGCAGGGGTTGCCATGTGGTTAGCGGGGAAAAGACATCCCCCTCTTTGGCGATAATCCTGATCGCGTCACGGGATTCGCCTGCGGACCTGCCTTCTGGCTGCGTGGTGCTATGGCGGAAAAGTACCCAGGCTTCCTTCTTTCCGGAGGTGGCGGCGGTACGGGCCCTTTCCAAGGACTCCATCGTGATGCTCAGCGCCGCCTGTCTGGAGCGCGAGCGTTTCACGGAGGTCCAGGTGGGGAGGATCAGGGAGATCAAGGCGGCGATCACCGTGATGGTCACAAGGAGTTCCAGAAGGGTGAAGGCACCCCTCCGGAACGTTCGCTGTTCGGCCACTGAAATCACACGCATAAGTCTGCAAGCGTGAAGGAATGTCCTGCAGTGGGCGACAAAAAATCATGCGGAAGAGAAGCGGAACGACGCCTGCCCCGACCTTCGTTTCAGCTTTCAGATTTTCGGCTTTCGGCCTTTTCTAAAGACTGCATGCCAACTCTTTCCTCCCTCCTGCAACATCCCTACCTGCTGGCTGCTCTCGGCGGTGCCGTCGGGTCTGTGGGAAGGGTGATCATGACGAACCTTGTGAGCCGGTGGACCGGGGATTCCTTCCCATTCGGTACCATCGCCGTGAACGTGACGGGTGCCGTGCTCATGGGGGTGCTTGCCGGCTTCGGCGACACGGAGCCGGGAAGGCTTCTCTTTACCCCCCCGACCCGCACCTTCCTGATGATCGGGGTCCTTGGCGGCTACACCACGTTCTCGGCCTTCAGTCTCCAGACATTCCTTCTTCTGGAGCAGGGCAACATCATGGGAGCCGTGCTCAATGTCTTCCTTTCTTTTCTCCTTTGTATTCTGGGGATCTGGATCGGATTCACGGTGGTCCGCGCTTTTTGATCCCCTGTTGCCGTTTTTCAGGCTTTCCGGTTTTGTAATCCCTCTGATACCTCTTTTTTTCATGTACCCCTTCCGATCCTTCCTTTTCCTCTGGTTAATTGGTGCGATCCCTCTCATGGCACAGGACTTCCCGGTGACAAAGACTCAGTCAATGGACGCTCAGGCCTACCTCACGCCTCTGCCGGAGAACGGCGTGGTTGCCCTGGCAACCATTGCGGGTGATTTTGCCAAAAATCCGACGGCGGCCATCGGCAAGTATTCGGGTCGTCGGATCACGGTGATCGGCCGGATTGCAAAGCTCGGTCGGGGACAGAGCGAGAATGTGGATCTTACCGTGACGCTGCAGGATCCCGCCGCCTCACTCCCCGCTGTGAAGGCGAAGTTCCTGCCCGGAACAATCTCGGAAAACTCGGAGTTTGAACTTTCCCCCGATGGCTCTTCGGTCACGATCCTCGCCCGAAGCAGGACCGGTACCATCGAGGGGCGCCGCCCCTACCTATCTGTGGATCAGCAGGTTGCCATCAAGGGGGATTTCAAGGAGCAGAAAGTCGGGGACATCATCCTGACCGACTGCAGGCTGCTTCCCAAGGGGGAGTTGCATGAGCTGAGGCAAAAGCTGAAGTAGGCCAAGGATCTTCCCTTGGTCTGTCGCGGATCGGCGCCGCTTAATTCCGTGCATTTCGCCGGTGGCGCCTCATAGTCGTCCATCCCATGTCATTCCGCTCCCTCGGCCTCAATGCCGCCATTCTCAAAGCCGTCCAGGAGACCGGCTACACCGAACCGACGCCGATCCAGTCCGCGGCCATTCCTCATGTCCTTGGCCGACGTGACCTGATCGGCATTGCCCAGACAGGGACCGGCAAGACGGCCGCTTTCACCCTGCCGATTCTCTCCCTGCTTGCCGCCTCTCCCTCCAAGGGAATCCGCGCACTGGTGATCGCCCCGACCCGCGAGTTGGTGGTGCAGATCGAGGAAAATGTTTGCGCCTATGCCAAGCATCTCCCACTCACCGTGGCCACGATCTTCGGCGGCGTGAGCGAGAAGCCCCAGATCAGGGCTCTGGAACAGGGGGCCGATCTCGTGATCGCGACTCCGGGCCGTCTTCTCGACATCATCCGAGGCAGGGAGAAGGCCTTCGCGCACATCGAGTTTCTGGTCCTCGACGAGGCCGACCGGATGCTCGACATGGGATTCGTTCCCGCGATCCGCCAGATCGTGAAGCTCCTTCCCCGGAAGCGACAGACCCTCTTCTTCTCAGCCACTCTTTCGCGTGAGATCGAGAAGCTCACCGGCGAATTCCTGCAGGAGCCCGAGACGGTCGAGATCGGCCGCCGTTCCAATCCGGCCGATACCGTGACCCAGTCTGTTTACGAGATCTCCCAGCATCTCAAGCCGGGCCTGCTGCTTCACCTTCTTCAGGATCAGAAGCTCGCCATGGTACTGGTCTTCACCCGCACCAAGCACGGGGCCGACCGTATCGCCAGGAGACTGGAACAGGCGGGCATCAAGACGGGAACCATCCATTCCAACCGCTCCCAGAACCAGCGCCTCCGCGCCCTTAACGAGTTCCGTGAGGGGAAGATCCGGGTGCTCGTGGCCACCGACATCGCCGCCCGCGGCATCGATGTCGACGGGATCACCCATGTGGTGAATTACGACTTCCCTCCCCACCATGAGGATTATGTCCACCGGATCGGCCGTACCGGCCGGGCCAAGGCCGTGGGCGAGGCGATTAGCTTTGTTTCCCGTGAGGATGAGGATGCGGTGCGTGCCTTGGAGCGTTTTACCCGGCGCGGCATACCCCGCCACAAGGCAGAGGGATTTGACTACACGCAGCCTGCGCCTCCGAGGGAGAAGGGTGGTGACCGCCGTCCGCCGCGCCGACCGGGTGAGGTGAGGGCACCCCGCGGGCCGCAGGGGGGTGGCGGTGGAGGAAACCGTTCCCGCCGAGGTGGTCGTTCCGACGGCAAGCCACGCGATATCTCGATGAGCGGTGAACCGGGCAAGAAGTCCGCCGGAGGCCCTGCAAAGAAGGGTGGCATCGGCCGCTTCCTTGGCTTCGGCAGGCACTAATCGGAAGATTCGGGATTGCCTCATCAGTCCTGACAGCCTTCAGTCTTCAGCCTAAACCGCTTCAGTTTTTTCTACCCTCAGTGTCCTCCTTGAAGAACGATCTCGGTGAGGACCGGTTTTTGAGACTCTTTACCCGGGTAGATTTCCTCTATGGTGAGGGTGATCATATCTCCCTGATTCAGGAGGAGATCGCCGAAGCGGAAGTCCTGCCATTTCCAGGTATCGGCGAGTCTCAACCGTGCGATCGGCTTGCCGTTCAGTGAGAGGAGCATCGTTCTGACCCTGGCATGGGATCGGAACGCCTGAGGTGACTCGATCATGCCATTGGCAATCGAGAGGCCGTAGAATGGGATGTCGCGGCACTCGTGAGGGAGTTTTGCCGGAAGATGAAAGGTGATTGGAGCGTTTCTCCAGTCATCAGGGGCCATCCACCCCGTCATCGCGTTGTCATCGCAGAGTTCGGCAGCGGGTTTTGCGGGGGTGCCGGCCAAGGTTTTCCAAAAGAAGGCGCACCGGAGCGAGCACCCACCCATGAGTTCCTGTAGGACCGGGTAAGTGACCTTAGCCTCGATCATCGGTACAGTTTCCGCGGAGGCCGGGTGAAGAGACCCTGCGAGCAGGATGGCCGCCATGCCCACCCGTGCCATCCTGCGGATCATCAGCGTTCCGGATGGATTAGCGGTTCGAGCAGGCCTTGCAGAGACCGTAGAGGATGATCTCATGGTCGGTGACCTTGAATCCCGGAGGGGCGAGTTTCTTGAGTCCCTCGACACACTTGTCCAGATCGAAGACTTCCCGGCACTCCCTGCAATGGAAGTGGTGGTGGTGGCCCTTGTCGGAGCGCTCGTAGCGCGGGGGTTGGCCCGGGATCTCGACGCAACAGACTTGTCCTTCCTCCTGAAGGTTTTTTAGCGAACGGTAGACGGTGGCGATTCCGAGGGAAGGGACCGTCTTGACCGCCAGACGGTGGATATCGTCGGGGAGCAAGGGTCCGCTCTGTCCTTCCAGAACGGCTTTGATCGCCTGTTTCTGCTTGGTGGTGCGTCGTTCGATGGCCAAGGAATCAGTATGCTTGTGCCTTGATGCTATTTCAAGCCGTCGACGATGGTCGTGACATTATGCCTCATCATGGAGTCGTAGGTGGAGGCCTCCGTCTCCCCCAGGCTGTCGGCATAGAGTACGCCACCGATGCGGGTTCCGGTCTCGGAGGCGATCCGGTCGACGGCACGTCGGTTCTCGATGTTCTCAAGGAACACCGCCTTCACCCCCTCACTGCGGATGATCTCGATCAATGCCTTCACATGTTTGGAGGAGGGTTCCTCGCCCGTGGAGACTCCCTTGACGGGAAGAATGGTGAATCCTTGATCCTTCGCAAAATACTGCAGCGCGTCATGGGAGGTGACGAGTTTGCGCTGGGACCGGGGGAGTTCCGCGAGTTTCACGCGGATCCATCGCTGCAGTTCCTCGAGAGACTGAAGGTAGATGGCCGCATTTTTCTGAAACTCCTCCGCATGGCCGGGATCCGCCATGGAAAAGGCTGCCGCAACGGTTCTGGTCGCCCTCTTCATGTTCTCCACGGAGTGCCACCAATGGGGATCCTCGACAAGGTGTCCGTCCTCTTCCATGCGAAGGGAGGGAATTCCCTTCCCGACATCGATGAAGCGGGTCTTTCCTCCCGCCGCATCCCTGAGTTTCCCGAGGAATCCCTCCATCCCCTTGCCGGTGAAGAGGACAAGGTCGGCATCGGCGACATTGCGGATGTCCCGGGTCGTCGGTTCGAATTCATGCGGATCGATTCCCGGTTTGATGACGGCATGGATCGTCACATGGCTGCCCCCGACGTTTTTTGCCAAATCCGTCGTGATGGTTGAGAGCGAGGCAACGCTCAGTTCTGCCCTGATTTGGCAGGGGAGAATCACGGGTGCGGCAAGGAGCAGGAGAGACAAGAGGGTCTTTTTCATAAAGCTAATGATAAACCATTATTGACAATGACAGCGTTCTATTGATAAAACGTAATCACTATCAACCACACCATGCAATCCTCATCCTCGCTCAACACCGTCAAAACCATGGGTCGTTTCCGGCAGGCATTGATCCGTTTCCAGGCCCTCGCACTTTTCCTCACCCTCGTTCATGCGTTCTCCCCGGTGAGACTGGAGGCCTGCGCCTCCTGTCCGAGCGGTGATGTCGGAACGAGCTACAACTTCCCCAGCGGCGCGGGAGGGATGGCCTGGATGCAGTACAACTTCGAGTCGCAGAGCCAGAACTACAGTGGATTCAACAAGGCTCCAGCCGATGCCAACCACGACAAGCTGATCCAGACTTCGACGATGATCGCGGGTTTCCAGTATTTCTGGAACGAGAAGTGGGGCTTTCAGGTCTTGGTTCCCTCCGCCAACACGCTCTACCGCTATTCCCCGCACAACGGGGATCATGCAGGAGAGACGGCCGAGGAGCATGCGGAGCATGCAGAAGAGGGACATGACGAGGGTCATGAGGGGGAGAGTGTCGTGACCAAGCAGTGGTGGGCGATGGGGGATATCCGGCTCAATGCCATCTGGACCGGTCTCACCAAGGATCAGTCAGTCGGCATCAACCTTGGCGTCAAGCTTCCCTCGGGAAACTGGACGGAGCCGAATGTCGAGCGTTCCGTGCAGGTGGGCACAGGAAGCACCGACATCCTCTTCGGATTCTATCACAAGCACCGAATCACGAGTGATGGTCTCTGGACCTGGTACAATCAGGCCCAGTTGGATGCGCCTGTGATCTCTCAAGGAGGATATACTCCCGGGATCGCCGTGGATGTGGCGACCGGCGTCTACTACTCGGGGCTGAGCATCGGGAAAGTGAAGGTCCGCCCGATTGGGCAGGCACTCTTCACGACCGTCGGGGCCGACTCAGGTCCTGCGGCCTCCGGTCAAAACAACGGTTTCCAGCAGCTCTCGCTCGCGCCCGGCATTGAGTTCGAAGTCCACCCGGTGCGCGTCTACGCGGATGTGGCCCTCCCGGTCATGAACAATGTCTCCGGCAACCAACTCATCGCTCCGGCCCAAGTGCGCGTGATCGCTAGTTACAGCTTCTGACAGGGGGGGCTTGCTTCAGTGATTCTCC
>JACCDT010296995.1_pt1 | contig 10486 bp, 10 predicted proteins | sample 7446291 | NCBI WGS metagenome assembly JACCDT01 (sample SAMN15323446, study PRJNA562643) | freshwater metagenome | isolation source: river surface water | place: USA:Blue River Watershed | collected 2017-08-17 | reverse complement strand
TCCGGTCTGGCGCTGCAATTCACTGATTTCGATTTCCGCCAGGCCAGTCCCGGTACTTATTATTTAGCGAGACTCACATGAAACGTACTTACCAACCTTCCGTCGTCCGCCGCAAGCGTACCCACGGCTTCCGTGCACGTATGGCTACCCGCTCTGGCCGCGCCGTGCTGAACGCACGTCGTGCCAAGGGCCGCAAGCGCCTGGCAGTCTAAGCGGCTTCAGCGCCCGACCTGTCACCTGCACTGGGGTGCGGCATGCGCCCGGAACACTACGGCAGGCAACGACGTATCGTAAAAACGGATGAGTTCTCATCCGTTTTTCGTTTGCGCCCCGCATATCGTACGGAAAACTTCGTGCTTTACGTTCGACCCAATACCCTAGGACATGCCCGGCTCGGCGTGGTGGTGGCCAAGCGCCTCGCGCCGCGTGCCGTCACGCGCAATCTCGTCAAACGGATCACGCGCGAACTGTTCCGCAAGGCCGAACTGAAAGCCGTCGACTGCATCGTGCGCCTGTCCCAGCCGCTGGGGCGGCGGCCAAAGCCGGCATCGACCCGCGCGATGCGGGCCAGCCTGGGCGCCGAACTGGCCCGGCTGATGCAATCCCAGGGACTGGCGCCATGAAGCCGCTGCTGTTGCTGCTGCTGCGCGCCTACCAGTTGTGCGTCAGCCCTTTCCTCGGGCAGAACTGCCGCTTCCATCCGAGCTGCTCGAGCTATGCGCAACAGGCCATCGTCACCCATGGCGCACTGCGTGGCGGCCTGCTGGCCGGCCGGCGCCTGTGCAAATGCCACCCGTGGCATCCCGGCGGGCTCGATCCCGTGCCGCCGGCCGATCAGCCCCATCCTGCCCGCGCGCCATCGACAGCGAAGCCGTCGATGACACGCGTGCGTCACTGAATCACCCTAGACTCGATAATCATGGATATCAAACGTACCGTCTTGCTGGTCGTGTTCTCGTTGTCCCTGCTGATGCTGTGGGAAAACTGGAACCGTTCTAACGGCAATCCCTCGCTGTTCGGCGAACAGCCGGCGCAGACTGCCCAGCCTGCCGCCAACGCGGCCAAGGCCGATGCCTCGCTGCCGCAGGCCACCGCACCGCAAGCTGCGCCCGCCACCGGCGCCGATGTGCCGGCCGGCGCGCCCGCCACGGCCAAAGGCGAGACGATCGCCGTCACCACCGACCTGCTGAAGGTCGAGGTCAACACCGCCGGCGGCGAGCTGACCCGCGTCGAACTGCTGAAGCACCGCGATGCGAAAGACGACAGCAAGCCTGTCGTGCTGCTCGAGAGCGGCGCCGGCCGCACTTATGTCGGCCAGAGCGGCCTGATCGGCGGTAATTACCCGAATCACCGCACGATCTTCACGGCCCGCGCCGGCAAGCGCGCGCTGGAATCCGACGACAAGCTGGAACTGGTGCTGGATGCCGAGCTGGACGGCGTGAAGCTGACCAAGACCTTTGTGTTCCAGCGCGGCCAGTACGAGATCGGCCTGAAGCACGAAGTCGCCAACGGCGGCGCAGCCGCGATCAGCCCGTCGGTCTATGTGCAGCTGGTGCGTGACAACAGCGCGCTGGAAGGCGATTCCAAGTTCTACAGCACCTTCACCGGCCCGGCGGTCTATACCGATGCCGAAAAATTCCGCAAGGTGAGCTTCGAAGACATCGACAAGAACAAGAACCCCAAGCCGGCGCAGACCGCCGATGGCTGGATCGCGATGGTGCAGCACTACTTCGTGTCCGCCTACGCCCCGCTGGGCAAGGGCGAGCATGAACTGTTCACCCGCAAGATCGACCAGAACCTGTATGCCGTCGGCGCCATCGTGCCGCTGGGCAGCGTGGCGCCGGGCGCCACCGCCGCCGCTGAAGGCAAGCTTTTCACCGGCCCGCAGGAATCCGAGCCGCTGGAAAAATTTGCGGCTGACTTCGACCTGGTGAAAGACTATGGCTGGCTGACCATCATCGCCAAGCCTATCTTCTGGCTGATGCACCAGATCCACAAGGTCATCGGCAACTGGGGCTGGACCATCATCGTGCTGACCATCATCATCAAGCTGGCCTTCTTCCCGCTGTCGGCGGCCAGCTATCGCAGCATGGCCAAGATGAAACTGGTGACGCCGAAAATGACGTCGATCCGCGAGCGCTTCAAGGACGATCCGCAGAAAATGAATGCGGCGATGATGGAGCTCTACAAGACCGAGAAGATCAATCCGCTGGGCGGCTGCCTGCCGATCGTCGTGCAGATCCCGGTCTTCATCTCGCTGTACTGGGTGCTGCTGGCCAGCGTAGAGATGCGCCATGCGCCGTGGCTGGGCTGGATCCATGACCTGGCCGCACCTGACACCCTGTTCGGCACCGTGCCGGGTGTGGACATGCCGGTCGGCCTGCTGCCCATCATCATGGCCGTCTCGATGTATGTGCAGACCAAGCTGAACCCGACGCCGCCGGACCCGGTGCAGGCCAAGGTCATGCTGTTCATGCCGCTGATCTTCTCGTTCATGTTCTTCTTCTTCCCGTCCGGCCTGGTGCTGTACTGGGTGGTCAACAACGTGTTGTCGATCGCGCAGCAATGGGCGATCGTCAGGCAATCGGAAGCCAAGAAGGCCTGAGCGCTTTCGTCCTGAACAAGCCCGCGCTGATCAGCGCGGGCTTTTTTGTTTTGGTGGCCGCTGGCCGCGCTTGCCATCGGTGGCGGCGCCCGGCGCCCTTGCCGGCGCAGTCAAGGCGCCCACTTTCGCTACAATCGCCCGATGATGTCTGATACCTCCCCCATCGCCGCCATCGCCACCGCCCCCGGACGCGGCGGCATCGGCGTCGTTCGCCTTTCCGGCAAGGGCCTGATGAGCGTGGCCCGCGCCGTATGCCGTCTCGACGGCCGCGAGCTCAAGCCACGCCACGCCAGCTACCTCGACTTCGTGCAGGCCGATGGCAGCGTCATCGATCGCGGCCTGGCCTTGTATTTCAACGCGCCCCATTCCTACACCGGCGAAGAAGTGCTGGAGCTGCAGGGCCATGGCGGCCCGGTGGTGATGCAGATGCTGTTGAACCGCTGCCTCGAGGCCGGCCGCGAGCTCGGCCTGCGACTGGCCAACCCCGGCGAGTTCACCTACCGCGCCTTCCAGAACGACAAGCTCGATCTCGCGCAGGCCGAGGCCGTCTCGGACCTGATCGAGGCCTCGACCGAGGCCGCGGCCAGGCTCGCCACCCAGTCCTTGCAGGGCGCGTTCTCGCAGGCAGTCCACGGGCTGGTCGACAAAGTGATCAACCTGCGCATGCTGGTCGAGGCCACGCTGGACTTCCCGGAAGAAGAGATCGAGTTCCTCGAGCAATCGAATGCGCGCGGTCAGCTGCAAGCCATCCGCGAGGCGCTGGACCGGGTGTTTTCGCAAGCGGGGCAGGGCGCGCTGCTGCGCAATGGCCTGCACGTGGTGATGGCCGGACAGCCGAACGTGGGCAAGAGCTCGCTGCTCAATGCGCTGGCCGGCAGCGATGTGGCGATCGTCACCGCGATCGCCGGCACCACGCGCGACAAGATCACCGAGACCATTCATGTCGAGGGCATACCGATCAACATCATCGACACGGCCGGCATCCGCGATGACGATGATGCGCAGGATGAAGTCGAGCGCATCGGCATTGCCCGCACCTGGGCCGCCGTCGAGCAGGCCGATGTCGTGCTGCACCTGATGGATGCCAGCCGGGGACCGACGCGCGCCGATGAAGAGATCGTCGCGCGCCTGCCTGCCAATGTGCCGCTGGTTCGCATCTGGAACAAGATCGATCTGTCCGGCCATAAGCCTTCGATCGATCAGCACGACGATGTCACCGACCTCTACCTGTCGGCGTCGGAACGGACAGGGATGGAATTGCTGCGCCAGGAATTGCTGCGCATCGCAGGCTGGCAGCAGACCGGGGAATCGATCTATCTGGCGCGAGAACGGCATCTGCTGGCGCTGAAGGCCGCGCAAGAGCACCTGGCCGTGGCCGCCGAGCTGGCCGCGCAAAGCGATGCCGCACTCGACCTGTTCGCCGAAGAATTACGGCTGGCGCAGGACCAACTCAACAGCATCACCGGCGCCTTCACCTCCGATGATTTGCTGGGCGTGATCTTCAGCCGCTTCTGCATCGGCAAATAAGGCCGCCCTGGATGCCCGGGGCCGGGGCCCGGTACCTCACTTCACTGGAATCATCAGGTGCTGGTAGGGGGTGCCGGCCCACATCACGTAGGGCACCGTGGTGTCGGGCATCGGATCTTTCGGATACTGGTCGTAGAAGGCAGGCTCCGCGCCGACGATCATCACATGCGGCCCGGTCTTGACCCAGTGCTTGTCGGGTTGGGTCGCATAGGGGTCGGTGTTGCTGGCGTCCGTGCCGCCGGCCAGCATGTACATGAAGCCTATCTTGCCGCCAGGCGGGTTCTTGCGGCCCATCCAGGCCTCGGCCCAGGCCAGCGCCGCCTTGTCCATGCACATCGGGTCGGGGCCCGGCGTGCCCGGGTTGTCGGGCATGCAGGTGAAGCCGTTCGTGCCTTCGCGCAGCGTGCGCATCTTGCCGTCGGGATCAGCGACGACGACACTGGCCCTCGATGCGACACTGCGCGGTGCGGCGCGCATTGCACTGGCGATCAATGCGCGGTCATCGCGGGCCGTCGGGCTGGCCGACGGCATGCCCGTGGCGCCTGTCGCCGACCGGTCATCCGACGAGGCGGGCCGGGTGCTCATGGCGGCGACCAAGGCAGCGACACTGGCCGTTGCGACCAACCATTGATTGTTCATGGCATCCTCCGGAGGGCAGCGCTCACGATGCAGGCAGTATGGTCAATGCGGATAACGCGCAATTGAGGCCAGACAATGGCGATGCGAATTGGCCGCCCGATGACCTTACTTGTTGAGCGCATCCCGGATTTCACGCAGCAACAGCACGTCTTCCGGTGTGGCGGGCGGCGCTGGTGGCGATGGTGGCGCGGACTGGATTTCAGCACGCTTGAGGCGATTCATCTGCTTGACCATCAGGAAGATGATGAAGGCCAGGATCGCGAAATTCAGCACCACCGTAATGAAACTGCCATAGGCGAGGACGGCACCGGCTTTTTTCGCGTCGGCCAGCGTGACGGCCGCCTGCCCGGCAAGCGGCAAAAAATAATTGCTGAAATCCAGGCCGCCGATGATCATCCCGATCAGCGGCATGATGATGTCGCCGACCAGTGAATCGACGATCTTGCCAAAGGCCGCGCCGATGATCACGCCGACCGCCAGATCCATCACATTGCCCTTCAGCGCAAACTCTCTGAATTCGCTGATCATCGACATGGCCCGACTCCCTCATCCGCAATAGTTGACGGAAGGATCGTAAGGCGCAGCGAGGCTTGAAAGTTTGACAAATCTCTAGAAACTGGCCCTCAGGAAAGAACCCGTCAACTTGGGCGTTCGCCGAATGTTGATTCCGAGGATCAAGTATCATCAGGAGCGCGCGCCGTCGCGCCCATGATTACCCTCGGAGATATAACGTGTTCCTGAATTCGACATCCCTGTCCGCCCTGAAGCTGGCGGCCCTGATCACCGCAGCCGGCGCCGCATTTGGCGCTGTCGCCGCCGACGCGGCCAAGGTCGAGCACCTGCGCGTCACCAATGCCTGCAAGTATTGCGACCTGACCGATGCTGCACTATCAGGTGCCGACCTGCGTGGCGCGGACTTCCAGAATGCCAATCTGTCGGGCGCCAACCTGTCCAAGGCCGACTTGTCGCAGCGCCCGATGGAGAAGCGCACCTTGTCGACCAACTTCGAAAGCGCGAACCTCAAGAAGACCAATTTTGAAGGCGCGAAGCTGGCCGGCGCAACCTTCCTCAACGCCTACCTGCGCGACACCAACTTGCAGGGTGCGGACCTGACGAATGCGTCCTTCACGTCGGCCAATCTGAAAGGTGCGAACCTTAAAGGCGCGAAGATCGACGGCGTCAAGCTGGAAGAAGCGAAGCTGTGCAATACGACGATGCCGGACGGCAGCGTCAACGATTCAGGCTGCTGATCCGCAGCGGGACCGGCGGCGATCTCAGTCGCCGTCCTCGTCCCACAGGCTGCGCGGCGCGCGCGGTGAAGGCTTCGCCGCCTTCGGCGTCGGCGGCCTGGTGGCAGGGCTGCGGGGCGAAGGCTCGGCGCTCAGCCGTTCGGCCGGGAAGGGCAAGAGGAAATTTTCTATCGTGTCCGGGCTGGCCTCCAGCCACGGTCGATACTGGTCCGCCTCCAGCAGCACCACCATGCGCTTCTCGTCCTCGGGACGGTGGAAGCGCTTCATCAGCGGATGCTTATCCGCATTAATCGTCAGCATCGTGAACGACAGCAGCGGCTTGTCGTCCGGCCCGCCATTCGGCCGCCACTCCCACAGGCCGGCGATGCCCATCGGCACTTCATCGTTGCGCGCGATCTTCCAGCGCACCGCGCGCCCGCTTTCGTAATTCGGTTCGAAAATAGCGTCGGCCGGAATGATGCACAGCTGACGCTTTGCATAGGCATGCCGGAAAGACGGCTTGCTGGCCACGGTTTCACTGCGCGCGTTATAGGTGTGCCGGGCCAGCTTCAGGTCGGCCCAGTGCGGCACCATGCCGAAGCAGGCGGTGTCGCAGGCCAGCTGCCCCGAGCCGTCCTCGTCGAGCCGGATGATCGGCGACAGGTAGCCGGGATAGGCCTCCGCTTTCCAGTCGGCGCCGTGTGGCTCGACATGGAAATGCTTGCCCAGGGTTTCGCGTTTGGACGGCGTGTAGTTGGAGCACATGGCCTCATCATACCAACGCGTCGCCGCTCAGGGCTTGGCCGGCCTCGTCACTTTGGCGAAATCCGACTTGCGAATCAGCGCGTGAATTCCCTTCGTGCGATCGACCACTTGCGACACATTGAAGTCGGTCGCTGCCGACAGGTAGGCATAGGCTATCGCCCGATCCATGCCCAGCTTTTCAGACAGGAAGCGGATCGCTTCCCGCACCGCATCTTTCATCGCCTCGTCGAGGTCGGGGTTGAGGCCGATCGCGACCCAGTATTTCGGGGTCTCGCCGAAAGGTTTGTCGAGCGAGCCGGAAGCGGACGGGATGCGCGGGTCGCCCTTCTTCAGCAGCGTGAAGCGGAAGCTTGCGCGCATCGAGTGCTCGAGTGCCGTCAGCGCGACCTCGCCGTTGGCTTGCGCCATGTGCGGGTCGCCGGTATAGAAATTCGCCCCCGGCACGAACACCGGCAAATAGACGATGGTGCCGGCGCCCAGCTCTTTCACGTCCATGTTGCCGCCGAAAACACCTGGCGGCACCGAATGCACAGGCTCCGAAGTGGCAGCGGCCACCCCCATCACGCCCATGAAAGGCGCGGCCGGAAAAGTGACTTCCTTGCCTTGGGCATTCTTCATCAAGCCCTGCCACTGGCCGCGGCGGTTCTTGCGGATTGGCGTGAACACCGACACGTTGTGGAACTTGTGCGGCTCGGCAGCGCTGGCGTCGGCCTCGGGTCTCGGCGTCTCGGGAAACTCGCCGGGCAATGCGCCCTTGCCGTGCCGATTCGAGATCACGCCGTAGGGCACGCGTGGTGTGACGGCCAGCACCTCGACCTTCAGCACATCGCCCGGCTCGGCACCGTCGATCGCCACCGGGCCGGTGACGATGTGCGGCCCGTCCTTGGCAAAGTCATGCGGCAACGACGAGGCCGTGATCGTAATGGCATCCCTGAGAACCATCGCGGCCGGCACGCCGTGCGCGGCGAAAAACTTCACCGGGTCGCGTCCCTGGTCTTCAAGGATGCCCTCATGCGAGACCGTGTCGAACACGACAGTCGCCCCGGACGGCACAGACAGCACCGGCTTGTCGTTGGCATTCGGCAGATAGCCCCACTTGATCGTTTCCAGTGTCGACGGCACGTACCAGACCTTGCCGCGCACTCCTTTCAGGGTCAGGACTGCAGGCCGGTCGGCCAAAGGCTGCAAGGGCATGGCAGTGGCCGACTCGCCAGTCAGGGCAATGAGCAAGGCCGCAAGCAGCCATACCGAGCGCGGGCGACGGCGGGTCAGGAAGGGGGCAGCAGCAGGCAGTAGGCGAAGATTCATCTGGACGTGAGTGTTGACGAAGGACAAGGCAGCTCGAATTTGCCAGCAATCCCGTCAGCTCACAAGTGGCGCTTGCTTGAAAGTTTTTCCCTGCCTTCACTTCACGATCGGCGGCTGATCAAAGGTATGGAAGGGCGCCGGGCTGGGCACGCTCCATTCCAGCCCCTCGGCGCCATCCCAGGGCCTGGCCTCGGCTGGTTCGCCGCCGCGCAGGTTTGGCAGTGCCACCGCGAACAGGAAATAGACCTGCGTGAGGCCGAACAGGAAAGCGCCCAGCGAGGCCAGCGCATTGAAATCCACGAACTGGGCCGCGTAGTCGGCGTAGCGGCGCGGCATGCCGGCCAGGCCAAGGAAGTGCATCGGGAAGAAAGTGACATTCACCCAGATCAGCGAATTCCAGAAATGGAATCTGCCGCGCCACTCATTGATCCGGTGCCCGGTCCATTTCGGCGCCCAGAAGTAGTAGCCGGCAAACAGCGCAAACAGCGAGCCGGCGACCAGCACGTAATGGAAATGGGCAATCACATAATAAGTGTCATGCACATTGATGTCGATCGGCGTGATGGCCAGGATCAGGCCGGTGAAGCCGCCGATGGTGAAGACGAAGATGAAACCGATCGCCCACAGCATCGGCGTCTCGAATGACAATGAACCGCGCCACAGCGTCGCGATCCAGTTGAACACTTTGACGCCGGTCGGCACGGCCACCAGCATGGTCGCGTACATGTAAAACAGCTGGCCTGTCAGCGGCATGCCGGCGGTGAACATGTGGTGGGCCCAGACGATGAAGGACAGGATCGCAATGGCCGAAGTCGCATATACCATCGATGCATAGCCGAACAAGGGCTTGCGCGCGAACGCGGGCACGATGTGCGAGATGATGCCGAAGCCGGGCAAGATCATGATGTAGACCTCGGGGTGGCCGAAGAACCAGAACAGATGCTGGTACATGACCGGGTCGCCGCCGCCGGCGGCGTTGAAAAAGGTGGTGCCGAAATGGCGGTCGGTCAGCACCATCGTCACGGCCCCGGCCAGCACCGGCATCACGGCAATCAGCAGGTAGGCCGTGATCAGCCAGTTCCAGCAGAACAGCGGCATCTTCATCAGCGTCATGCCGGGCGCGCGCATGTTCAGCACGGTGGTGACGATATTGATCGCGCCAAGGATGGACGAGATGCCCATCAGGTGGATCGCGAGGATCGCCATGTCCATGCCGACACCCATCTGGGTCGACAGCGGCGGGTACAGGGTCCAGCCGGAGGCCGTGGCGCCGCCATCGACGGCGAATGAGCCCAGCAGCAGGATCGCCGCCGGCGGCAGCAGCCAGAACGAGAAGTTGTTCATGCGTGCGAACGCCATGTCGGAGGCGCCGATCTGCAGCGGGATCATCCAGTTGGCGAAGCCGACGAAGGCCGGCATGATGGCGCCGAACACCATCACGATCCCGTGCAAGGTCACGAACTGGTTGTACAGCTCGGGCTGCATCAGCTGCAGCCCGGGCTGGAACAGTTCCGCACGGATCAGCAGGGCCAGCGCGCCGCCTGAGAGGAACATCGTGAACGAAAACCACAGGTACAGCGTGCCGATGTCCTTATGGTTGGTCGCCGTCAGCCAGCGTTGCCAGCCGCGCGGCGCGAGCTGGTGCTCATGCGGGTGTGCGGACGTGCCGGTGGCGGTCGTGTCCGGGCTGGCAGACATGGCGGGCTCTCCTCGGAGGTGCCCGCCTTCGACAGCCCCGGCGCCGCTTCAGTTGCCGTGCTGCGTCAAATGGCGACCATTTGGCGCACGTTCTTTTCCTTCATCTCGCTGCCCGGACCGGAGGCCACCACCACGCCGCGATCGAGCACACAGTAATGGTCGGCCAGTTCTTCGGCGAAATCGTAATACTGCTCGCACAGCAGGATGGCCATGTTTTCTTTCTCGGCCATCAGCTTGATGACGCGCCCGATGTCCTTGATGATCGACGGCTGTATGCCCTCGGTCGGCTCGTCGAGCACCAGCAGTTTCGGGCCGAACGCCAATGCACGCGCGATCGCCAGTTGCTGCTGCTGGCCGCCGGACAGGTCGCCGCCACGGCGGTTGCGCATCGTATCGAGAATCGGGAACAGCTCGAACAGGTGCTTCGGTATCGGGGTGCCGCCCGGCCTGGTGGCCAGCCCCATGCGCAGGTTTTCCTCGACCGTCAGGCGCGCGAAAATCTCGCGCCCTTGCGGCACGAAGCCGATGCCGGCCCGGGCGCGCTCATAGGGCGTCGCGTTCTGGATGGGCTGGCCGTTGAAATCGATGCTGCCGGTGCGAATCGGCACCAGGCCCATCAGCGACTTGAGCAGCGTGGTCTTGCCGACCCCGTTGCGGCCCAGCAGCACCGTGACCTTGCCCAGCTCGGTGCGCAGGCTCACATCGCGCAGGATGT
>JACCDT010252819.1_pt1 | contig 10488 bp, 11 predicted proteins | sample 7446291 | NCBI WGS metagenome assembly JACCDT01 (sample SAMN15323446, study PRJNA562643) | freshwater metagenome | isolation source: river surface water | place: USA:Blue River Watershed | collected 2017-08-17 | reverse complement strand
TATAACCAGTGAAGTTTCCTGCACCTGTGTATCCAGTATAACCAGTGTAGCCAGTAGTACCAGTATATCCAGTAGTACCAGTATATCCAGTATATCCAGTTGAGCCAGCTCCAGCAGGACCAGTATATCCAGTAGTACCAGTATAACCAGTATAACCAGTTGAACCAGCACCAGTGTATCCTGTATAACCAGTAGTACCAGTATATCCAGTGTAGCCAGTAAAGTTTCCTGCACCAGTATATCCAGTGTAGCCAGTATATCCAGTTGAGCCAGCTCCAGCAGGACCAGTATATCCTGTATATCCTGTAGCACCAGCAGCTCCTCCTGAAGGTCCTGTATATCCTGTATATCCAGTAGAGCCATCTCCACTACCTCCACCTGGTCTGTTTGATAAATATGCCATAAATTATTTTATAATGATTTTAATTTAGTAATTCTTTTCCTTTCAATTACATCTTTATGTATATCAATTATAATCTTAGGAATATCGTTAATCAATAGATTAGTCTTGTTAATATTCTTTTCATTTATTTCAATTATTTTTTCTAATTCTTTTCCAGCAGAATTGATAATTGATACTATTTTTTTAGCATTCTCATCAGAAAGATTTATTGTCTTTGATACAATACTTTCAAGATTATTAACTTTTTCAAAAACATGGTCGTGAAAACCTGTAATATTTGCAACATCATGAAGAAGATTTGATTTCTTTTCTTCAAGTTCTCTTATGTATTTTTCTAAATGAGTAACTTTTAATTCAAGTCCTGTCTTTTTTATTTCAAGTTCAGATACTTCTTTTGATACTAAGTTTGCTCGCTCAGATTCTTGGTCTTTTAGTATTTGAAGACGACCTCTTAATTGCTGAATTTCTTCAGCAAGTTCTGTTTGGTTTTGAGCAAGATTTTTATTAGTGGAGAGTAATTTTGATTTATTATCTTCAGCTACAGCAACTTCCGCTAAAATTGAATCTCGTTTAGCCGCCCAAGTATCAAGTTGTATTTTTTGTTGGGGAGTTAATTCTTGATTCATATATTTTTTTAATATCTTATACTATAAGAGATTGCTCCATTAAATGTACCTCCTGTAACCACTAAAGTAAAAGCTTCCCCTGGTTTACATTGAAAACGAGGTCTATTATCTTCTCCAGGTTCGTCTTGAAGTGTTATACCTTGACCAGCATCAAGTCTAAATGTACCAACAACTTGTAATCCACATCTAACTACTAAAGTCCCATTAGCTTCAAGGTCTCCAATTAATTCATGAACATAAATCCACGCATCAGGAAGAGCATCTACAATATCTGTAGTCCCTACCCCAGCGATTACTGGAAGATTTATCTTCATCGTATGTGCATCTTGTAACATAAAATTGTATTATTGTCAAGTTAATTAATAATTTGCCCATTCGGATACCTGAATAATCAGGTATCCAGTGGAAAAACTATTTAGAAAATAAATTACAGATTCTTTCCATAAGTATCAGTTTTTTCATGACACTTCTTACATAATGTTATCACGTTTGATTCAACAAATCGTAATTCAGAATGTGTGGAAAAGGGTTTGATGTGGTGAGCATGTAAAACTACCTTATCACCAACTTTATTTCTCCTTCCACATTGAGTACAAGTATAATTATCCCGTTCAAAAATTTTCTTACGAAAATCTTTTGTTTTCTGTGACCATCTAATCTTTTGATGTTCTGGAGTAATTCCTCCTTTCCACTTAGGATTATTTGGACCAGTAAAATAAGGATTATTTTTTCCTGTATTCCAAGGTTTATTACCTTTTTTAATTTCTGTTTCAGGAGAAAGATGCTGACCTTTTTTGATATGGGTACGTCCTGTATTACAAGTACGACCTTTCAAGACTTTTCTCAAATGACTTTTTTGACCTTCACTCATTACCCATGTTTTTCCTTTCATTGGACTAACCGGACGAGAAAAAAGACATTTATGAGAACAATATCTCGCAAGTTCCCAATTTTTTTTGCTACAATTTATTTTCTTTTCAAAGAGCTTACCACACGTAACACACTTTTTTGTTATTTTCATACTACCAATATAGCATATTTGCTAAGTGGTAATTATTGACAAATAACAAAATTTATCATGTAGTCGACCCGTCTCCGGCACTCCAAACCCAACCTCTTAAGTCTGATGCACCCATCACACAAAGAGAGTTAAAGTTAAGAACGAGGTCTTGGTTACCTAGCAAATCAACAACAGCAGGTTCTGCTCTTGTTGGTAATGCTTCTATATAAAGAAAACCATAATCTGCATTCTTCATATTAGAATCGAACATACCCCAAGCAAGACCTGTCATAGCCAAATTCTCATAAGGAGAAAGGGCAACAATCTTGAATGTGTCTGTTGCAGGAGCATTATTGAATAGGTTTGTCTGTTGAGGAGCAAGACCTTTATCAATAGTACCTTTTATAGTTGTCGCAAATTGCTCAGTTGTTGAGCCTTTTCTACATACAAGTGTATCAAGAGTAGACATTAAAGGAAGTGAGCGACCATCTTTCTTTAATGATTGAAGTCTCCTAGCTGCTAATAAAGCAGAGTAAGTAAATTGAGGAGATGGAGTTGAACCATCTACCACAACGTTAGACCAAGCTGGTCCACCATCTTCCATAGGGTGAGTTTGTGACCAATACTCAACTGCATCTGCACCAATAGTTGAAATAGGAGTTTGTACACCTACTGCATTAATTGGATACCATGTGAAAGAAGTACCAAAACCTTGAGCCAAAAGTGACTGAGCAAGATAGTTCTTTGCATGAGTAATAGCATTTTTACCATCAAGTACTTTTTGTTTCACTTGAGCTTTTATTTTAGCTGCTGGTGATTCAAAAAGGAAGAAATTTGATTGGAATGTCAAACGTACTTTCTTTGTGAAGTGCATTTGTACATAGTTCTTAGAGAACCCTTGAATTGGAGCATCAGATGCACCAACTCCACCATCAGGAATGATTTCGGCCATTCCTAAACCTGTGACTCCAGTATCTGAATAGATTTTCTGGTTGTCATCAATCTTGAACATGAAGTCAAGATATTCCTCCTTTACAGTTGGAGAGACTTTTGGAGCGATATGCTTTAATACGTTGTTTACGATTACAGCATAGTCATTTATTGTTCCTACCATATAAGTAAAATTTTATAGATTATGTTAATAATTAGTTTGAACGAAATCTAACAAGAATTTTCTTGTCAGTTGTTGCTCCATAAACACCGACCTGTTGAACAACACCATTAGCATCTGTTGTGCCTGTATTGTTAACTGTTACTGAATCTGTTAATACCATATACTGACCATTATCAAGAGGGTCAGAATTATTAGTACAATCTGCAATCCAAACATCGTTCTCTGAAAGCTCTATTATAGGTACTTGTGAAAGTGCCTCAGCAGCAGTTATCGTCTGGTTACAAACACCAGCGATAGTAAGAACTGTAGCAGCAGATGATGCTGGTACTGCTAAACCAGCAGTATTTACCAACACTTGATTCTGTGTAGTTGCTTGGGATGTAGATTTATTCAACATTGAAAGAGACCTTGTAGGGTTCTTAATTATAGCTTGAATGAATGACATATATCTTTAATGAAGTTATCAGTTTATTCTGACAGTAGTTCGAGAGCTTTCTCTTCTGAATATCCAACAGCTTTCAATTCATCGATAGATTTTTGCATTTCAGGAGAATAATTTTGCTTTGCAACAGTTCCACCTGGAAACTGCATTGCATTAATTTTCTCTTGAACATTAGCACCTTTTATAACACGTTCTGTTATTGTTTCTGATGGTTTAAACATCGCTTCCCTTGCAAGTTCAAGAACTGTCATTAGTTCTTTACCTGTTTTGCCGTTCCAATTATAATTAGAATCGACAAAATCAAAGAAAACTTCTCTAACATCAGAATCTTTTAAATCAGGGTGTCTATCTACAAATCTTTCTAAAGTTGCCTTAGTCTCAATGACCTGGCGTTCTTCTTTAATAAAGTTTTGGATATCTTCTTTAGTTGCTATACCTAGTTCTTTTGCTCGTTCTAGGTCAGCTTTTTTAGCCTCGTCTATATCTGATTCAGATTTAACTGGTTCCTCCGGATTATAAGGGTTAGTAATTTTATCAGAACCATTAATAGTCTTAAGTTGACTTTTAGTGGTTTGAATTTGTTGTGAAAGAGCTGCTTTCGCTTCAGGAGTGGTTGCAAGTTTTCGTCTCTTGACTAAATCCAAGAGTTCAACTCTTTTTTCATAGGATTCGTCAGATTCAAATTTCCCTTTGTTTGGGATACGAAACTCATATCCATCTTTATCTTCTTCCTTAGTTTCAGCAGTTGGAGCGGCTTCGGTGGACTCCTCCTTTGGTTGAACCTCTTGAGTTTCCTCTTTTGGTTTTACCTCAGGTTTTACTGGTTCTTCCTTTTCAGGAGCCAGTGTATTTCCAGCTCTTACCGATGATATTGATTCTTCAAGTTCTTTATCAAGAGTTGATTCGTCATCTATTATCGGTGTATCCTTTATATCTTTTTCCATATAGTTATCCTTTCGTATCGTGAAAGGCTTCGATGGTTATATTAATAATACCACATTTATCTTTTAGTCTGCAACTATGTGGATAGTTTTTGCGACCCTCTCCAATTTATTTCGGAGAGTATCAATATTTACAGAACCTTCAGTTATAAATGAAATGGCGTGTTTTTGAAACTCACCATCTATTGAGTTATGTTCAGGACCAACTATAGATGAGTGTTTAATTGGTACAATAATAATGTAAACTTCTTTATCTTTTGTTTTATAAAACAAAATACCATGCTTCGGATTAAAAATCTTATTAAACACGGCAATCATATCCTCACGGTCTACTGGACGACCACATACTTCTTCAAAATAAGAAGGCATTGTGTCTTTTCCTTTAGTAGAGTAGAAGTAATCCTTAGATTCTACTTTTTCACCAAGAGTGTTATACAGAGAAACTTTTTTCTTGTTTTTATCTGCTTCCTCTTTTTGTTTTTTTTCAGCTTCAATAATCTTACTATTTGTTTCTTCGTCTTTCTTTTCTTTTTCTATTTGTTCAGCAAGTTCTTTGCCGAGTAATTCTTTTTGATTTATTGTATTATTTTGATTCATTTTTGATATCCGGGTCTTTCCTCTCCCGGGAGGTTTATTAATAATTAATTTGTATTATCTATATTTTTATCTGTATTAATGTTTTTAAATGACTTATAAAATTTTCTTAAAAAATCTACTGATTGAGGTTTTATTTGAAGACGAACATCTTCAATAAATTTATCTGTTAAAACCATCATATTAGCTTCTTTTTTAATTTTCGCAATCTTCCACACCTCCTCAATCAAAGCGAACTCGATTGGATAAGGATGAGCATAGTTGATATTGATAATCTCGCCCTTCTTGTAATCTCTGTCTAGTGAACATTGAAGTTGCCGTACGACCTCGACAACATTAACTCTTTCAGTCTCTACAAATGTAGCAGAAAGAGTTTCACTATTAACTTGATTAACAAGAATGCTAATTATTTCATCAGCAGATAGAATAATTTCTTTATTATCGCCAGTTACGATAAATTTAACTAATTTTTTTTCAGTAGCTTCAGGAGAATATTTTACTTCAATTTCATATCCTTCTTTTGTTAGTTTTACTCCTTTATTTTGTTTGGTTGACATTTTTTTGAAAAATTTGACTTTTACCTTGTCTTATATTATCGATTTCGACTACAAATCGTTGAATGATATTTGATTCTAACTCAAGAGTCAGTGCATTTACCATTGTTTGAAATTCATTTTCACCTATAACTGAATGAAGTTGAGTTCTAACTTGTTTAAGAATTTCAACTGCACCTGCATAATGGTCGCTTGTGGCGAATCCAATCGCTTTTTGCTCAAGAGTTTTTTCAACTACTGATTCTTCGGTATCCATTTTATTTTTGATTAGCTTTTAATTTTTCTTCAAACAATTGTTTTACCTTTTCATAGGTAACTTTTGTACCATCAGGCATCATTCTTGATTGCCCAGGTAGAAGTCCAACATATCTTTGAACATATAATTTACTTAAATTTTCTGGTGTACTTAAATCAAGTACAGAACCATCTTCTCTTACAAGATTAGACCTTTTTGCTAAATAATTAGCAGAATTTATAGCACTATTTTGTAAAGAATCATCTGGGAGATACTCTTTCCCTAATTCCATTTTTGCACCTACTTTTCCATTTGCATTTACAAGACCGAATGACCTTCCGTAATCATTTGGGTCGACAATACCACTTGATTCTTGTTGCCTAACAGCTTTCAAAAAATAAGGAGGTATATTTTTTCCATATTTTTGTTTTGCAACCTGACTCGCTTTTACATAGATTTCATCTTCAGGATTTATTGGCGTTACAGGTTTTACTGGAACAACACTATTAGACTGTGTATATACAGTTGGAGCAAGATAATCAGATATTTTACCTGATACTTTTTGAACTGTTTTTACTGGATTAAAAAAATCTGATATTGACATATATATTATTGTGGAAAGAATGGTAAGTTTGCTGCTCGACCTACGGAAGCATCGACTGCACTTCCCATTGGGCTTTGTGGTCTTGGAACTTCATTCGCATTTTGTGGCTGAAGAGGACTTGTCCCATCTCCAGACATTTCCTGACCCATCGATGTTCCTTCACTTGTTGCTCCACCACCAGCCATTGTCTGCATTGCTGTATTTCTAGCATCCATAGCCATCTGTGCTTCCATCATTTGTCTTTGAACTATCGAAGGTTGATTTGCCATAATTGCATCGTAATCTTTCTTTTGAATAAAATCAAATATATTAAGTCTCTGAATTTTCAAAAGTTGTTCAAGAGATTTTAATTGAGAAGCAGATGCTTCTGGGTCCTGATTTCGAAGAGAGAAAATAAGAGTCAGTTGATTTGATATAACAGGAAATAGAGCCATAAATGTTTGTTTTTGAATTTCAAGAGAAGGAAGAAGCATTGAATCTCCATCAATAACAAACTCAAGATATTTTGAAGTATGTCCATGTTTTTCTAACTCATCAAAAAGTCCTCGAGCTGAAATAGTTCGAGTTGGAATATCTTCAAGAATATCTCCTTCAGGAGTAAAATCAAAATCTAATCTAAGAGTAGGAGAAGCTGCGACCATAAAACCTCCAGTAGGAATACCATCGTCACCGATTACAGCTTCTGACTCAATAAAGTAATTTGGATTTTGTTGTGCAAATTCCGCAAGAGCTTCATCGGAATCTATTGAGAAAATTTTATCGTATGGATAAGTTTGAAGCATCCAAGATATTGCAATATGAGCATCAGTTTGGAGACCATCAATAACTGAATTTTTTGGTGGAGTAAGACGATTATATGCTGCTTCTTTTAGAATCACAGTTGACCCAAGAGTATTCTCAGCATTTTGACCAGCAACAATATTGTTTACTCCTGTATTTTCCTCAATATCTACTTTCTGTTTATCAGCAAAAGCAATTCCTTGTTGAAGATTTCCATTTGTCCTAATTACATCAATAGTAGAACCTGGTGTTTTTGGATTTACAACATTTGGAGACCTTTTGTATGTAGCTGTCCCATTTTGAACTTGAGGTCCAAATAGTAGAGGGAATATTTCAGCTTCTACCTGTTGAGCATTTAAAGAGTTGATATAAGTAAACATTGCTGTATTTCCTCGCATCAATTCATAAAGACCTACTCCATAAGGGTCATTCGGGTTTTTTTGGAAACATCGAACTACAACAGTTGAGCCATAAGACTCATCATTTGGCATTTCACCATCATAAATAACGAGCTTACCGCACTTCACTATATATCTGTTTGCTAAAACATTTTCATAGTATCCGATTGTTACAGAAGTCTTTGTTTTTTCGTAGTTTTCAGCCGTTGCTTCAGTTGAAACTGAGCAGTACTCAAGAAGTTTAGGATTTTTCTTTGCCTCAGGGTATTTTTGGAAAAATTCCTCCTTAGGCATATCTTTTTCATAATAAATCTCAAATTTTGACCAATAATCTCCATGTGTGTATCCAACTCCGAGCCAAGTTCTATTTGGGTCTAAAGGTTCTCTATAAATATCATCAAAAAGTATCTTATCTACCCCGTTTCGCTTCACTTGTACTCGTCTTGGGTAAACTCTCCATGCTGCCCATCCATAAGTAAGAAGATTTTGGTATACAATTTCCATAGTATTCTGTCCGTTTGCACCTTTTAACGTCCAGTTTCTCTTCCAAAGCTCATAAGCTGCTCTAGCATATACCTTATCATCTGCTAGAACATCGGCATCCGGCAATTTTCCTGCTAATACTGATGTTGCAATCATTATTTTCGAGAAAGCAATAGGTTCTTGAGATACTGGTACACCTGAACGATTCTGGTCTCTATCCACAAGTTTCTGTGGATATACATTAATATCGTATGCTCCATTCGCTGCTCGGTTATAAAACATATAAGAACCCCATCCGTTTTGTTCATAAAGTTTCTGACCATAAGAAACTGCAGTATTTACAAGATTTATCTGAATTTCAGACCAAAGTGCATCAAATCTGTTACGATATTGCGATTCTTTCATCGCTTTTTTCTTTTCTTCAACGAAATTTACAATTACTTTGTCATCTTTTGATAATTTTGCCATATTTTTTTAAAAAATGAGATTGTTATTAATAATAATTTTATTATATATATAAATTAAATGCAAGAATATTTATCACCATATTAAAATTAAAGTACTATACCTCTTGTTTCAGGACCATTATAGTTTTGTTGTTCATTAAATATTAACTTTAAATGGGAGAATCCTTCAGAACCAGTACTGTCGGATATATATTTACCTTGTTCCTGAAGAACTGCATAAGCAATAGCTGCTGCCATAATCACATCATCATGTTTTTTATCCATAGCCTCTGGTTTACCTTTTACATTACGAACAAATGAGAGCATTTCACCTAGTAAAGATGATGGAAAACCATCAGACTTACGTAGAAAAACTGCTTTTAAGGCTGCTAATGCAAATGGTCTTGTAGCTGAAGATGTTTTCCAACCAAAAAATTTAGTTATCTTTTGAGTAATATCATCAAAAACTTTTCTAGCATAAAGATTAATATATCCCATTTTTTCAAGAGCATCATTAACCCATAGTCCATCTTTATTAACCTCTATAGCAAGGAGTGCCCAATTATAAAACTTACCGAGCTTGTATGCTTCATTCGCAAGTTCATCAGGTGGTACTTGTGAACGATATACACCATCACAATTTTCTGTTTTATGATTTATAACATAAAGCACTTGAGCATCTCCATGAGCAAGTCCTTCTGATGTATCACCTCCAATAATATATTTTGTACCAACTTCAGGTTTTTCAAACATTTCAAAATTTCCAGAAGATGTAGGAATAAACTCAACTTTTCCATCTTCTCTTGTAATCAATTCACCTCTTACACCAGGTTTACATTTAGAAAGTTGAGAAGCTACACGAGCAATAGGGAAATACGCCTGTCCTGTAGAAAGAAATGCTTCCTCTGGAGTAGTTGGATATTCTTGTTTCAATTTTTTAATTGCATCTGTTCCACCCTTTCCTCCAAGTTGTTGCCATTTCATATAATAGTAAGTCATCTCAAGGTCAGTCAGGTTATTTTCTATTTGATATTCAGACCAGTTTATTTCACATTCATCCATTTCAGTAACAGGGATAATTTGATGAATCTTTTTCATCTCCATATCATCATACTGCCAATTATAGAAGTGAGGCATAAACTGCACTTGAGAAAGTTGCGGTGTAATTTTTTCTCGAGTAGCCCATCTTTCATTGAACATTTCGTAAAATCTTCCAGCCATACCTTCTGCAGTTGATTCTATAAAAATAAATCCATCAAAAGGAACAGCAGGAAAAGTACCTGTCTCCACTTCTTCCGCTCGTTTAGGGAAAAGGACACACAACTTTGCAAACTCCGAGATGTGGACATAGTGATAAGTACCGGAACGTCCTGATGTTGAAACAGTAATTGAAGATGTTGACCCTTTCTCTGCTCCATAATCAACAATCACCTGAATCTTTCGAGCTGAATTATGATTGATACGGAAAAATGCACCTTTAACTTCCGGAGCCATATTACGAATAGCAAAATCTACTTTCTTATCAAAAATTTGCGTAGCATCCTCCACTTTGTGAGCAATAACAATACCGTCCTTATTCGTACTAAAAAGTATTTCATCCAAGATAAATATATCAATGAATGTTGTAAAACCAAGTTGACGAGATTTGAGAATAACATGTCTATGGTATATCTGACCCGGCTTCGAAAGATAGTTTTCGAAAAAATGAAGCTGGGCACGATTCATTTTAAAAAGTTCCTTTTTTCCATCCTTAGTCACAATAAAATAAAGATTATCCATTCTCCACCTTTTATCTTTAATAAGGTCTGGATTGTTTACCAACTCCTCAGTTATTTTTTCATTGTGTTCATTTACAGCATTTGCCATAT
>JACCDT010033540.1_pt1 | contig 10488 bp, 8 predicted proteins | sample 7446291 | NCBI WGS metagenome assembly JACCDT01 (sample SAMN15323446, study PRJNA562643) | freshwater metagenome | isolation source: river surface water | place: USA:Blue River Watershed | collected 2017-08-17 | reverse complement strand
GTGCTTCTGGATGTGCTTCTGGATGTGCTTCTGGATGTGCTTCTGGATGTGCTTCTGGATGTGCTTCTGGATGTGCTTCTGGATGTGCTTCTGGATGTGCTTCTGGTTGTGCTTCTGGTTGTGCTTCTGGTTGTGCTTCTGGTTGTCCGATTGGAGGGGCTAGATCATCTTGTTGGGTGCCTTGTATTGCTAGCGCGGCAGGAGGGAGAGTTCTGCGTGTAATCATATGAGTTAATGGTTGGAAAAAGGAGTGAAGGACTGAAAAAAATCTTGAAAGTATAGAAAATAAATCCCGAGCAATTGATTGAACCTTACATATGAGCGAAGAGGAGGGGTTTGCTCTGCTATTTTGGGGTAGGGGAGGTTGTGTGGTGATTGGTGGTGTGCTAGGTGATGCTACTTCCATGATAATATCCTTTAAAAATTAGTTTAGTTAATTGTTAGATCTATAAATGGATCTATTTGCCTTTGTGGATTATGAGCAAATTGTGGCTCAGTTCTGGCTATTTGAAAAATACTTTCAGCTGTAGGAAAGTTTTCGTCCTCATAATCTTCTTCAGCTCGGTAGTGGAAAAAATCGCCATAAATACAGGGAATTTTTCTGTCAAATTTAGCTATCCGATAATTTGTGCGTTTTTCATAGAATGAATCATCTAGCTTGTCAACAGCTTCCATTGTCTCTGTTGTTAATACAAGTCCGTCTTCAGGTGTAATACCACATTGATGAAATTCTTTTGCGAGCCTGGTTAATAGGTTTTTAATTTCAGTTTTGTTTCCTGCTATAGCTTGATCTTCAGCTGCTTTTGTAAAAAGAAGGGCTAATTGCTTGCCGATTTGATGAGTTGCCTCCACGGCGCTTTCGTTTTGCATTTTAAAACCTAATCTAGGGGCGCCATTGCCAAGCAGTATTTTTGCAATAATCTGTATGGCAAGGTCCATTTTAGAGGGATTGATGCTAACGTGAATCTTCCATATGCCATTGCCCTCAAAACCAATTGATCCAGCCATTGCAACAGATGGCGCTGTCAAAGGAGTTGCGATTACCCAACCCCCACCACCTGGCCATGCTTGTTTTTTATGGTATAGATCTAGTAGAGTTTTTGCAGTCGAAGCCTCTTCTTTGTTTAAATTAATTTCTTTGCAATTACGTCGACTAAATGTTCTTACTTTTCCTAAAAGAAGGGTAATCGGAGCGATCATCAGTAGTAGAACTATTTTTAAAATAGTTTGTTTGATGCTTGAGTTATTCAAATAAGATTTAGCAAACACCAACTTGTTTGAATATTGGGTATAGATGTGGCTCGTATAAAATGGTAAATGAAGGAGTTCTTCAATATAATTTTTAGCAGGCTGATCGATATAAACGTATTTATTCAAAGTTATTCCACTTTATGTAAATAAAGTTAATAATCGAGAATAATTATATAGTGAACCGGAATATAACTCCAATAAAGAAATAAATGCTTGTAGAGCTTCTTTAGTCTATAATAAGTCTTTCGTTTAATAGAGTTTTGGCAAGAGTCAAGCTCGTAGAAAGATTCGCGGGGTCTTTGCCTCCGGCCTGAGCGTTTTCAGGCTTTCCACCGCCGGAGCCGTTAACCGGTTTGGCGATTTCGGGGAGGAGTTTGTTTGCGTGGAGTCCTTTTGCAACGAGGTCTGGGCTAATGCGAAGAAGTAATTGACATCTCCCTTCGTCTTTTGTTGCGAGAAGAAGTACGCCGGATCCAAGTCTTGCCATGAGATCGTTTGCAAGAGTTGTGAATTCATCTTTGTGTAGGGATATTTCGGAGATAATTACATGCGAGCCGTTTACCAATTCTTTGTTTTGGAAAAGCTCTTCTTTTAAAAGGTTTGCTTGAGATCTGCGTAGGCTCTTAATCTCTTCTTTTATTTTTTTCTGCTCTCCGAGTAGTGAGGAGAGAGTTTCAAGGGCTTTTGCGGGTGAGGTTTCAAGAAGGGTAGAAAGCTTTGTTAATAGTTCTTCTTTTTCGTACATGTAGTTTTCTGCAGCAAGACCAGTGGCTGCTTCAATCCTTCGTACGCCTGCTGCGATGCTAGTTTCGGTTGTGATGCGGAAGAGTCCGATTTCATTTAGGTTATGAACGTGGCAGCCGCCACAGAGCTCTTTAGAGAAGGTGCCAACTGCTACAACGCGGACAGTGCTGCCGTATTTGTCTCCGAAAAATTGTTTGATCTGTTTTTCTTCTTTAATCGAATCGTAGGATGCCGTAGAGATCGTAACTTTGCTGTTTTCGCGGATTTTATTATTTACAATCTCTTCGATTTTTTTGATTTCATCTTGCGTGAGTGGTTTTTGATGAGAGAAATCGAATCTGAGCCTTTTTGAATCTACGAGCGAGCCTGCTTGTCTAATGTGGGAGCCGAGAACTTGTTCGAGGGCGTAGTGGAGTAAATGTGTTGCTGTGTGGTTGCTTGAGATGAGGTTTCGCTCTGTTTTTGTGACACTTGCGTTAACAGGCTCTCCGAGAAGAATGATCCCATGCTCAAGTTTTCCTGTGTGGAGAACAATTCCCGGGTAAGGCTTTGTAGCCTTTGCAACATTAAATTGCGCCTTGTGATGCGAAATGATTCCTGAGTCACCCACTTGTCCGCCGCCTTCGCCATAAAAAGATGTCGTGTCGAGAATAAGAGATCCTTCTTCGCCTTCATTTAACCTGTCTCTAAATTCTCCTCCCACTAAGATTCCAACGACTGCGCTATTAGTCTCTAAATCCGTATAGCCGACAAATTCCGTCTCTCCATTTTTCTCAAGAAAAGTTGTGAATAGACTCTCTTCTGCAACTTGTGAATGTTTTGTTTGTGCCTTTCTGGAACGCTCTTTTGCGGCTTCTTCTAAGATCATGTAGGAATCAAGGTTCACATTTAAGCCGTTATCTTTTGCAATTAAAAGGATTTCTTCAACAGGGAAGCCATAAGTATCTTTTAATTTGAATGCGTCTTCACCTGTGATTTGTTTTGTGTGTGCAGCCTCTTCAATAATATTGGATAAGATGTTTCCGCCTCGTTTGAGCGTTCGGAAAAAATTTTCTTCCTCAAGAGTGATGACTTCGCAAATTTTTTGCGCGGAACTGCTAAGCTCTGGATAGTCAGCGCCCATTGTCTCTAAAAGAGTTGGGAATAGTTTTGCTAGAAATGGGGTTTCAAATCCGAGTTTCTTTCCATAGCGGACAGCTCTTCTAAGAACTTTTCGCAACACATAACCTCTATCAAGATTGCTTGGGATTGCTCCATCCGCAATTGTAAAGGCAAGCATTCGAAGGTGGTCAGCAATTACATGGAAGGAGGGTTTGTCTGTTTCGTATTTAATCAACGATAGGTTTTCTGTGGCAGTAATGATAGCCCTAAGAACATCTGTTTCATATACAGTGTTGCTTCCGATAAGAAGTGATGCCATTCTCTCTAAACCCATGCCTGTGTCAACGCACGGTTTCGGTAAAGGGTTTAGCTTGCCGCTTGCATCCTTATTATACTGCATGAAAACAAGGTTCCAAAATTCAAAGAAGCGTTCACCATCTGTGTCTTCTAAAGGTGATTGGGCACTTCCGAAGCTTTCGCCACGATCCATTAAAAGTTCTGTGCAGGGACCGCAAGGACCTGTGTCACCCATGGACCAGAAATTGTCTTTTGCCCCAAGTCTTACGATTCTGTCTCTAGAGATATATTTGGTCCAAATCTCAAATGCCTCATCATCATCTTGATAAACAGAAACCCAAAGTTTGCTGATATCGAGCTTAAACACATTAGCGGTCATTTCAAAAGCAAATTTAATGGCATCTTCTTTAAAATAATTCCCAAACGAAAAATTGCCAAGCATTTCGAAGAAAGTGAGGTGTCTTGTTGTAAAGCCCACATTATCAAGGTCGTTGTGTTTTCCGCCGACGCGAACGCATTTTTGTGATGTAGCAGCTCTTGAGCAGTCAAGTTTGGATGCGCCTAAAAAAACCGGTTTAAATTGGTTCATCCCTGCATTTGTAAAAAGAATCGTAGGATCATCATGAGGGATTGTGGGTGAGGAAGATATAATTCTGTGGTCTTGCGATTTGAAGAAGTTTAGAAAGAGTTTTCGTATCTCGCCTGTGTTCATCGCCTTTTTTCCTTGCTATGTTTTCCCTAGATGTTAAAAATATAGCATAAAAGGGGGCGCTTGTGGAAGAAGAAATGCTATGTGAGGTTGCAAATACGATCCGGATCCTATCAATGGACGGGGTGCAGAAGGCAAATTCAGGTCATCCGGGCCTTCCGATGGGATGCGCAGAAATGGGCGCTTATCTTTGGGGGAATTTTTTAACGTATAACCCTAAGAATCCCAAATGGTTCAATCGTGATAGGTTTGTTTTATCCGCAGGTCACGGCTCCATGTTTCTTTATTCTGTTTTGCACCTTTCTGGCTACGATCTATCACTTGATGATCTGAAAAATTTTCGTCAGCTACATTCTAAAACTCCTGGTCACCCAGAAATCCTTGATACACCAGGTGTTGAAGTAACCACAGGCCCTCTTGGACAAGGTGTTGCAAATGCGGCGGGCATGGCTCTTGCTTATAAGATTTTGGAGAATCGATTTAATAAAGAAGGGTACAAAATTGTCAGTAACAAAATTGTCTGTCTTGCAGGCGATGGCTGTCTCATGGAGGGGGTTTCTAACGAAGCTTCATCTCTTGCGGGCCACCTCTGTTTAAATAATCTCATATTGATCTATGACTGTAACAAAGTGACTCTGGATGGGGATTGGAAAGATAGCTGCTCTGATAATCAGGCTCTTAGATATAAATCATATGGATGGGATGTCGTAGAAGTTGAAGATGGAAATGATGTCGGTGAAATCGAAAGAGTGTTTGCTGGTCTAAAAAAACAGATGCATAAACCGACCTTAGTGATTTTACACACGGTGATTGGGAAAGGCGCTGCAACAAAAGAGGGGACACATAAAGTTCATGGATCACCCCTGGGAAAAGAGGAGCTTTTTGCCACAAAGAAAAAACTAGATCTTCCCGAAGAACCTTTCTATGTAAGCCCAAGTGTAAGAGATTATTTTAAGTTGAAGCAGATAGAATGTCAAAAACATGAAGATGAATGGAACGGGATGTTTGACAGATGGAAAGTTGCCTTTCCAGAGCTGCATAAATTATACCAGCAAATGGACAATCACTCTGTAGATCATAATTTTTTAGAAGAGCTCATGAAACTCCCGCTTGAGGAAAGCATGGCCGGACGGAAGGCATCCAATGTGGCGCTACAGTTTTTACACGCAAAACTCCCTTACTTATTGGTGGGATCAGCAGATCTTTCCGAGTCAGATTTCACCTTCATCAAAAATACCCAGCCGATTTTACCGGGTGATTTTTCCGGAACTGGCGTTGTCCGTTATGGCATTAGAGAATTTGGTATGACAGCAATGGCAAATGGTATTTCAACAACTTTATTAAGACCCGTTGTGGGAACATTTTTTTGTTTTAGCGATTACGCAAGACCAGCAATTCGATTGGCATGTCTTTCCCACCACACACCCTTGTTAATTTATACGCACGATTCTATTGGACTTGGTGAAGACGGTCCAACGCATCAGCCTGTCGAGCAGTTGGCAGCTCTTAGAGCAATGCCCAATATGCACCTTTTTAGGCCAGGCGATGCAAACGAAGTGCTTGCCGCTTATGCATGGTTTTTAAATTTTAAGACAGGACCCGTAGCTCTTGTTCTAACAAGACAGCCACTTCCCACGCTGAATGAGACCAAGAGAAATCTAGGAGATGGAGCGATGAAAGGCGGCTACATTTTAATAGAAGAAGATCGGTCTAGAGATCTTGATTATATAATCATCGGAACTGGTTCAGAGTTGCACTTAGCCGTGCAAGTTGCAAAAAAAATCCAAGAAAAAGGCAAGAATGTCCGCGTAGTATCGCTTCCTTGTCATAGACTCTTTGAGGAGCAAACCTATGAATACAAATGTTACGTCATGGGTGGAAAGGCCGGAAAACGAATTAGCATTGAAGCTGGCGTCTCCTTTGGTTGGGAACGCTATATCGGCCCCGAAGGAATCTCAATTAGCATTGACGAATTCGGGAGATCGGCGCCAATTGGTGATGTCATGAATTACTTCGGCTTTACCGTAGATAAAATTATCGCTCGTATTTTCTAAAGGTTGATTTTGAAAAAGATTGGTATTCTGTGGTTACTTTGGGGGAAGGTGTGCTTTGGCGCTATCATTTTGACGAATACGCAAGGTGAGTATTTTGATGTTACAGATAATGGCGTACTCAGATATGTCTACGGGCAATTGACGGTTGCATCAGCAAGTGCAACACTTACTATTTTTCAGCCTGCTTTGACCACGGAAGTTGCAGCTGCGGTCCTTACTGGTGGGCTTGCTAATATAACTGTCAATCCTGTTACCGTGACAAAAACAATTAGTGAGATTTTGACAGATACAAAATTGTCACTTTCCTTTCAAGTGAGTGCGACTCCGCAGCTCAGTTCAAACTATGAACTCGGATTATCTTTGCTTGGTCAATTTATTAATACAAATGATTATAGCGCACCCAATCCCGCGCAATATTTTATGCTTCAAATGTTTCCACTCACAGCCGGCGTTACTCAAAACGTATACTGTGATGTCCTCTACAAAGGCGTAACAACGACTAAATGGATGCTCCCATCCCAAAATAATTTCATATCACAAGGGCTTTTTCTCGCCTCAAATTGGAAGACCCCTCAAATCATTCCATCCACTACAGGAGCGTCATCGATTACCCTTACATTGCAAATCCCCGGAACATCATTTGTAGGATTGCCTGATGGCACCTATCAAATCCGCATAGCAGCCATCATGTCCGAGCAGCTATTAGCAGATTCCGTAATGACACCCGTACAATTTGGCACCATTCAAAAACTTCTTGTCACTGCCACCTACGATGCTACCACTAGTAACATCGCCTACCAGCAAAACGCCCTTGTTAATGTCACTTACTTGACAAAACTATTAGCAGATATTGGCGCCGCCCTCCCTTAGAACCTGCTTCTTATGAAAAGGTTTCGGCAAAGGCGTCTTGCAGGGTGTGCTCCGTGATGTGTTCGAGAAAGGGCATTTCAAAGACGGGACAAGAGCCTGAATAGTGTTCGATTGTCTGCTTGTTGATAGAGTTTTTATCTCCATTTAGAAGAATCCCAAAAAGAGGGATGTTTTCTCTGTTTAGTTTTTCTAAGGAAAGAAGAGCTTGGCTTACAGCCCCTTTATTATTGCGGATCACAAGAAGAGCTGGCGCCTTAAACGCTTTTATGAAGTCAAGGACAAGCTCCTTGTCATTTAAAGGAAGCATGATTCCTCCGGCTCCTTCAACAATGAGATGAGCATTTGGTATGGCTTGTTTTTCAGGTTTCAATTCACTCATTTCAATTCCGATATGTTGCGCTGAAGGTAAAAGAGGCTCGCCAAAACGGTAGCTTTCCCGCATAAAATGAGAGTGAGGCAAGCCTGTTGCTTCATGCACCCATTCCGTATCTGTGCAAGGACTTACACCACACTGAATGGGTTTCCAATAGCATCCACGTAAACCAAGCGTTAAGACTGCAGAAACAAACGTTTTACCCACATTCGCATCAGCACCAGTAATAAAAAGCTTTTCCGGAAATCTAACCATCTTGAACCTCCAATACTATTGTTAAAAAGTGCACTATACGAAATAAAGACTTTTTAAAGAACACTTTTTTTAATGGGGGGTCAGACGTCATGTGTTCATGAGTGACACATGAACACGTGACGTCTGACCCTCAGTTAGAGGGCTTCGTGTTTGGGGAGTTCTTTGTAGGTGGTGAGGCTGAGGTAGAGGCTTGTGATTTCTTTTTCAGTGATTTGGAGGGTTGGAAAAAGGGTGAGTGCGAGGTTTGTAGCAGATGTGATGAAAGAGTTGTCTGCGAGATGGAGCTGGAGGTTTTTCATTTCGAGGTTGTTTGAAAAGGAAAGGGTTGCAAAGGGGGCTTTTGTTTCTTCAGCGGCGTAGAGAGTTTTTTTGAGTGTGTTTTTAAGGAGTTTGCATAGATTGTGGTGCCGTTTGCGCTCGGCGTTTAGAGAGGGGATGAGTTTGATTGTGGCATCGATCATGCCTAGATAGAGCGGTGATATGTACTGTTCTTTGTGAAGAGTTGGAATTTTATCGAAAAGTTGTGATTTTAACTGCTTAGAGCAGGCGATGTAGGAGATATAGGATCCAAAATTTTTACTGAAGCTGCCTAAGAGAATATCAATTTCTTCATTTTCTGCCATTAAGCCAAAGCCGTGTTTGCCAAATAAAGAAAAGGTCAGTGAGTCGTCAACTGCAAGGATTAAGTCTTTTGATTTGCTTGGAGAGGTGGCGATTCCCGTTTGACGCGAGATGGAGTTTGTAAAAGTAATCGGCTTGTCATTTAGATGAGTGAGATGGGAGAGAAGATGGGGGTCTGTTTCGTAGAAGGTGACTGTTTCGTGACCTAAAAATTTGGCGAAATTTTCTTCTGTTTTTTTTAATGCTGCTTCGTATGAGGGGATTTGGCGCGTAGGCAAAATTCCGGAGCCCCATTTGATTGAGTAGGCAATTCCTTGCTCTTTTATGTAAGGGTGCGCAGCAAGATTAAGATAATCTGATCCAGCGAAATTAATTGTTTCACTTGATGCTGTTGGAAACAGAGTTCTAACTTGCTTTTGACATTTTTGTCTGTGCTTTTTTAATAGCTGATTCATATTATCGATAGATCAGGGGGTAATCGTCAGAATTTAGGGCATCACCATAAGCATACCCTTGCTTTTTGAGTTTTGCTGCATATAAGTCGTTTTCTCGAAATGCAAAAACCGATTTAAGTTCTCCGTATGCAAGAAGTAGTGCTTTCTCAGTGACTGTAAAAGGAATTTCTGCAGAAAAAATAGTGATTGAGGACCCACTAACAATAACACCTGCAATTGCTCCTTGAAATGAGGTTTCGTTAAGGTTAATCATTTCGTTTTCGACGATGCGGTCAAAGAGTAGGCGGATTGGGCGATAATGGGTTAGTTGAAATAGGATTGTTCCTAGGTCTTGATTATAGGCCATTTTCTTAATTTCAGGGTGTTTTCTCCATAAATCGTAGCCGGATGAAAACGTTTCAATGACATCAGTTACGCTAAGAGGAAAAAAGTCTTCAAATAATATGCTCTTGTTTTTATCATAAAAAGCCGTCTGAGATTGTGTTACTTCATAGCGCATAGCCGGACTCCTAGTGTCTTAAGTCGTTTAATTGTTTCATCTAAAGTTTTTTCTGTAATAAAGGAAGATAGCCTGATAAATCCTTCTCCACTTACGCCAAATCCTTTTCCTGGAATTGTTATGATGTGCAGCTCATTTAAAAGAAAATCAAAAAATTCCCACGAATTATTTGTTGGAATTTTCCACCAAATATAGGGGGAATCTATGCCCCCATAGCAGGTAAATCCTAGGTCTTCAATGCATGCTTTTAGTTTTTTTGCGTGATGTGCATAAAGGGCTACTTGGGCCGTAGTTTCACTCTTTCCTTCACCAAATAAAGATGCAAGTCCTGCCATTTGGATGGGATAGGAAATGCCATTTGTTTTGATATCTTGACGTTTTCTCCAAAGAGCGTTTAGTTCGGAATTCGGGATAACTGTATAACCAAGTCGCATCCCTGTAAATCCGGCTGTCTTAGAAAAGCTTCGGAATTCAATAGCAACATCCTTTGCACCTTCGATTTCAAAAATTGTGCGAGGAACATCTTCTGTTTTGATAAAAGCTTCATAAGCGGCATCCACTAAAAGGATTGCGCTGTGTTTGACGGCCCATGCAATCCACGCTTTTAGATGATCCCTCGTCATTGCAATTCCTGTCGGATTATTTGGCGAGCAAAGATACACAAAATCCAGATGCCGGTCCGGAGGAAGGGGAATAAAACCATTTTCTTCCAGGCAAAGAATCAGATGAACTTCTCTTCCTGCTAAAATCGAAGATTTCAAGTAAGCAGGATAAGTTGGATCAATGATGCCAACAGTCGCTTTAGGCTCAAAAAGCTCCTGTATATCACAGATGTCTCTGACAATACCTTCAGAAATAAAAATATCATTTACAGTTAGGCCGCATCCCTCATATTGAGACTCTAGAATTTTTTCACGTAAAAAAAGAAATCCTTCTGCTGGCCCATATCCATGAACATTTTTTCCAAGTTCGCAAGCTGCATCCTTTAAACTTGCCACAATTGCAGGAGCGAGAGGCAACGCTATATCGCCAACACCTAAATTTAAAATTTCAGATTCCGGCTGAGCCAAACGAAGCGCTTGTACCCTTTCCCCAATCGTGGAAAAAAGATAACTACCAGAAAGATCCAAAAAATTTTTATTTAACAATGCCATGCCGTATAGTTTACTGATAAAAAGAGTTTTAGGCAACCAGCTTATGCAATCTTTGGGGGTCAGACGTCACTATCTCACGGTTTGCTTCAACAAACCGTGAGATAG
>JACCDT010694790.1_pt1 | contig 10490 bp, 13 predicted proteins | sample 7446291 | NCBI WGS metagenome assembly JACCDT01 (sample SAMN15323446, study PRJNA562643) | freshwater metagenome | isolation source: river surface water | place: USA:Blue River Watershed | collected 2017-08-17 | reverse complement strand
CTCACCCGCCAAGATTACTCAGCCTTTCGGAGTACGCCTCCCAGACCTCTCACAGGGATAATAGTTACCTTGCTCTCAACGAAGGCCGAAGTAGGAGAAAAGGTAGAACCATGACTGAGAACAACAAGCCCGAATGGTTTGAGATTACTGATGCAGATGAGAAGCCAGCGCTTCGCACGGTGTCAAAAACGCTTCCAGTAAGCGCGGTGCTTGTTACTGCACTCATTCTTGGAGTTGGTGCTGTTGTGGCCCAAACTCAGGATCAAACACCTGCATCTGCAACAACTGCCAGTGTTGAGCAAACCCAATCGGCGCAAGCTAGCTCTTCACCACAGGTTGTTTCAACGGTTAAATCCGCCGTTGCCAATCCAACTACCGCAGCAGCTGCAGTTGTTGGCGCCGTAGCAACTAATAAGTTAGCTAATCCATCAATCGCAAAGTTGCCTACTGGTGGTGGAGATGATGACGATGATGACGATGATGATGAAGATGAAGGCGATGACGACTAACTAGTACAGTTAGCAAATGCGCTCTAGATTTTTTCTTTTACTTTCACTAATTTCGCTCTGTGCCCTTGCAACACCGGCACGGGGCGAAGTTGTTTCTCCAACCATGAAATTGATTCACACGATCAATGGATCAATATCACCAAAATCGGTTCGTTCATCAGGTGATGGTGTCGTGAGCGCGCACAACATGATGTATCGACACTCAGTTACTGTCTATGACGCAAAAACCTTTGAACTTCTACACACCGTCCCTGATTCCGTTTCGTTGAAAGAGTTTGGTTATTCAAAAACCGCCGGAAGTTTTAAGGGTGCCCCTGTTGAGGGAACTTTTTCTCCAGATGGAAAGTATCTCTATGTAAGTAATTACTCGATGTATGGCAAGGGTTACAGCAAAGAGGGGCATGACACTTGTTCTCCAGCAGATGGATATGACAAGAGTTTCGTGTACCGAATCAATCGCAGTAACTACCAAATTGATTCTGTCTATCCCGTTGGTTCAGTTCCTAAAGTTGTCGAAATTACCCCCGATAACAAATATGTTTTAGCCTCAAATTGGTGTTCATACACAGTTTCAGTGATCTCGGTTGAGCAGAACAAAGTTATTAAAACAGTCAAGATTGGCCGCTATCCGCGCGGAATAGCCATAAGCAATGACTCTACAAAGGCATACGTTGCCGAAATGGGTGGCAATCGTATTCATGTCATTAATCTGCAGGATTTTTCAACCTCATATATTCCAATAGGAAGTAACCCGCGAGCAATTGTTTTATCACCTGACAACACAAAGATGTATGTCACGTTGAATCTTTCAGGTCGAGTTGCCTCGTGGGATCTTGTGGCAAACCAAGCTGGTAAATCTGTAAGAACTGGTGAAGCTGCACGAAGTCTTGCGATATCAGCCGATGGTTCAGCTCTATATGTTGTTAACTTTAAGAGTGACACGATGTCACGCGTTAGAACAAGTGATATGAAAGTTACTCAAAATATTAAGGTCTGTAATGAGCCAATTGGTATCTCTTACGATGTTCCGACCGGAAACACCTGGGTAGCTTGTTACAAGGGACAGATCAAGATCTTTTCAAATAATTAAGGCGCTGGAGAAATCTCTGCCGGAATATTTGGAGCTGCGATTCTTCCAAGGACTCGATCAATTGCAGCACGTGCTTTGTTGAGCGCAGAGTTTCCTTTTGCAATGTCATCTGCCAAAGTGACAAAGACATACTCGCGATCTGTTGATTGAACATAGCCTGCAAGGGTTGCTGTCCCATTAAGAGTTCCTGTTTTCGCTCTCACTAAACCAACAGCAGTAGGTGCAGTTGTGAGAAAGCGAGTTCTCAAAGTTCCTGAGACGCCACCAACGGGAAGACCTGAATAAATCGATGCAAACTTTTCATCTTTGCGTAGCTTGTACAAAAGCTCACCCATCAAATGAGCGGTGATCTTGTTTTTCCTCGATAAACCACTGGCATCTGCAACAACTAACTTTGAATCATCGATTTCAAACTTGGCCAGAATCTCTCTGAAAACCTTATCGACACCCTTTGCATCCATGCTAAATCCTGCCGCTTTTGCTGACAATCGAGCTAAACGTTCCGATATTAAGTTGTCACTCCACAGAAGCGTCCAGTCCAAAAGCGCAGCAACTGTGGGAGAGTTTTCAGAAACTATCTGCTCCCCCATTGAAATAAAGGCTTCATCATCACTTACCGCCTTCATGACAGGCTTGAAATTTCTCTTTGCCCAAAAGGATTTCAAATTAGCGACATCTTGGGAGTAAAGACCGCTGTAAATAACTTTGTAATTCTTTAACGATCCACCATTGAACTCTTTAACGTAGGTCAAAGTTCGAAAACCAATATAAGGAAGAGAAGCTCGATTCATTTTACGAGCGGTGTTGTGATCCAAGCTAATCCATGGATCATATGAGCCTCTAACAATTACCGTTTTAATCTCAGGGTTAATACTCACTGAGGTATTGAAAACCGATGTTGTATCTAGATATTCAACGGTTGCAGCACCCGTAAGCATTTTCATTACAGATGCGGGTTTACGTTGTGAGTACGCATTCTTTTCGTAGATAACCGCACCTGTATTGCCATCGATAACAATCATCGCTGGGTTAGAAAGCGTTTGGCTTTTTAGTAACTTATCAAATGCCGCAGGGATTGATTCTGGTCCCAGCACCGCTTGCGCAGGCAACGCCGAAAAAATCGTGGCAAGGGTGATCGCAATTAGGCGGAAAAGAAAGGACATTATTTCTTTCTAGCGCCAGGAAGCGATAACGATGTTTGTGATTGTAAGGCCGATCATCGTCAACCAAACATTCTTTGAAAGCTCTGGCTTCTTAACATTCTTATAACCCAGCGCCAAGATAACAACGAGGATTACAAACTTAATTCCAACCTTTGTATTGTTTAAAGGTTCATCGGGTTTGACGGATTCATGTAGGCCGACCATTACTAAACCTGCAACAAGTGCGGTCAAACCTGCGTGAAGCACCCCAGGATTTAAGGTACGAGGGGATTTGTTCCACTGATGCAACAGCAATACCAAAATGCCGATGACTGAAAGAAGGTGGATTACATACGCGACTGTGTTGATAGCTGACATGTATTCAGTTTAGAGTGCCTACATGACTTCTCCAACAACCCCCGCCAGTATTGGCCCAGGTGAATTTTTCCCTGTTGTTGGTGTTGGACCTCATGACAAGCCCTGGCCAGAAGGTGATCAATACGATCCTGAACTATTACTGAATGGTGATCGCAGAAATGTTCTAGATCACTACCGATATTGGAGCGTCGAAGCGATCGTCGCAGATTTGAATACCAAGCGGCATAAGTTGCAGATCGCAATAGAAAATTGGCAACATGACCTGAATATTGGATCAATTGTTAGAACGGCAAATGCTTTTAACGTTTCTGGTGTGCATATTGTTGGAAAACGCGACTGGAACAAGCGCGGTGCCATGGTGACCGATAGATATCTAACAGTTACGCATCATCCAACAATTGAAGATTTTGCAAAGTATTGCAAAGAACACGACCTTCCGATTATTGGCATTGACAATGTGCCAGGATCAAAACAATTGGAATCTGCGCAGTTGCCTGAAACTTGTGTACTTTTATTTGGTCAAGAGGGTGCGGGTATGTCCGATGAAGGAATCGCAGCCTGCGAAGTTTTGTATGAAATTAATCAATATGGTTCGACACGTTCAATGAATGCTTCGGCCGCAGGTGCAATTGCAATGTATCACTGGGCCTTACAGCACTTACCGCGATGAAGAGAGTTTGGCTTTCTCGTAATTTAGTTCTCATTACATTAGTCTCATTAACCCAGGACGCCGCAAGCGATTTGTTATATCCCCTACTGCCAATTTTGCTAACAGGTGTTATCGGTGCAGCTCCTCTCGCTTTGGGTTTGATAGAAGGTTGTGCTGAGGCTGCTGCGGGTTTTGCAAAGTTGTATTCAGGTAAATACAGCGATCGAATTGGACGCAAACCTTTTGTTATAACTGGTTACTCATTAGCAGGCATTGGAAAGGTATTTGTTGTATTTGCCACCGCTTGGCCTGCTGTATTCATAGGTCGAATTACCGATCGAATAGGAAAGGGCATGCGTAGCTCTCCCCGTGATGCGTTAATTCATGATTCCGTCCCTAAAGAGCATCTTGGAAAAGCATTTGGTTTTCATCGAGCTGGTGACAATTTAGGTGCGGTTATTGGTCCTGCCTTGGCTTTGCTAGGACTAGCTCTACTCGATGATGATGTCCGAGCTGTTGCGAAATGGGCCCTCATACCAGCATTGCTCTCAGGATTGCTCACTCTCTTCATAAAAGACACCTTTAAAAAGCCGACTAAAGAGAAGGTAGCTGAAAGTAAGGGCTACAAAATTCCTAAGGAAATAAAATTTCCAATTGCGACATTAGTTGTAATTCAACTAACAAATATCCCAGATGCACTTCTGCTGTTGCGGTTGCATCAAATTGGATTTAGTACCAAAGAGGTTGTGCTTTCATACATGCTCTTTAGTTTTGTCACAATGCTAGGGGCATACCCTGCAGGTTTAATTGCGGATAAATTGAATCCAAAGTTGGTATATGCAATTGGTTTACTAGCATTTGCAGTTGGCTATATTTCATTAGGTTTAACTCAAAATCACACAGTAGCTGTAATAGCTGTCATTATTTATGGCCTATTTCCTGCGCTGACCGATGGGGTTGGAAAAGCTTGGATTGCATCTCTAAGTCCTGATAATCATCGCGGAAAGATTCAAGGTGTTTATCAATCTTCAATGAACTTTGCGATCTTAGGAGCAGGAATTTGGGGCGGCGCTTTATGGAGTAGTGGTGCAATTCAGTGGCCACTTGTTGTCGCCGGCATTGGAGCTGCTACTGGTGCGATAGTTCTTTTAGCAATCCGTCCACAGCGCGTTCAACCATAGCTAAGGTTGCTTCATATGCTTCATCACTTTGGTTATACGGATCTGGTACCTCTAATTTAAAGTAATCTGCAGAGTCTGGATCTATTCCCTTTAACTCTGGATCAAAACTCCTTAAGTAAAAAACCTTTGATCGGTGCTCTTCGCTTTCTGCCATCGAAATTACATTGCGATAATTGCTGGAATCCATAACCAAAATCAAATCGTGAATAAAAAAATCATTACTCTTAAACTGCTTCGCGGTGTGCTCATGTGTGTAGCCAGCTTTTTCCCAAATCTTCTTTGACGATGGATGTGGTCCTTGTCCGATATGCCATGGACCTGTTCCGGCACTATCTACTGTGATCACAGGGGATTTGATCGACCCTTTTTTATTAGCCAAAACCGCAGCGGCCATCGGTGATCTACATATGTTTCCCAAGCAGACCATGGTGATGCTTAGCTGATCTCGTTCTTTAAGTGAGGAGATCACGCTCAGGTTCATCCTCCAACGCCTCTTGAACAGACTTAAGACGACGCTCGATTTCATCCGCCTCATCTGCTCTTCCCTGCATGCGCAATATCTTGGCGATTCTAGATTCAATATCAAGGATGAACTCAAAATCCTTAGGTTCATCTTCGCTGACAATTGCTAATACATTTTCCAAAGTCGCTAAGCCTTCATCATACTTTTCAAGCAGAATCTGCGCTTTACCAAACTCAAAAGAGGCAAAGGTCTCGCGACGATGATCATGTCCTGTCTCAAATACATCAACAGCTTTGCGAGCAGTTTCAAGTGCTAACTCGCCTTCACCTAATTCGATTAAACAAGAAGCCATTTTTTGATCGCAACGTGCAACATGAATTACTTCTTTGTTGCGCTTGAATAATGAGCGAGCCTCTTTGAAAGCTTCGATCGCTTTTTCATAATTCTTTAGTTCGCGTTCTGCACATCCAATGAGATGCAGATCATTAGCTGCACCGATTTCATTTCCATCAACAAGATGCTCTTGTGCGCACTCATTCATAGTTTCAACAACTTTGTCGTACTTCTTGGATGAGTACCACCATTCACCCAAAGTGCAGGCAAGTTCTAATGCAATTGGTGACTTGTTCTCTCGCAAGATTTCGACCGCTTTACTCATTGCAGTTGCCGCTTCATCCATGCGCTTGAGTTGATTTAAGTTGTAACCAATCGCTGAATACGCCTGCGCTAAGCCTTCAGAAGAGACTGATGCACCGAGTTGTGAATAAATATCACGCGCGGTTTCAGCAAGTGCCAACGCTTCATCGTATTGACCACGTGCGTAAATTCGTGCACTTAATTCGTAGTAAGTACTGGCACGTTCTTCACCTTCTACTTCAGGGATTCGATCCCAGAGCATCTCTTCGGTGACGAGTTCTTCCATGCCTTCGTCTTCACTCATGGTTGTGACCTTATACGCATCGGCTTAAGGTCGCGCGGGAATATCGATCTGTGCCACCGGCCATTTTGAGGTTTTGACCGTTTTAAGCACCTCTGTGGTGACTTGAGTTATCTGCTTTTGTGCCACCGAATCAAAGGTATGACCCCAAGGGCAGCGGTTTTTCATCGCGCAGACCCAGGCATTGCTCCCCATGTTCAAAACTGATGCCCCGCTTGAAGCGTTGTAATAGGTAGACATCGCGACAAACCCCTTTTCAGTGGGGCTAATGGCAGCTCGTGCAACAACTTGGACGCCTGGACCGATGGTTCCCATGGCTGTGTCAGCTTCATATCCATACAAACCTTTAATTACTGCATTCTTTCCTAACACAGAAAAGGGCCACACATTATTTGAAATCAAATCTTTTTTTATTCCAAGTGCAAAGTATTGAGATCCCAGTAGTAATGACTCAGGTCTCAATACATCTCTGTATGCGGTTCTTCCACGTATTTCTCTACCTTCGATTTCAGTGATTGCATAAGCAGTATTTCCGCCAAATGCAACAAGATTTACACCACTAGCTACCGCTGCATCTATTGAATCTCTCATCGCAACGGTCCAGTACTCGCTATGACCACCAAAAAGAATTGCTTTGGTTGATTGAAAAACCGATGGATTCTTGTCAACATTTAAATCTGTTACATAGTTAATATCTAATCCGAGTTTTTCAATCAAAGTTAGTAACGGCTGTTCCATGTATCTAAACTGGCCAGAGCCATCACCATCATACGGTCGATCAAATTTCACAAACGTGGCTGCAGTTTCGCGTGCGCCATCTGCTCCTTTATACAGAGATTCTCCACCCCACTGGTTATAACTTTGCCACGTCAAAACAGATGAAACAAATGTTGCATCACTTGGCGCATCCCCGTAAACCGTAAATGGAACAAATGTCGCTGCGCGCAGATTATTGGAGAGTTTGATCAGGTACTGACCAGGTGGTGTTTTTGAATCTATTGAAATCTGAGTTGGAGATTTCAAAAGCTTCACAAGGCGAGCGCCAGAGTTGTTGTAGTAGCCCATTCGATAAACAGATGCGGTGAATTTTTTTGAACCAAAGGTGGTAAGAGTTAACCTGTCACCGCAGGTTGCACTGGTTGAACTTAAATATCCCTCAATACGTGGAACATCTTTTCGTCGAGAAAAATCGGCGCTGTAGCGCAGGGGGATTCCAGCGCTCCACTCCTTGTTTCCGAGCTTCTGATTTTCGCGAGCCACCCACCCTGGGGTTTGATCCCACGCGCAATCAGATGCGGTCGCGGTGATCGGCCACAGGTGGGCAAGGATCATCACCGCCGCTAGGAATTTACGCATGGGCACACAATAGGTCACGCTCACCTGCCTATAAATGGCAGATGCGAATCGTTTGCATTAACCTGTACCTATGCATATTCCTGATGGATTTATCGATGTCCAGACCTCTTCCATCTTTGCCGGCTTAGCGGCAGCGGGCGTTGCCACAGCGCTCAAGGGTGCTCGCAGCCAGTTGGATGAAAAGACGGCACCTCTTGCAGGGTTAACCGCTGTATTTATCTTTGCGGTGCAGATGCTCAACTTCCCTGTTGTTGCGGGAACAAGCGGACATTTATTGGGTGGTGCCTTAGCTGCGGTTTTAGTTGGACCCTGGGCTGCAACCTTGGCCTTAACCGTTGTGTTGTTGATGCAAGGTTTCTTATTTGCCGATGGTGGTTTAACTGCAATTGGTTTGAATGTGTTCAACATGGGTGTGCTGGGCGTATGGGCTGGGTATGGAACCTTCTTACTACTGCGCAAAGTTTTGCCCAAGAATAAATCATCGATCTCATTAGCTGCAGCGTTGGGCGGATTGTTATCTGTTCCAGCAGCAGCGGTTGGTTTCACAATTCAATACGCAATGGGAGCAACTGCAACTTTTTCAACATCAACTGTTCTGAGTGCAATGGTTGGAACACATGTGCTTATCGGAATCGGTGAAGCTCTGATTACTGGATTAACAGTTAGCGCAGTCTTAGCTAGCCGAAGTGATTTGGTCTACGGCTGGAAGAACAATGTGCAAAAGTTGGAGATCCGCAGTGCTAACTAATCGCAAGTTTTATATCGCAGGATTTATTGTTTCCCTCTTTTTAGCAGGTGTTGTTTCCTTCTATGCATCCTCTTCTCCCGATGGATTAGAAAAAGTTGCACAAGATGTTGGTTTTATTGACACCGCAAAGGATCACACCAACGCGGATGGAACATTGGCCGATTACGGTGTTAAAGGAATTGACAATGAACGCGCATCCGTTGGTGTAGCAGGAGTTATTGGAGTTATCGGTACAGCTGTTGTTGCAGGTATCGGCTTTAAACTCATCGCTCGTAAGCCAAAGAAGGATGGCAATTAAGGTCGAACAGGAGAACCATCACCACGGTCACGATGTGGGTGAGAGGCTCTACCTGCATCGTCACTCTTTAGTTCACTCTCTTCCATCCCACCTGAAAATCATTGCAGCTGTTGCATTTATCGTGGTCGTCGTCTCTACCCCGGTTACCCATTGGCAAGCCTTTATCGCCTATTTTGTGTGGCTCTTGAGCGTAGTAAAGATCGCGAAGATTCCATTCTTGCTCCTCTTCAAGCGCGCATTAATTGAAGTTCCTTTCATTTTCTTCGCGATCTTGATGCCTTTCTTTGGTTCAGGCGAAAAGATTCAGGTTGGGCCTTTTGATTTATATCGAGAAGGTGTCATTGCTGGTTCTGGAATTGTTGTTAAGGGCACGCTCGGTGTCATGACCGCGATCATCTTGTCTACATCAACAACTGCACGAGAAATTCTTCGTGGTCTTGAACGCCTCAAGCTGCCAGTACTGATGGTTCAAATCGCATCCTTCATGTTGCGTTACGTCAATGTTGTTAATGATGAGATGGAACGTATGAAGGTTGCACGCGAATCACGTGGTTTTGAAGCAACAGGAATCAAGCATTGGAAAGTCTTAGCAACCGCAGCGGGTGCTTTGTTCATTCGTTCCTACGAACGTGGTGAACGAGTGCACCTTTCAATGTTGTCACGTGGGTACGAAGGCGTTCTGCCTCATGATGAACCTCCGCACATCAGCAAAAGAGTATGGCTGATTGCGATGCTCTATCCACTTGTTGCTGCAATTATCTTTATCGCTCAATTACTGATTGGAAAAATGTAATGACTACACCAAGCCTAGAAATCAAAGAGCTAGCCTTTGCTTATCCTGATGGCAATCAAGCTCTTTACGGCGTGAACCTTTCAGTACAAAAGGGTGAACGAGTTGCTCTGCTTGGTCCCAATGGCGCAGGTAAGACAACTCTTGTTATGCATATGAATGGAATTCACCCAACTTCTCATGGAACTATCCATGTTGCAGGTCAATTGGTAGATTCAAAAAACAAAGAATCCATCAAAGAGATTCGCTCAAAAGTTGGAATTGTTTTCCAGGATCCGGATGATCAATTGTTTATGCCTACAGTGGGCGAAGATGTTGCTTTTGGTCCGTACAACATGGGTAAAAGAGGCGCAGAATTAGATGCGATCGTTGATGATGCATTGAACTTGGTTGGTATGAGTGAGTTCAAAGATCGTCCGCCGCATCACCTTTCCTTCGGACAGCGTCGCCGTGTAGCTGTTGCAACTGTGCTTGCAATGAAGCCTGAAATACTTGTTTTAGATGAGCCTTCATCAAACTTAGATCCAGCAAGCCGTCGCGAATTAGCCGATATTTTGCGTTCATTAGACATCACAATGGTGATGGTTACTCATGATCTTCCGTATGCATACGAACTATGTGCCCGTTCAGTAATTTTAAAGGGTGGAGTTATTGTTGCCGATGGTTCTACGCATGAAATTCTTACTAATTCAGCGTTATTAACCGCTAACCGCCTTGAATTGCCGGTTGGTTTTTCCATTCAATAATCCACGGTAGAATTAACCCGTTGGTGCGACCGCACCAAAGCACTTCCCCCAAGTGCTGCAAATGCAGCACTACATGCGAGTCTTATTTTCGCCCTAGCCGCCAAAAGTGCGAGCTATACCCGAGACGCGCTTGTCGTCTCGATTGGTATGCATTTCTATGTCTCTACATCCACCTACTAGCGCGCCCGGAAAAGCTCGACGCG
>JACCDT010991455.1_pt1 | contig 10491 bp, 9 predicted proteins | sample 7446291 | NCBI WGS metagenome assembly JACCDT01 (sample SAMN15323446, study PRJNA562643) | freshwater metagenome | isolation source: river surface water | place: USA:Blue River Watershed | collected 2017-08-17 | reverse complement strand
ATCAACCCAGGCTGCATGAATACCATCACCTAGTCTATATATGTCGACTCCGGTTAGTCTCTCGTGCGATTGAACAAGATCAAAATGATTCTCAGCAAGAATTTTTTTAACAGAGTTTTGAAAGCTCAAAAATCTAGAAAATCTGAAAAATCCATTAGATTTTGCTTCTAACCATGCGATATCGTTAGAAGAGCTAGCATTACGTTTCCATCGCTCAGAAATGATCGAAAATTTTATACCGAGCGAACTTAATCCTAACGATGATCTTAGAATAAAATTTTCTGCGCCACCAAAAGGCGTGAACTTTCTTCTGATAATTGCAATTTCCATTATGTCGATATCGTATGTGAAATTTGAATTATACGTGATTGATGTCTCAAGCCATGGCTCTATTCAATTTTTCAACTAAATCATTTATCTTTTTTTTGCTCATTTTTAAATGATTTTTATATGTAATTAAAAATGTATCTTCAGCGCGAGATCCAAGTGTATTTATTTTTGCGTGATTAATAGATATTTCTTCTTTTGACAGTTGGTCTGATATGAGACTTAAAAGACCGTGCCTATCATCGGTGATCACCTCTAATTGATATACAGGAGATTGTCCAATTTGTAGGATAGAAATTTTCGTATCAAAAGAGTGATGTGTCGCTTGTCGGCTTCGTTCAGAAAGTTTTGTAGGCTTATTTTCTTGATGACTTTCAAATCGACTAGTTAATTCTTTTTCTATGAATTTAAAGAGTCCTTCGTAACTTACAGACTTAGGGTTGGCATCAAGCAAATCAAAAAGGTTCAATGCATAATTATGTTGAGTTGTGAATATTTTTGCTGCAGCAATGCTATATCCAATTTCATCGAAAAAATGGCAAGTTTTGTTAAAAATATGTGCAGAATTTTTTTGATAAATAAGAACTTCTATGCCTTCACCATTTGAGCGATGTCTAACTCTAATAATTGGTTTTGTGGGTGCTGTATGAGAAAATAATAACCTTGTCTGCCAAGCTATTTCTTCTTCTGTGTATCTGTAGAAATAATTTTTCCCAAAATTTTCCCAAAGCTCTTTGTAGTGATGATTTTTAATATTGTAATGATCAAGAATTAATGCTGCTTTTTCTTTTCGTTTTGTAATTGAATCTTCATGAGACAACTTATCTTGCTCTAAATAATTTAAAGTGTAGTTAAATAAATTTTTGAGAAGAATAGCCTTCCATTGATTCCATACATAAGGGCTTGTTGCTCTTATATCTGCAACCGTGAGGAGATAAAGTGAAATCAAATTTTCTTTGTTTGTTACTTTTTTTACAAAATCTTCAATTACTCTAGGATCTGATAGGTCTAATTTTTGTGCTGTATGAGACATAATAAGGTGAGATTTTACAAGCCATTTGATGATTGCATGATCTTCAGGAGGCAAATGATTGAGCTTTGCAAATTCATCAACATCTTTTGCTCCTAATTCTGAATGATCGCCACCCCGACCTTTTGCAATATCATGAAATAGTGCAGCGAGATACAAGACATATTTTTTTTTGTAATTTTTGAAAAAGTCGTAACAGTCAGGAAACTCATGTTTCAATTCGTCCTTAGCGAATCTTCTTAAGTTACGAATAACGTTGAGAATATGTTCATCAACTGTATAGATATGGAATAAATCATGCTGCATCTGGCTAACTATTTTTCCAAATGCTGGAATATATGCACCGATTAGGTTGCATTTATTCATAATCCTCAATGTTCGATTTACCTTGTCGTCCGATTTGAGAATAGATAAAAATTTTTCTTGTTGTTTTTTATTTTTTCGAAATGCTTCATTTATTTCTTTTGAGGAATTTTGAAGTAACATCATCAACTTTGGCCCCAAAGATTTTAGCGATGTATGATTTTGAAAAGTTATAAAGACGTCGAATATATGAGGTGTAATAGATTTATTTTTGAAATTTGAACCAATTTCTAAATACTCATCCATAACAATCAGAAATTGGCTATTTTCAATTTTTCTTAGCTTGGTAGTTTTTTTGGGATTAAGCTTTTTAAGTAACACTTCATTAATGTACGTTGTGAAATTGATCGCTTTATAAACGTCCCTCATAAATAATTCACTTCTTTTTTTATGAGGGCTATTTTTATAGTTAAGCAGTAAAGCTAATTGATTTTGATAGTCGAAAAGCAATCTATCTTCATTCTGTTTTGCAGTGATATGAAGAAGAATTCTTAAGTTTTTAATAAAGAGCTCAGTTTTTATAAGCATCTGAAAATTTTGTTTATCAAGATATTTTCTTTGATTTAATTTTTGTAAACTAAATCTTGGGATATGACTTTTACCAATCCATTGAATCATTTGAAGATCTCTTAGCCCACCAGGACTTTCTTTTATATTTGGCTCTAATTGGTATGCAGATTGATTATATTTTTGATGTCTAAGATCCTGCTCTTTAATTTTGCCTTTATAAAAGTGGATGGGAATGAGAGTGGCATTAACGATCTTTTTAAACTCGCTATAAAGGCTTTTGTCTCCAATAAGACATCTACTCTCTAAAAGATTTGTTTGCACCGTAATATCTTTTTTAATTTCCCTTTTAGTCTCGTTAATGTTTCTGACACTATGACCAATTCTTAAACCAAGATCCCATGCCAAGGTAATAAACTGTTCAATTTTTTGACTTAAGGATTTATTAAGATTCTTTGGAATTAATATTAATAAGTCGATGTCAGAAAATGGAAATAATTCTTTGCGACCATATCCCCCGCAGGCGATAAGAGAGGCGCTATTTTTGAATTCAAGCCCGTCCCATAGTTTTTTTAATGCTTTATCAATAAGCAGCGAGTGATTATCAAGATAAGACTGACCATCTCTTTTTTTTAAGAATGCTTTAATGAGGTTTAACTCATTTAAAGTAATTTCTTTTTTTAAATTGAGTATTTCTTTTTGAATCAAGATTTAATTAACAAATATAGGCGGTGGAGGAGTTTTTTCAGAAACTGTAAGCACTTCATAACCATTATGAGTTACTAAGATTGTATGTTCCCATTGTGCTGAAAGGCTGCGATCTTTGGTGACTATAGTCCAACCATCAGGCATTTGTTTAATATCTCTTTTGCCTGCATTGATCATAGGTTCAATTGTAAAAATCATACCCGCTTCCAAAGTAAGTCCTGTACCTGGTTTTCCATAATGAAGCACTTGAGGTTCTTCATGAAATCGCTTGCCAATACCATGACCACAAAATTCTCGTACTACACTAAACCCATTTTTTTCAGCAAAATCTTGAATGACAAATCCGATATCGCCTAATTTTGCTCCGGGCCTTACTATTTGAATCCCGAGCCACATAGCTTCATAAGTCAGTTTACATAAACGTTTTGCTTGGATAGAGGTTTCGCCCACATGAAACATCCTACTTGTATCGCCATGGAAACCATCTTTAATAACGGTAACATCAATATTTACAATATCACCTTCTTTAAGCGCTTTTGGCCCTGGGACGCCATGACAGATTTGATGATTAATAGAAGTGCAAATTGACTTGGGATATGGTGTGTGTCCGTCCGGAGCATAATTGAGCGGAGCGGGGATAGTATTTTGTACATTAACCATATAATCATGACAAAGTTTGTCGATTTCGTCAGTGGTGATACCAGACTTTACAAAAGGTGTAATAAAATCAAGGACTTCTGATGCTAATTTACCAGCAACACGCATTTTTTCTATTTCTTGGGGATTTTTGATGTGTATTGTCATGATTGCTGCGTTTATATTGCGTTTGAGCTTATTTTTTGTGCTATTATAGCGCGCTTCTTCAAGGATCTTGAGGAAATAATTTTGCATTACTTAACGTTAGGGTGTCTATGAAAATAGATGTAATTAGGTAATGTTTTTTTAACCCATAACAACGGAGTCAGATATGTCAGTTACTATGCGTCAAATGTTAGAAGCGGGTGTCCATTTCGGCCATCAAACCCGTTACTGGAACCCAAGAATGGCACCATACATTTTTGGCGACAGGAATAAAATTCATATTGTTAACCTAGAAAAGACATTGCCAATGTTTCAAGAGGCTTTGAAGTACATTCGAACTCTTGCTGCAAATAAAGGGCGTATTCTTTTTGTAGGTACTAAAAGGCAAGCTCGAGAAATTCTTAAAGAAGAAGCATCTCGTGCGGGTGTGTCTTATGTAAACCACAGATGGTTAGGTGGCATGCTTACAAATTTTAAAACTGTTAGACAATCTATTAAGCGTCTTAATGATTATGAAGCTATGCTTCAAGACGGAAGCTTACAAAAATTTAATAAAAAAGAAGCTTTAGGGTATAAGCGCGACTATGAGAAATTGCAACGCTCAATCGGTGGTATTAAGGATATGACAGCACTTCCTGATGCAATATTCATTATTGATGTAGGACATGAAAGCGGTGCTGTAGTAGAAGCAAATAAACTTGGTATACCTATTATTGGTGTAGTCGATACAAATAACTCGCCTGATGATATTTCATATGTTATTCCGGGCAATGATGACTCAAGTAGAGCTATTAGGCTTTATGCTAGAGGCATGGCCGATGCAGTGCTGGAAGGCAAAAGCCAAGCATTAAATGAGCTCGCTAAATCAGTATCGCAAGAAGAAGAGTTTGTAGAAGTGACTGAGGCAGTTACTGAATAATTTTTATGTAATCGTTTAAAAGGGGCTTCGTGCCCCTTTTTTAATAATAAGTTTAATCATACAGAATTTAAGGAGTATCAAAGTGGCAGAAATAACCGCAAGCATGGTCAAAGACCTTCGCGATCGCACAGACGCACCAATGATGGATTGTAAAAAAGCATTGACAGAAGCTGATGGAGACAGCGCGCGTGCAGAAGAAATTCTAAGAGTACGATTTGGCAATAAAGCAAGCAAGGCCGCTGGAAGGTTAGCAGCAGAGGGCATTGTTATAGCTTTTGTAGCTAAAGACGGTAAAACAGGAACGCTTCTTGAGGTGAACTCGGAAACAGATTTTTGTGCCAAAAATGAAGACTTTTTAAAATATGCGCATGATCTTGTAAGTGCTATTAATGAAAAAAATCCAACTAATATTGAGGCTTTGGCGAACTTAACAATGTCGTCAGGTAATGCTGAAGAAGTGAGAGCGCAGCTCGTTGGAAAAATTGGAGAAAATATTACGCCACGTCGATTTATTCGATATCAAACAACTGGTCAAATAGTCAGTTATGTTCATAGCGGAAGAATTGGCGTTCTTCTAGATCTCCAAGGGGGTGACGAAGCTTTAGGAAAAGATTTAGCGATGCATATTGCGGCAAATAAACCTAAAGCGCTTAATGCATCAGGTATTGATCCTCAATTGATTGAGGTAGAAAAACGAGTTGCGATTGAAAAAGCAAAAGAAGCAGGCAAGCCTGAAGCTATGCTTGAAAAAATTGCAGAAGGTACAATTCAAAAATTCCTCAAAGAAGTTACATTGTTAAATCAACCTTTCGTGAAAGACGATAAAGTAACTATTGAACAGTTGTTAAAAACTAATAATGCGACAATTAACGCATTTAGCATTTATTCTGTAGGCGAAGGCATAGAAAAAGCAGTTGTGGATTATGCCGCAGAGGTCGCAGCAGCAGCAAAGGTTTAATTCAGTAAGAAGAACTGATAAAGGATTGTATGATTTATACAATCCTTTTTTTATGTCTTCTAATTTAAAAATACGTTAAACTTTAACAAAGATTATGACACGATCCGCGTACAAAAGAGTTTTGTTAAAAATTTCAGGTGAAGCCCTTATGGGCGATGATCCCTTTGGCATTAACCAACATACCATTTCAAATGTTGTTCATGAAATCAAAGAGGCGCTCGATTTAAAAGTTCAAATAGGTATTGTGATTGGCGGTGGTAATATATTTAGAGGAGTTGCTCTAGGTGCTGCAGGTATGGATAGGGCAACAGCTGACTATATGGGTATGATGGCAACTGTCATGAATGCTTTAGCCCTTCAGGACGCAATGAAGCATGCTGGTATTGTAGCTCGCGTTCAATCAGCGCTCAACATAGAGCAGGTGGTTGAGCCTTACATTAGAGGTAAGGCAATGCGTTATTTAGAAGAAGGCAAGGTAGTTATTTTTGCTGCCGGTACGGGCAATCCTTTCTTTACGACCGATACTGCAGCAGCTTTGCGCGGTGTTGAAATGAATGCAGATATTATGATTAAAGCCACTAAAGTAGATGGGATTTATTCAGAAGACCCAAAAAAAAATCCAAAAGCAAAGCTTTATGAGGTTGTAAGTTTTGATGAAGCCATTCAAAAAGATTTGAAGGTAATGGATGCTACAGCGCTTACTTTGTGTCGAGATCAACAACTACCTATTGCAGTATTTAATATATTCAAATCCGGAGCACTTAAAAATATCTTATTAGGGCAAAATGAAGGCACGCTGGTAATGCCCAATGTTCATTGATTAAAGAGGACTGTAATGACTGAAGCAATCAAAATAAATGTAAATGATAAAATGCAAAAATCTCTAGACTCTTTTAAGTCTGATCTTGCAAAAATTAGAACGGGTAGAGCACATACAGGGCTTCTTGATCACATCCTTATTGATTATTATGGATCGATGGTTCCAATAAATCAGGTTGCTGGCGTTAATTTAGGGGATGCAAAAACAATTAATGTGCAGCCTTATGAAAAAAGTATGGTTGCTAAAGTTGAGAAAGCAATTCGCGATAGCGATCTTGGATTGAATCCTGCGACATCTGGAGATCTTATTCGTGTTCCAATGCCAACGCTTACTGAAGAGCGAAGAAAAGATCTTATAAAAGTTGTGCGTACAGAAGCTGAATCAGCAAAAGTGGCAATTCGAAATATCAGACGCGATGCAAATGACTCGCTAAAAAAATCTCTCAAAGAAAAAGAAATCAGTGAGGATGATGAGAGAAGATCGCAAGATGATGTTCAAAAAATTACAGATAAATTTATTGCTGAAATTGATAAGCTTCTTCAGTTAAAAGAATCTGAATTACTCGCTATTTAGTGTTTAATTTTTTTCGTTCATTACAAGCGCAAGACCAATTAATAGAAAAACCTCAACATATTGCAATCATTATGGATGGCAATGGGAGGTGGGCAAAAAAACGTTTAATGCCTCGTATTTCTGGGCATAGAAGAGGCTTAGAGTCTGTTAAAACGGTGATTACCCAATGTCAAAAATTAAATATTCCATTTCTTACATTATTTGCTTTTAGTACAGAAAATTGGTTGAGACCCACTCAGGAAGTTGATTTTTTAATGTCTTTATTTCAAGATTCCATTAAAAAAGAATCTTCATCTTTAATTAAAAATAATATTCGTTTTAAACTCATTGGTGATCGTAAACCTTTCCCAAAAAAGCTGATTGATAAGATAAAAGATCTAGAGAATCTCACTGAAAAAAATACAGGCCTTACATTAAGTATTGCAATTAATTACGGTGGAAGATGGGATATTGTGAATGCAGTAAATGAATACCGAAAAAAAAATCACTTTAAAAAACCATTTACCCAAAAAAATCTTATTCAAAATCTTTCTTTGAATTTTGCGCCAGATCCTGATCTTTTGATAAGAACCGGCGGTGAAAAACGCATTAGTAATTTCTTAATCTGGCAATTTTCATATACTGAACTTTATTTCACTGAAACACTATGGCCTGATTTTAATGAAAAGGCTTTTACCTCCGCACTAATTGAATTTCAAAAAAGAGAACGAAGATATGGTAAAACAAGTGAGCAGATATAAATGTTGATATCCCGAATTTTTTCTGCGGTAGCGATGCTTGCAGTTTTCCTATCTTCTATGTTTCTATTTTCAGGAAGATATTTTTCTTTTGTGATTTATATCACTTCGATATTGGCTCTTTATGAATGGACAAAGCTTTTATATTTTAAATCTTATGAAAAAAAGATTTTTTTATTAGTCTCATTAGCTTTAATTTATTTAATTGATAGCCATCTTAATTCTGAAGGGTCAAGACTCATACTTTGGATAGCTTCAATTTTTTGGTTATGTACAGCACCTTTATTTTTAATTTTTAAAATTACTTTCAAAAATTTCTTTTTTAGTGCTTTTATTGGCTGGATCTTAGTTATGCCACTTATTATTTCTTTGAATTATTTAATTCAATTAAGCCCTTGGACCGTCCTTATTGTTTTAACAACTATTTGGCTTGCAGACTCTGGCGCTTATTTCTTTGGTAAACGGTTTGGAAAAAGAAAACTAGCGCCATCTATTAGCCCGGGTAAAACATGGGAAGGTTTTTTAGGGGCTTTATGTGTCGTTTCATCATTTTCTATTGCTATGACTTACTTTGGTTTTGTTAATTCTTATATGTCTATTTTGTTTTTTAATTTAATTTTACTTTTAAGTGTTGAGGGTGACTTATTTGAGTCATACATAAAACGAATGGCAAAAGTTAAAGATAGTGGTGATTTAATTCCTGGGCATGGAGGAGTTCTTGATCGAATTGACAGTCTCTGCTCAAGCCTTCCTCTTGCCACCCTAATTCTTATGTCACCTGCTTTTTTCGGAATAATAATTTAATTGGAAAATATTGCTATCTTAGGCTCAACCGGAAGTATTGGTTGTAATGCTCTTCAAGTCATAAAACTTCATAAAGAGAAATATAAAGTTTTTGCGCTGACAGCAAATGAGAATATTGATCTGCTTACACAACAGTGTGTGGAATTTGAGCCTCACTTTGCTATTGCTTTAAATCAAGAAGCGAATCAAAAGTTGAAGAAAAATCTGCTTGCATTAAATTCAAAAACAATTGTTTTAGAGGGAGATGAATCCCTAAATTGGATTGCTTCTCATAAAGATACAAATACTGTAATTTCAGCAATTGTAGGGGCGGCGGGTCTTAAGCCCACTATGGCAGCTGCCAATAGCGGTAAAAAGATTTTATTGGCTAATAAAGAAACGCTCGTGATGGCAGGGGAGTTATTCGTCAAGGCTGTAAATCATTCAAGGGCAACGCTGATACCGATCGATAGTGAACACAATGCAATTTTGCAAGTTTTGCCACAAAACAAAAAAATGAATTATAAGTCAAATGGCATTAGAAAAATTTTACTGACTGCATCTGGCGGACCATTTAGGACTTTTTCTAAAGAAGAGCTGCTTCTTGTGACACCCAAAGAAGCTTTGCGTCATCCTAATTGGGTAATGGGTAAAAAGATTACAATCGATTCAGCAACCATGATGAACAAGGGGTTGGAAATTATTGAAGCTTTTTGGTTATTCGATATTCCAGCATCAGATATAGAAGTAATAATCCACCCTCAAAGTATTATTCATTCTCTTGTTGAGTATATTGATGGAAGTACGCTAGCTCAATTAGGCAACCCAGATATGAGGACCCCCATTGCTTACGCTTTAAGTCATCCAGAAAGAATTGAATCAGGAGTGTTGGGCCTAGATCTCATAAAAACTAAAAAACTCGACTTTGAAGCGCCTGATTTAAATAAATTTCCTTGTCTTGGATTGGCTTATAAGGCTTTGAATATGGGTCATAATGCCCCCACAGTTTTAAACGCTGCAAATGAAGTTGCTGTAGATGCTTTCTTAAATGAATCGATCGGATTTAATCAAATTGCAGAGTTGATTGAATTTTGCATGGACACAATAAAATCAGAGCCATTAGTTTCTATTGATACAGTTTTGGATGTAGACAAGAAGACGCGTGATCTTGCCCTTTCTTGGATTGATAGCCATAAGCTAAGCGCATGATAACCTTTCTAGTTTTTATCCTTACAATTAGTATTGTCGTCGGTATTCATGAATTTGGCCATTTTCAAATGGCTCGGTTGTGCAATGTTAAGGTACTAAAATTCTCAATTGGATTCGGCAAACCTATTTTTACTTCCTTTTTTGGTAAAGATCATACCGCATTTGTTATATCTTCAATTCCTCTTGGAGGTTATGTAAAGCTTTTAGATGAAAGTCATGGTGATTCAGAAGAAAAGATAAAAAAAACTGATCTTCATAGGGCATTTAATAGACAGCCACTATTCAAGCGCTTTCTTATTGTTCTAGCAGGACCTTTAATCAATGTTTTTTTGAGTATCCTCATATTTTTTTCTATTTATATGCATGGATCGCCTCAAATCAAGCCACTAATCAACGAAGTTTCTCATTTTAGCGAAGCTTTCAAAAAGGGCTTAAGAGCTGGAGATGAAATTGTATTCATTGATGGTGAGGAGATCAAATCCTTGAATGACTTGCAGATTTATTTAAGTGCCCACAAAGATCCATTCAAAATTTTAAGCTTTAAAAGAGGAGGTGACCTCTTTAGTATTCATAATGTATTTTGGACGAATGATATTCATCTATTCCCATATGGTATTCCTATTTTAATCCAGTCGATTGAGCCAGGAAGTATTGCTGAAAAAATAGGTCTCAAGCCCAATGATCAAATTCTTATGATTGATCAAATAGAAGTAAAAAGCATTCAAGATCTAGTTAATAGCATTCAAAATAATTGGT
>JACCDT011269612.1_pt1 | contig 10493 bp, 8 predicted proteins | sample 7446291 | NCBI WGS metagenome assembly JACCDT01 (sample SAMN15323446, study PRJNA562643) | freshwater metagenome | isolation source: river surface water | place: USA:Blue River Watershed | collected 2017-08-17 | reverse complement strand
CCGCCGAGCGTCTTGGCCTGGCCGTCCAAACAGTGAGTGCTCAGCTCTCGCACTTGGAGAAATCCATCGGCAAATCTTTGTTCAAACCCCAGGGGCGACGCCTTGTCCTGACCGAGGCCGGAGATCTGGCATTGCGTTACGCCGATCAGATTTTTCTCTTGGGTGAACAACTTCAAGATGCGCTGAGTACCAGTGATGTCGATCCTGTGATGCGCCTGACCGTAGGCATTTCCGATTCCCTGCCCAAGTTGATTGCTTCCCGGCTGCTTGAGGCAACGCTTACATTGCCTCAACGAGTCAGATTGGTGTGTTATGAAGAGCAGTTCGAGTCACTGCTCGGCAAGTTGGCGGTACACAAACTGGATGTGATGCTGACGGACAGGCCGGTACCTCCGGGTTCGTCTCTGCGCGTGTTCAGCCACTTGCTCGTGGAGACCGAGACCAGTTTGTTTGGTATACCAGCACTTGCAGAGAAATATATGCCTGGATTTCCCGGCAGTCTGAGCGGTGCTCCCCTGCTTCTGCCGACACGCAACAATGCGATTCGCGCACGTATCGATTACTGGCTTGAAAATCATGACCTACATCCGGATCTGATCGGCGAGTTCGATGACAATGCCTTGTTACATACGTTCGGGCGTGCGGGTCGAGGCCTGTTCCCGGCGCCGTCTGTGCTGGCTGATGATGTGCTCAAACAGTTTGGTGCAGTACCTGTCGGTCCCATGTCTGAAGTGACGGAGCAGATTTATGCGATCTCCAATGAGAGGAAAATTAAACATCCTGCAATCGAAGCCATTCTGAAGGCAATGCACAAGGATGTTTTATAAGACGTCCAGCGTGAGGGGAAAAAGAGCCGGCACAGTCCGGCGCCTCAGGCACAAGACCTGACGACAAGCTGTCATGTTGTCGTTAAAAATAAAATCGCCCGCATGTGCGGGCGAATTTTTTTAGTACGTGCCGGGATGAATTACTTCTTTTTCAACTCGATTTCGAATTGCGCGAACCACGCTGAAATATTGTCAATATCTTCGTCGGACAGCGGCTTGGCGATCACGTTCATCACCTCATTGTGACGTTTGCCGTCGCGGAATTGTCTCAGTTGGCTTGCAAGATAAATGTCCGACTGACCCGCCAGCGATGGGGTGCCGGGCATTCTCGAGAGGCCATTTTCGCCATGACACATAAGGCAGCTTTGAGCGGCTTTTTCGCCAGCTTTCATGTCAGCGGAGGCGGGCAGGGAAACGCAGGCCAAGGTCAGAAGCGTGGTAAGTAGTGCGGCTGATTTCATGATTTGAATCTGAATGAGTTAAGTGATGAAGGTGATACGTTAAACCAGGTCGGCGCTTGAATAAAACTGCAAATCATTGCGGCAAAAAAAGCACCAGGCCCTTCATTTTGCTGGTCTCCGCGTCGCACAGCTGCGCTGGCTCGCGATAAAACAGAGATGGATCAGCGCCTGCTTAAAACAAAATCGCCTGCCACGTTAGCACGGGACAGGCGATTTGCATTACAGCAACCAGGCTTGTGGCCTGGTCGCGTTCAGGTACCTCTTAGTTCGCCGTGTAGGTGATGCGATAGATCGCACCAGCGTAGTCGTCGGACACGAGGATAGAACCGTCAGGCATGTTGGCAACGTCCACTGGGCGGCCGATAGCGCGCTTGGTGTCTTTGTCCAGGAAGCCTTCAGCGAAGATTTCCGCCTTGCCTGCAGTACCGTCTTCTTTCAGAGGAACGAAGTTGATCAGGTAGCCGCTAGGCTCGGTACGGTTCCATGAACCGTGCGATGCCACGAAAATGCCGCCCTGATACTTCTTCGGGAAGGACTTGCCAGTGTAGAAGGACATGCCCAGCTGAGCCTGGTGTGCAGGGAACTCAACTTGTGGGAACACAGCATTGGCTGGCTCAACCATGTCTTTCAGCTCAGGCGCTGCAGGCGAGCCTGCAACTTTGTACTTGCCGTTCCAGTAAGGGAAGCCGAAGTGCTGGCCAGCCTTGGTGATACGGTTCAGTTCGCCCGGAGGAACATCGTCACCCAGACCATCCACCTGGTTGTCAGTGGTCCAGATTGTCTTGTCTTTCGGGTTGATGTCGATACCAGCTGGGTTACGCATGCCCATTGCATACACTTCTCTGCCGGAGCCATCGAACGGGTTCAGACGGATAACGCCACCAATACCGACTTTGTCGTACAGGTCGATCTTGTCTTTTGGCTGAACGTTGTATGGCTGACCCAGGGTCACGTACAGTTTGCCGTCATCAGCAACGCGGCATACGCGGCCAGTGTGGTTGTACGACTGCTCTTCAACAGGAATCAGGCCGCCTTCTTTAACAGCGGTGATCACTGCAACGTCCGGACCTTCGTAGAAGTACTCGGCAGCTGGGAAGTTCAGAACGCGGTTCGACTCAACGACGATCAGGAAGCCGTCTTTGGTCCAGCAAACGCCGTTCGGGTTCTTGAACTTGATCGAAGGAGCGAATGGTTTGACTTCATCAGCGGTCATGTCGCCGTTACGGTCAGTAACAGCCCAAACCGTGGTCTTGCGTGTGCCGACAAACAGCATGTTGGTCGAAGGAGCAACCGCCATGTAACGCGCGTCAGGAACGACAGCGTACAGTTCGATCTTGAAGCCTTCTGGCAGCTTGATCTTTTTCAGGTTGGCCTTGAGCTGGTCAACATTCTTGCCGGTCTGTGGAACGGTAGGAATGTCGATTGCTGTGTCGGTGTTTTTCATTGCCGAGATCTTTTCCAGATTCTCGTCTTTCGCAAAGCTGGATGCGGAGAACGCAACGAGCATCGCCGATGCCAGAACGCTCTTTACAAATACATTGGATGTAGCCAAGTTTAATCTCCGATTGGTTTTCTGTTGACTTAGTAATGAACCACATAACCCAAGCAAAACTTTCATTTATGTTTTAACAACAAAAGTTTGAAAGATTCGCACTGCTTTCTAGTTGGGCTTTGGAATATAGAGTTTGCGCTGATCAGGCCACAAGTGAATTTTTTTCACCAATGAGCTTGGCATGCGAAACTTGTGCCTTAAGTATCAACAATGTCTCAAAGCTCTCGCAATTTTGACAAAAAATCGCCTGCACGCATAACTTGTGTGCAGGCGGTTTGATCTGATCGGCAGCTTCGTTCAGTGGATCACGACGCCCCAGGGCATTTCGCCCACTTTCACCTCGCCCGATGCGGTCAGCTGCTCTGTATCAATCACCGTCACCGAGTTTGAGCGACCATTGGCGACGTAGAGCTTTTTCCCATCGGGCGTGATGGCCATATTCCATGGACGTTTGCCCACTGGGATGGTCGCAAGGATAGAGTTGTCTGCAGTGTCGATAGCCGACACAGTGGCGTCTTTGCCGTTGGAGATGTAAACCCGCTTGCCATCGGGCGCCATGGTGACGCCGTTACAGAAGTTGCCTGTCTTGATTTCCTTGATGACCTTGCGAGTGGCCACATCGATTGCATATACGGTGCTGGCAATCTCCGAGGCTACATAGGCCACCTTGCCATCCGGACGAAAGGCAATACCACGCGGACGATTGCCCACTTTCACCGAGCCGATCTGCTTGCGCTTGCGCACATCAATCACATCAACGCTATCGGCTTCCTCCGCTGACACGAACATCAGTTTACTGTCGGGACTGAATACAGCATGCTCAGGATTTTTCCCCTTGGTTTTCACGGCAAACATTTTGCGACCTGTAGCTGTCGAAATGAAATTCACCGAGTTGCTGATCTCTGAGGCGGCTGCTACCCATTTGCCGTCAGGAGAGATCGATACGCCTTCCGGTGATTCGCCCAAATCAACGGTACCAGATATCGAGCGATCTTCGAGATTGATTTTGACCAGCACATTATTTGGCTGATCACTGACATACAGGGTCTTGCCATCAATGGACACGGCCAGGCCGCGGGGCTTGTCGCCTGCCTTGATTTCGCTGACTACCGTATCGGTCTCTGTATCGATGACCGACAACGTTCCCGATTTCTCGTTAGGGACGTAGGCAAAAGGTGCTGCCAGCAAGGCAGCGGGTATGCAGAGCACTGCAAGTGCCAACGTCGACGCGGAAAATGAAGAAAGATTTTTTTTGAATTGCATGGATATGCGCCTCTATTCAGTAAATTCAGATAAATGCCGGATTCAGGGAGAGACCGCGCAAGCCAAGCCGCTAAGGCGAGCCAGCCCAGACAAACAACGCCAGGCTATGGCCACCTAAGCGCTTGAGCCTATTTTTTCAGCCACCGATATTCCAAATTTTTATGCCCGATGCGTCCCCAAGGATAAAACGGCATGCAAAGGATAACTCATGGTGCACCTTACCGCGGCCTCAAACGGCCGCCAAAAATAATTTTCAAATTCGGGTACGATGGCACGGCCATCGACGCGCGGCATTGCAGGCAAGCCCAAGCTTGCCGGTCGCGCCGCTCATCCCGTTATTTTTTGAAAGATTTTGATGTCCGAACATTTCACCGAACATGACTGGCGCCGCTTTCTCACGAGCATAGGAGAAGATCCGGATCGGCCGGGGCTGCGGGAAACCCCGGCGCGCGTGGCCAAGGCCTGGATGGCCTGGACATCCGGTTATCACCAAGACCCGGCTAATGTGCTCAAGACCTTCGAAGATGGTGCTGAGGAATACAACGAGCTCATCGTCGTCCGTAACATTCCCGTTTACAGCCATTGCGAGCATCATCTCGCCCCGTTTTTTGGCAAGGCGACCGTGGGCTACATGCCCAATGGGAAAATCGTCGGTTTGTCCAAGCTGACACGTCTGGTCGAATGCTTTTCACGCCGCCTGCAGGTGCAGGAACGCATGACCATACAGATTGCCAATGCCCTAATGGAAACGCTGGAGCCCAAGGCCGTGGGTGTCGTCGTGCGCTGCCGGCATCTGTGTATGGAAAGTCGGGGCATACGTACAGCGGGCGAGGAGACCGTGACCTCGGCAATGCTGGGAGAATTGCAGCCCAATCTCGCCATGCGAACCGAATTCCTGGATCTGGCGCGGGAGGATGTTGGTCGCTGGTAGATTTTTACGTAGTTGCTGAACGCACTCGCGTTCAGCTTTTCTTTTTCGCGACTTTCTTCCCAGGCGATTTTTTCACAGCAGCCAGCATGGTTCCGCGACAGTTGGCTGAGCCGCAGCGGCATGCGTAAGCTGCCTTGAGCGCCTTGCTCATTTTTTCTTCAATCACCAGCCCGTAATCATAAAACAGCTCCTCGCCACGCGAGATATCGCGCAGTGCGTGAATATAGACTCGCCCTTTCTCTTCCTGCGCTTCGCAATTGGGCTCGCATGCGTGGTTGATCCAGCGCGCATCATTACCTTGATCGCCGCCATCGATCAGCTTTCCGCTTTCCAGGCTGAAAAAAAACGTGTGATGTGGATTATTCGGATCCAGTCCGAAACGTTTCTCTGCCTGTGCTTCGGTAATTCGCTTGCCCGCATACTCAACAATCCTAGCGCCAGCAGGAATTTTGCGAGTCGCAAACACACCATTGCCATGAATGGCCGAGTGCCTGACGCGTATGTGGGTATCTGCAAGTAGTGATTGCGATGGTGTCGATGGGCTGCCTGATTTCATGGAGCGAGGTAGATGCCTGGGTGATAGTCACTGTTGGTTTTGTTTCGACAACAACTTGGATAAAGATCTTTGTTGGCGTAAGCGCCGGATGATAGCTTGTGATGGCCAGATGACACAAGGAATGCCTTTGCGTTAGCACCTGCAATGCTCGTAGAGCGGGCATTTTTTCCTCGCAAGCGGTATTTTTTTCCGACCCCGCGGCCTCATTTGGCAGATGGGTCTTGTTGTCTGATCGTGGCATGTGATTTGCAGAGCAGTGCAGGCTTTTTCCATCAATAGCAAGGAGAAATCTATGCCCATGCATCAAATCAAGTCCGGTGTCACCGGAATTTTCTTTGGGTTGGTCAGTGCCGCTCTTCTGATGAACGCCCTGACCGTTCATCCCCAAGAGAAAGCAAGCAAGCCTTCCGCATCGCAAGGTAAGGAAACTTCATCCGGCGCATCATCTTCACCCACTGCAAGGGAATCAGCCGGTGCATCGCAGACCAAACTGAATCAATCCGATGAACGAATGATGAAGCAGCTCGCGCAGATACAGCTCTCCGAAATTGCTCTGGCCAAGCTGGCGAAGGAAAAAGCGCAGAGCAATGAAGTGAAAAGCTTTGCCAACAATATGCTTGACGATCACACGAAGGCGCATGATGAGCTCAAGCAGCTCGCCCAGTCCAAGGGAGTGAGTTTGCCTGCCGAGGCAGACCGCCAGCAGCAATCAGCAGAGAAAAAACTGGCAGCGCTCACGGGAGAAAAATTCGACCGCCAGTACATGAACCATGAGAGTACGCGAGCTTTGAAGGACACTCACCGACTGCTTGAGCGCATCCACAGCAAGTCAGAGGATGCGGACTTGAAGACCTATGCCAGCAAAATCATCGCGACCGTAAAAACCCAACAGCAGCTGGCTAACGATACCCGTAAAAACCTCAGGCCGACCAGCGAGGGTAAAAGTGGTGTGGGCAAATCGGAATCATCAGGACCGCCCGCATCTTCAGGGGCATCCGGTGAATCTGGTGCTGGGCGTGGAGCCGGTAAACCGGGTGGAGCGTACGATTCAGGTGCTCCAGGCGGTGCCTCCGGTGGTGCTCGCACGCCTCGCCAGTAAGCCCTGCGCAGGCCGGGACAGGACGCTTTGGGTACAATGGCGGCCTTCCGGCTGCACGGCGATGAGTTTGCATCGCCGGCTCTGCCCACTTTTTTACCGGGCCTGCCTTCATGCTGCGACTCACCGATGTACACCTTCCGCTTGATCATCCCGAGCACGCATTGAAAGAAGCCGTGCTCGGCAGGCTCGGCATTTCTGCCGATCATCTGCGGGGCCTGCATATTTTTCGTCGTGCCTTTGATGCACGAAAAAAATCAGCCATACAGCTGGTGTACACCGTCGATGTCGACGTCGATGATGAGCCTGCGCTGTTATCGCGCCGCTTGCCCAAGCTGGGGCCTGCGCCCGACCTGAATTACCAATTCGTTGCGCAGGCACCGGCTGGCGCAGGCCTGCGGCCGGTGGTGATTGGTTTCGGACCTTGCGGATTGTTTGCGGCACTCATTCTTGCGCAATCAGGATTCCGGCCCATCATTATCGAACGCGGTAAACCCGTGCGGGAGCGAACCAAAGACACATTTGGCCTGTGGCGCAAGCGCGAGCTGCATCCGGAATCCAACGTGCAATTCGGCGAAGGTGGTGCCGGTACTTTTTCTGACGGCAAGTTGTGGACGCAAGTCAGCGATCCGAGGCACTACGGTCGCAAGGTACTTGAGGAATTCGTCAAGGCCGATGCGCCGCCCGAAATTCTGTATGTCAGCAAGCCGCATATCGGCACTTTCCGTTTAGTCAAAATGATAGAGCAGATGCGTGCCAGCATTATCGCGTTGGGCGGTGAGTTCCGATTTGAACAGAAGCTGGATGGCCTCGAGATTGTGAATGGAGAAGTGCGCGGCCTGCATTTGTCGACGGGCGAACAGATCGAGGCAGATCATGTGGTGCTCGCTATTGGTCACAGTGCGCGTGACACGTTTCAGATGGTGCATCACGCGGGTGTTTACATCGAAGCCAAGCCTTTCTCGATCGGCTTTCGAATCGAACATCCGCAGTCGCTCATTGATCGGGCACGTTTTGGTGTCCATGCCGGAAATCCCATCCTTGGCGCAGCAGACTACAAGCTGGTTCATCATGCGAGTAACGGGCGCTCGGTGTACAGCTTTTGTATGTGTCCCGGCGGTACCGTGATCGCTGCAGCATCTGAGCCGGGGCGAGTGGTCACCAACGGCATGAGTCAGTATTCGCGCAATGAGCGCAACGCGAATGCAGGCATCGTTGTGGGTATCACCCCGGCGGATTATCCGGGCGGACCGCTGGCCGGTATTGAGTTTCAGCGGCAGATCGAGTCACGCGCTTTCGAGGTTGGGGGCGCAGATTACGATGCGCCTGGCCAGCTGGTTGGTGATTTCATTGCCGCGCGGCCGTCGACCACCTGGGGCTCAGTAATGCCTTCGTACCAACCCGGTGTCAAGCTGGGCAGCCTTGATCCGGTATTGCCAGCGTATGCGATTGAAGCCATTCGTGAAGCCTTGCCTGCATTTGACAAACAGATTCGTGGTTTCGCCATGCATGATGCGGTACTGACGGGTGTCGAGACACGCACTTCATCGCCAGTGCGCATACGTCGTGGCGAGAATTTTCAGAGCATCAATACCGTAGGTCTCTATCCGGCGGGTGAAGGCGCGGGTTACGCCGGCGGGATCATGTCAGCTGCCATTGATGGCATTCGTGTGGCCGAGGCAGTCGCCCTGTCGATTTGCGCACGCCACAAATAACAAGGGCCGCTTGACGCGGCCCTTGATCAAATCGTCATGACGACGAAGATTTTTTAGTGCTTCTTCGAGCGAGCTGGCTTTTCAGCGGCTGGTACGAAATGCTTGGTGGCTTCGTTCATGCTGTCTTCCAGCGTTTCTGCTGCATGCTTGCCAGCTTTGACGAGTTGCTCGTAGGCGGCGTTTGCATTCGCAACGCTGGCTTTGAGCATGGAGACGGCGTTTTCGGTACCGGCCGGCGCTGCTTTCGACAAATCGTCGATCAGCTTGTTGACCTGGCGCGACGTTTCGCTGATACGAGCTTCTGTGACTTTGGTGAACTCGGCTTGTGCACGCGTTGCGATGCTGGCGACATGACGGCCGTAGGCGAGCACTTTCTCGGCGTTCGGTTGGGCTTGTGATGATGTCAGGGCAATGATTTCCTGCGGATCTTTTGCAGAAAGAATTTGTTGCGCGGCAGCAGAGCTGTGCTCCAGCGAAGCCTTTGCGGTCGCGATATTCAGTTCAACCAGCTCAGCCATGCTGTGCAGCGTCTTGTTCGCGAAATCATTCATTGCAGCAATTTGGGCGTCGAAGGATGCCTTGGTGGCATTGGAAAACTGATCAGCGGTAGAAAACATGGCGTTTCTCCTTGTTGTTGGGGTTAATTTTGGCCGGCGCCGTCGCTTTGTGCGCCGCAACAAGTCGGATTTTACGAGCTTCCACTCTGCTGTCAAGCACTTTTTTGTGCGGCACAGCAAAAACAATCTCAATCCCACGCTGGCGTTGCCATTTAAAAAATATTTCCTGTAAAAAAGCCAGCGTTTGGACGGTTTTCCCCAGGAATTGACTGGCAGACTCCTATAATCCGTGACCCGTCTACGAGTGCGACCCAGAATGAATACCGCTCACTATGCTCAGTGGCCCGCAGGACTGCCCCATGAGCTCAATCCGCCAGAGACCAGCGTTTACGTCAACCTCGACATTTCTGCGCGTCGTTATCCCAACAAAGCGGCGCTGATTTTTTATGGTCGGGAAATCAGCTATCGCCAGCTGCAAGAAGAGGTCGATGCGCTGGCAGGCTATCTGCAGCAGGTGTGCGGCCTTAGTCGAGGCGACCGGGTGCTGCTGCACATGCAGAATTGCCCGCAGTTCGTTATCGGGTTTTACGCCATCCTGCGCGCAGATGCCGTGGTGGTACCGGTGAATCCTATGTTGCTGACCGATGAATTGCGTCACACCGTCGAGGATAGTGGCGCGCGTGTCGTGTTGTCTGCACAGGAATTGCTGCTGCAACTTGAGCCGTTGCGAACGGAGGGCTTGATTCAGCACGCGATTATTGCGCGCTATGCCGACTATATTGGCGACAGTGAGGATCCTATGCCTGACTGGGTAAGAGACGCTCACTCGCCGGGGACCGATTCGACGTTCATGCAATGGGATCAGGCGGTCGCAGCAGCGAAGCAGCCAGCCCCGCACCAGGCGGGACCCGATGATCTGGCATGCATGCCCTACACCTCAGGTACCACTGGTCGACCAAAAGGCTGCATGCACACGCATCGCAACATGATGTTTCCAGTCGTTAGTGCCGCGCTCTGGTCGGGTGGTTCGCCCGACCATAATGTGCTTGCCTGTCTGCCGATGTTCCATGTGACAGGTATGCAGATCAGCATGAATACCGCCATTTACACCAGCGCGACCCTGATCATCATGCCGCGATGGGATCGAGATCTTGCCGGACGCTGGATTACGCGCTATCGGATCACCAGCTGGACCAGCATCCCGACGATGATGATCGATTTCCTCTCCAACCCCCGACTTGATGAATATGACATCAGCAGCCTCAAGCGTGTCTCGGGTGGTGGTGCGGCGATGCCTGCTGCTATTGCGCAAAAATTGCTCGACCTCACTGGTCTGCGCTACATGGAAGGCTATGGTTTGTCGGAAACCATCGCCACCACGCATTCCAATCCCATCCAGAACCTGAAGCAGCAATGCCTGGGCATACCGATTTTCTCGGTAGATTCTCGCGTGATTGATCCTGAAACGCATGCGACGTTGCCACCGAATGAGGTGGGTGAAATCATCATGCACGGGCCGCAGATTTTTCAAGGCT
>JACCDT011425769.1_pt1 | contig 10495 bp, 8 predicted proteins | sample 7446291 | NCBI WGS metagenome assembly JACCDT01 (sample SAMN15323446, study PRJNA562643) | freshwater metagenome | isolation source: river surface water | place: USA:Blue River Watershed | collected 2017-08-17 | reverse complement strand
GTCTCAGGGTCCACCACCGTGCCACTGAACCCCACCAGACAACGGTAGGGGAGACCCAACTTCTCCATCTGTCGGTCCATCTCCATCTTGTAACGGACACAGTGGAGACGGGACCTCACCACCACCATTCCCCTACCTCGACCACTGAGTTTCTTGGAGGTGTGGTTGATGAAGTGGTCGAGGATGATGGAGACCTTCCGTTCGATGGTGTAGGACTGGTCATCCACGAAGTTGACCAACCTCCTCATCACCTTACTCTTGGGGAGTTCCTTGTCCTCCTCCACCCTCTTGTTCAGTTTGAACCACTGACCGTAGGTGGTGTAGTTCTCCAACACATCCAGGGTGAACCCTTCCACCAACGACTGTTTCATGGAGTAGGTGTGGAAGGGAACGAAGTGACCTTCCTCATTCTTCCTTCCGAAGAGTTCCAAGGTTTTGTTCTTGGGGGTTCCACTGAACCCGGAGAACGAAACGTGTTTCTGTTTACCTAGACTCCGGATCTCTTCTCGGATCACCTCGTCAATGTCGGTCATCTCCTCATCCTCCTGGAAGTCTTCCTCTATCCCCTTGGAGATGGACTTCTTCAAGTGTTTGGAACTCTCACCACTCTGGGAGGAATGAACCTCGTCGATGATGATACCGAAGGACTTACTGGACAACTCGGAGATCTTACCCGATATGACGGGGAACTTTTGGATGGTGGTAATGATGATGTCCTTCCCCAACTCCAGATATTCTTTCAGTTGTTGGGAGTTCACGTCTATCGGGTTCACCACCCCAACGGTCTGTTCCAGTTGTTTGATGGTGTTCTGGAGTTGTTTGTCCAACACCTTCCGGTCGGTGATCACAATGATGGTGTCGAACATCCGGTGGGTGTCCTCCTTGGTCCTGTAGAGGGAGGTAAGGAGGTGGGACAACCACCCGATCGAGTAACTCTTACCTGAACCCGTGGTGTGTTGGATGAGGTAGTTCTGACCCACCCCTTCCTTCCTCACGGTGTCCCTGAGTTTCCGGATCACATCCAACTGGTGATACCGAGGGAAAATGAGGATCTCCTTCTTCCGGTCCACCACCTTCCCCAACTTGGGGTCGAACTCCTTGTCCACCTCGACCGAGACGTGAACGAAGTTCTCCAGGATGTCCAATAGACTCTCCTTGGTCAACACCTCTTCCCAGAGGTAGGAGGTCCTCATTCCATTGGGGTCAACAGGGTTCTCGATACCCTTGTTGTAAGGGAGGAACCTTGTCTTGTCCTTCATCAACCGTGTGGTCATGGACACACGGTCGTTGTCACAACAGAAGTGGACTATCACCCTCTTGAAGAGGAACAGGGGTTCGTCCGGATCCCTGTCGTTCTGGTATTGTTTCTCACTGTCCAAAATGGTCTGTCCTGTCAACTGGTTCTTCAACTCCATCGTCACGATGGGGAGACCGTTGATGAAGAGGACCATATCCAAGGAGTTCCCGTTCTTGGAGGAATAGAATAACTGACGAATGACCCTGAACCTGTTCTTCCCGTAGAGTTCCTTGTGTTCCGGGTTCAGACCACTCTTGGGTTCAAAGTAGACCAGACTGAACTTACACCCACGGTCCTTCACCCCGTTCTTCAGGACATCTATCACACCCCGTTTACTGACCTCGTTGTTGAGACGTTGAAGGAGTTTCTGGTCGGTCTGGGAACCATACTGTTCCTGGAGTTTCTCATACTCCTTGGGTTGGGTGTCCTTGATGAACCCAATGACCTCCGAGGGGACCACACAATTCACCCTGTCATACTCCGTGTGGAGTAGGGAAGAGTAACCAACCTTGTGGAGGTTCTTCTCAATGTGTTCCTCGAAGTTCTTCTCCGTGTAGTTCATCCCTCCTGGTATATCGGTTCGGTCGAGGTCACCTTCACCTTTCCTGTTACCACTTCACTTATCAAACTCTGACGGTATTCCTTCAGGGTCTCTATCCGTTTCTCCTCAATGGAGACCAGTTGGTCTATCTCTTGGGTCTTGGTGTCGAGGTGTCTCACGATCTCCTCCTGTTCGGGGAGGGGGGGGAGTAGAACAGGAACGTCCTTCAATCTGTCCTGTCTGAGGTTGATCCGTGTGAACCCCTTCCCTTCGACACTGACCAGTTCCTTGAAGACCTGACCGAGTAACTGGTAATTCAGGAAGAGAGGGAACACGGTGTTCTTATTGATCCGGAAACCCTTACAGAAACTATTAAGGTAGAGTTCCTCTACCTCTTCGATCAGTATGGAACTCTTCCCAAGGTCTTCATGGGTCTCGGAACTCATCAAGAAGAACATATCATACTTCTGAACCCGATTCTGAACCTCTCCCTCCTCCATGACCACATAGTCAAAATGACCCTTTGATATGTAGGTGTTCCGCAGGATGTTGGTGTATGGGATATACGGTCGGTTCTTGGGGTTGTCATCCTGTTTGAAGTCATCTCCACCCTTCCCTGACAATCCACCAAAGAACTCCCCCAAGTTTCTCAATCGGGTCCTCACCCAATGACTTGGAATCTCCCCGATCCATTCCACCCCACTATCCTTCAGTTCCACGTTGGGGTTGAGACCCTTGGTGACCACCTCGTTGATGATGGAGGTCCGTCTCTCCTTCAGGAGGTCTATCTTCTTCTGGGTAATGGAGACCAGTTGGTCTATCTCCTGAGTCTTGGTGTCGAGGTATCTCACGATCTCCTCCTGTTCGGAGAGGGGAGGGAGGAATACCTGTATCTCACGAATGTTCTTGGAGTAGATGTGGACGATGATCTCCCCCCGTCCCGAAAGGGACTTTTGATGATTCACATAGTCGGTGTTCATCAAATAGGACATGAACAAAGGGTCTAACTCATTCCCAGTCAATCTCAGGACAATGATGTCTCCACTCACATAGACCTGTTCCTCCCCAAAGTAGACCACTGACTTACCGATGTCCTCCACCGTTTCACCGGACCCCGTAAAGAGGACATCACCCTTACCTATTGGAACGGATGACCTCTTGGTCTCTTCATCAATGAAGGAGACCGTTTTGACCACTACCCTGTCATACTGAGTGTAGATCTCCCCATATCGGATACATGGGAAACCCTCTTCTCTCACCTCATCCTTCTTGATACCTGAACCCTTGAAGAAGGTTCCAAGGGTTGACACCTTCCTCCTCTCCCAATGACTTGGGATCTCCCCGATCCATTCCACTCCAGAGGATTTGTATTCTGAGTATCGTTCCATGACCTATCCCATGATCCGTTGGAACAAACCCTCACTCTGTCTCGCGATCTCCAAAAGGTCTTGGGTGATCTCCCTTGAACTCCGTAGAGGTTTATAGTGGTAGAAGTATTTGGTGAAGTTGATCTCATACCCCACCTTATCCTTTTCCCTGTCCATCCAACTCTCTGGGAGGAAGGGGTTCACCTCCCGATCGTAATACTCCTCAATGTCCACCTGGAGGGGAATCCGTTCATGATCCCTCAACTTGGTGTCCGGTTTGGGGTTCCCCTGTCGGTCGGTCACCACGTTACCCCTCTCATCCTTCAAGGGTTGTTCAATGGTCACCTTGGTGTATCCGAAGAACTCGTTCGGGTAGATCTTGGAGTGTCCGGTTTCCTTGAAGTCCGAATAAAGTCCTGTGAGGTTGGAGATATGTTCATCAGTCAACTCCTTCCTCTTTTTCCCCGTGGACTTCTTCATTGGTCGGAAGAAGGAACTCCCGTCGATCAACTGGACCATCCCCTTCCGTTCCTTCTTCTTCCGGTTGGTCACGATCCAGATGTAGGTGGAGATACCCGTGTTGAAGAACAACTGGTCAGGAAGGGAGACGATACATTCCAACCAATCGTTCTCAATGATCCACTTCCGGATCTCACTCTCCCCACTACCCGCATCACCCGTGAACAGGGGAGACCCATTGAAGACGATACCGATACGTCCACCACGGTCCTCCATCTTGGAGATCATGTGTTGGAGGAAGAGGAGGGAACCATCCGTAGTCCTTGGAGTTCCCACGAAGAACCTTCCGTGTGGGTTGGAACTCTCGTTGTCAATGAACTCCTTCTCACTGGTCCAACTGACCCCGAAGGGGGGGTTGGACATCTGGTAGTCGAACTTGACCCCCTGGAACTGGTCGTTACTGAGGGAGGAAGTGGGACCCTTGATGTTGTTGGGGTTCTCCCCCATCATCAACATATCACTCTTACAGATGGAGTAGGTCTGGGGGTTGAGTTCCTGACCGTAGAGGATGAACTCGACATCTGGGTTGATGTTCTCAATGACCCACTCCTTACCCTGAGTGAGGATCCCCCCCGTTCCAGAACAGGGATCGAACATACTCCTCACCTTCCCCTTCCCTTTCAGGTGTTCAGACTCTCCACAGAACAGGAGGGAGACCAAAAGACGAACCACGTCACGGGGTGTGAAGTGGTCACCACTGGTCTCGTTACTCATCTCGGAGAACCTCCGAAGGAGTTCCTCATAGACCAGACCCATTTCACGGTTGTTGACCACGTTGGGGTGTAGGTCGATCTCGGAGAACTTGTCGATGAGGAGATAGAGACGGTTGTTCTTCCTGAGTTTCTCCACTGGTTTGTCCAGTTGGAAGTGTTCCAGGATCTCCCGGACCATCTCATCATACCCGTTGATGTAGTTCTGGAAGTTGAGGTGGATGTTCTGGGGGTCATGTTTCAACCTCTTCAGATCATACTTGGAGGAGTTGAAGAACGTGGTCCCGACCTTCTTCAAGATAATGGGAGTTGGGTCCTTTACCTTGTCCTTGTATTGTTGATAGAGTTGGATCACCTCGTCCTTGGAGGGTTCCAGAACACAGTCCAATCGACGAAGGACCACGAAGGGGAGAATGACATCCCCATACTCATGGGGTTTGAACAACCCACGAAGGACATCATCACAGATGTTCCAGATGAAGGAGGAGAGTTCTTGGTATCGGGACATGGTTGGGGTTCAGGAAGAGGGTCCAAGATACCTTCCGAGAACTTTCCACTACGTCATCACATTCTCCACCGTCCTCATCTACCCCCAAAATCCCCTCCAGGAACGACGATCGGTCCTTGTTTGGTGGTATCCTTCAACCGAAGGGAGATCGACGTTCTGGAGGTCAGAAAGTCGAGGTGTGACGGGAGGTATCCGGTGGATCGAGTGGGGGACCTTTGAAGACCGTTTGTTCTCCAAATTGTTCTCCAAAGAACTCAGAACCGGAAATTTGTAAAGACACGTAACTGTTTGTCTTACAGTGTCTTTGTGACCCCACCAGGAGTCGAACCTGGATCAAGAGTTTAGGAAACTCCTATTCTATGTTGAAAACTTAAATACCTTGATTTTCAATTACTTAATTGGTGCCGAGGTGTTCTCCAAGGGGTGTTTTTGGAGAACATTTGGTATATTTGTTCTCCAAGAAGTTCTCCAATGTCGGTCAGTGTCAAGGTGGTGTTCCATAAGTCAGATTCCCAGTCAGATCAAGGGTATCTCAAACTCCTCCGGATCAAGGACCGGAAGAAGAACTATCGGTCACTCGGTCTACCTCCTCTCCATCAAAAGTATTGGGACCCCATCAAACAACGGGTCAAGAAGAACTCCAAGGTAGACCACCTGTCCTACAACACCTCCATCGAACGGGAACTCGGTCGGGTCCTGGAGGACCCTTCCATGATCCAGAAGGACCCTTCATCGAAACACTCCTTCCTCCACTACTTCGAGAAGTCCGTCAATGGGGATCGGTTACACTTCAACCACGGAACCAGACTGAAGTATCGGTCGGTCCTAACCAAGTTGAAGGAATACCTCCACCACATCGGGAAGACCGACCTCCCCTTCTCTGACCTCGACCTCGACTTCATCGAATCCTTCCAGAGGTTCCTCCGGACCTCCCTAACCACCAACACCACCATCCACTATCACAAGGTGATCCGGATCTTCATCCGTAGGAGTCAAAAGGACCCTTCCATTCAAACTCGGTTCGACCCCTACACCAACTTCTCCTTCCCCAAGAAGGAGAAGGTCCTAAAGGAGACCCTCTCCATTGAGGACATCCAAGTGATCCGGAACACTCCTCTATCCAACCCTCGGTTGGACAAGGTTCGGAACCTGTTCCTCTTCCAATACTACACTGGTGGAATGAGGGTCTCCGACCTACTCACCCTCCGGTTCAAGAACCTCATCAATGGTCGGATCTCATACACGATGTTCAAGACCAAACAATCCATCGACATCCCCATCACATCGGTTCACGTCCATCTCCTCCACAAACTACTCGACCTGAAGACCACGGTGGACAAACCCGTTCAATCCTACTTCGACCTCGGCAGTTTCAGGAAACCATTACCCCCGATACAGGACACTGAAAAGAGACCCTCCCCCATATCCCGTAGACCTCCGAAGGTCCTTCTCGATCAGATCCCACAGTCCATCCAGATCCCCTCATCTTCAGTGGGTGGATACAACCCGTTGGGGTTGTTCATCTCCTCCCTCGGTTATGAGGAACTCACCAAGGAGATCTCCCGTCTGGGTAACCTCATCCAGAATGGAGGGGTCATCCGACACGGAAAATTGACCCTGGACCTCCGAAAGGAGATAGACCCTATCAACCACACCAAAAAGGTCCTGTCGAGGTTGGAGAAACGAAAGGAGGACCTCGACAACCAGTTCGTTCGATCCACCATTGAGGAACTCACCAAGATGGGTTCCAAGTCCAAGACCAAGAACTCTTTCGTCTTCGACCTCCTGAAGAATGAGGAGTTCCCTGAAGAGGACCTCTCTGTCCTGTCCGAGGGTCAATACCTCCGGATCAACAAGACCTCCATTGTCTACAACCGGAACCTGAAGAATCTCCAATCCATCTTGGACCTTACGGTCCCCATGAAGAGTCACCTACCCAGAACGTCCTTCACGAACATCATGATGGAGGAAGGTTTCAACACACGGGACATTTCCCTCATCCTTGGTCACTCTTCCCTGTCCGTTACGGACAACTATGTGAAGTCCGGGTTCCGGAACAAACGGACGGACGACATCATCATGAAGATGGAGAATGGGGAGAAGGAATGACCAGTGAAGGACACGGAAGGGTCTTTACCAGTATCCTTTAGTCATTGACTTTTGAGGACTTTGGTTCTCCGGGGATCTACCCTTTCAAGTCTGTATCGAAACGACCCTATACCAGGAGGGGAGTAGTTGATGATTTACCCTTTCGGGGATACTGGACCTGTTGTCACCCTTGAGACTGTTCAGGTTTTTGGGACTACCCATTTCTTACAGTGACTTATTGGTTAACGTGTAAAAGTCAATAAAACCACCCAATACGTTCATTATATCATCTGGTATTGAAATTGTTGTTCAATCACTTCAGATTTTCAATCCTTAGTTTATACTCATCAATACCTATCTTCAGTCGAAGTATCTCCTTCTTCTTACCGTCCTTCTCCTTCGACAATCGTTCTCTGTTCTTGTTGATTCTTTCCTTTATCTGTTTGATTTTCAGTTGGTTCATGTTTCATGTTCTATTTTGTTCAGTCTCTCAGAAAGGACCTTCTCCATTAGACAAAAGAGGGTCTCTTCCCCATAGAGATACTGATTCTTGTGTTGGATCCTGGGGGGATCCAGTTTCCTTATCTCCCGTTGGACCTTGGACCTGTTGACTCCAGTAATCCTTTGGATGGAGTAGGTATCATAAAGTCTTTCTCCGTTTCTTCTTATTGACAAGTCTGACATATCCGTTCTTCACTTTTTTATACTCGGTGATCAACTTGTCGATCACCTCGTCATCATTTACCTCTTCATCATCGACATCCTCGTTCTCCTCATCGGATTCAGGTTCGGGTTCCTGTTGAGGTTCATCCTCATCGAAGTCCAAGGGTAACCCATCCCAATCCGATGGAATCTCCTCATCCTCTATCCTTTCTGGGTCTTCATCATACTTCTCGATCAAGAAGTTCACGAATCTGGTGTGTAGGTGTTTTTTCATATCATGGTTCTTTTTCTCTTGGACCGAATCGAATCGGTCCATACTCTATATATCCAGAACGTCCGTCTCCCCTTAAAATAAAGGAGGGGGGTCACCCCCCCCTCCGTTCTGGATATGTCCCGTTGGTCTACTCCACCAACTTCTTCACCTTCTGGACCGTCCCGGAACTCTTGTCGGTCAACTTCATGGTCTTCCGGACCGAATACCCTTGTTTGAGAAGTTTCACCACGTCCTTGTGGTCATTGAGGAACTGGTCGAGGTCCTTCCGGTATCCTTCCTTCCTACCCACCTTCCCTCCGTTCTTCCGGAAGTTGTCATACCCCGACTTGATCCGTTGACGGATGGTGGTCCGTTCCATCTCACTCACCGAGGTCAGGATCTGGATCATGAACTGGGACATCGGGTTCACCTGACACTTCTCGTTCAGGGTCTCGATGTTGTGGTTCTTGATGAACAGGGAGATACAATGGTCGTTCAGGAGGTTGATGGTCTGGAGGACCTCCAGTGTGTTCCTACCCAGACGGGAGAGTTCCCAACAGAGAACCTTGTCCACTTGGTTCTCCTTCACGAAGGAGATCATCTCCATCAACTTGGGACGTTCCTCGTTCTTCTTACCCCCGGAAACCTTCTCCTCGAACACACCCACCACATCCCACTTCATCCGGTCGGAGTATTCCTTCAACTCATCGGTCTGTCGGGTGTAGTCCTGGAGGGACGTTGACACCCTACTGTAGATCACCACTTTCATGTTACTGGTCTTTACGGTTCGATTCGATCATTCCCTTGGTGAGGTGTTCGAGGTAGTGTAGAACACTCCCGTTCACGAAGTCCAGTTGGATAAGGGTCTTCCGGATCTGGTCTTGGTAGGACTTGGGGAGTTCGGTCAGGAACTCCACCAGAACCTCCAGAGGAACGAAGTGGGTTCCCCAGATGTCGTTGGTCTCGATCTGGAACACATGGTCTGGGGAGATACCCTTCTCGGAGAGGAGTCGGTCGAGGTAGGATTTCATGGTCGAGGTGTATTCCTTTAATTTTTTACATTACAAAGATACGCTATTCTGTATCATGAACAACTCCAAAATGAATTATTTTGATACAGGTCGAGGTTTGATACACTTTCCCTGAAACGAGAAGACCCCGACCAATCGGGGTCCCTTCACCTCGGCATTTTCCGGAACATCGGTCGAGGTTGACTTCCCGTTGAACGGAACCTCGATCGAACAACCTCCTGGAGGAGGTCTTAGTCCTCAAAACTTCATCAACACCCCATCCTCACCCAATCTCTCTATCTCTGAACCTGGATAATAGTTCAGGAGTAGTTCGACCAAGACCTCACGATCTCTCTTGGAGTGGGACTTATGGAAGAATTGAGGGGATAATAACATCTCCGACATGGATTTTGTCTTATCCACAAACCCTACAAGTTGAGGGGTCATTGGATTATCTAAAACTCTCCTAATTTCATTGTTTTTCATATTGTTATGTATATTTATATCACAAATATAATAAACTTATTAACATATTCCAAATATTTTTTGATAATTATTTTCCCTGACGTATCACCTCCCCAATCCCACGTCCTTCCTGAGTTCCTTGTAGAGTAGATCTCCAATGAACCCCTTCATATTAGGGTCCTCCATACGGTTGTAGAAATCCAGTCTCCGGTTCACGTAACTGAGGATGATAGTGTCCAATACCTCATCGAACTTGTGTCTCCGGTTGGTTTCGGAATTGTCACCCACCATCACATCCAGTAGGTCGTTGTCTGTCTTCACCTGTTTCCTTACGTTCTCCAAGTCAATCCGGTCCTCCTCGGTGATCTGGTCCCCGTAGACCTCGTTGATCCGTTCAATGATCTGGGAGAGGGTGTCCAGTTCCTCTTCCTGGGGTTGGGTTCCCGTTCCTGGGTTCAGGGGTTGGAACGTCCCATCGGTATCCTGTAACCGGATACTCCCTCGGAAGGTCTCTTGGATCCGGAAACTGTCGAGGTCCACAAGGGAGGTCACATCACCCATGTCATCCTTCTCCCGTCGAGGTAGTTTCTTGTTGAGGTTGTTCAGGAACACATAGAGTTTCTCCAGATCCACATCCTCGAAGGAGATGATCTGGGAGATATACCCGTAGAGACGGATGAAGGACTGGATAAGGGACCGGAACTCTTCCCGTTGGTCGAGGTCCTCCACCCTCCTCCAATTATCCACCACCCTGTTCAGGATGGGTTGGAAGTGTTCGTTGGGTCTCTTGGGGTCGAAGAAGATGTCCCCGAACTCCTTCACCTCAAAGTCCGTGAAGAGGTTGAACTTCCGAATGTCCGTCTCCAAGGAGTAGAGTCGGTTGGGGTCCGTTTCCCCCTCCAGAATGGTCTTCTGGAAGTAGGGTTGGAAACTCTCGTAGATGTCCTCCGGTTTGTTCACGAAGTCCAGAACGAAGGTGTCCACCTTACCCGTGGTGGTCCGGTTCAACCTACTGAGGGTCTGAACACACTGAAGACCCCGAAGGGTCTTGTCCACATACATGGAGTGGAGTAG
>JACCDT010283555.1_pt1 | contig 10497 bp, 11 predicted proteins | sample 7446291 | NCBI WGS metagenome assembly JACCDT01 (sample SAMN15323446, study PRJNA562643) | freshwater metagenome | isolation source: river surface water | place: USA:Blue River Watershed | collected 2017-08-17 | reverse complement strand
TGCCTCACCTGCCGCAACTGCGAAAGCACTTGCCCCAGTGGCGTGCAATACGGCCACTTGGTGGACGTGGGCCGCAAAGTGGTGGATGCGCAAGTGCAGCGGCCCATGGGCGAGCGCTTGATGCGTTGGGCATTGAAAGAAGGCTTGACCTCGCCGCTGTTTGCGCCCGCCATGAAACTTGGCCAAGCCGTACGCGGTGTGCTACCTGCCGCACTCAAAGCCAAAGTGCCAGCTTCACAAACGGCTGAACGCAACGGCGTGGTGTGGCCCAAGGCGCAACACTCTCGCAAAGTACTCATGCTGGCTGGCTGTGTGCAGCCCGCGATGCTGCCCAACATTAACACCGCCACCGCGCGTGTGCTGGATGCGGCCGGTATTCAAACCATCGTTGCGCCTAAGGCAGGTTGCTGTGGCGCGGTGAAATTCCACTTGAACGACCAAGACGGCAGCATGGTGCAAATTCGCACCAACATCGACGCCTGGTGGCCGTTTGTTGAGCAAGGCGTGGAAGCGATTGTGATGAACGCCTCAGGCTGTGGCGTGATGGTGAAAGACTACGGCCATGTGCTGAAAGATGATGCCGCTTACGCCGCCAAAGCCAAACGCATCAGCGACCTCACGCAAGACCTGAGCGAGTTGCTGCCAGACTTGGTGCCTGTGCTCAAACCCAAACTCAACGCGGCTGCCTTGGCGAAAGCGGGCATGCAGGCCTATCACCCACCTTGCACCTTGCAACACGGCCAAAAACTCAAAGGCGGTGTGGAGCAACACATGGCGGCTTTGGGTTTCTCGATTCAAGTGGCCAACAACGAATCACATTTGTGCTGCGGCTCAGCGGGCACCTACAGCGTGCTCAACCCAGACATCAGCTACACGCTGCGTGACCGCAAGCTGGGCAACTTAGATGCACTCAAACCCAAAGCCATTCTGAGCGCCAACGTGGGCTGCATCACCCACTTGCAAAGCGGCACGGACGTGCCCGTGAAGCATTGGGTAGAAGTGCTGGACGCCGCGCTGAACTAAACCCACGAAGCAAGCAAACCTAGTTTGGCTTGCTTGACGGCTTAGGCGGCTAGGGCGGCCTCAATGTCTTTCGCCAACTTCGCGGGCGCATCCATCGACGCATAGCGCTTGAGTACGCGCCCGTCTTTGCCGACTAAGAACTTGGTGAAGTTCCATTTGATGGCTTCGCTGCCTAACAGGCCCGGTGCTTCTGCCTTGAGCCACTTGAACAATGGGTGTGCAGCATCGCCATTCACATCCACTTTTTCCATCATCGCAAAGCTCACGCCGTAGTTACGCTGACAAAACGCGCCAATCTCTTCGTTACTGCCCGAGTCTTGCGCGCCAAACTGGTTGCACGGAAAACCGATGACGGCCAAGCCTTGCGCACCGTAGGTTTTGTGCAGTGCTTCTAAGCCTTCAAATTGCGGCGTGAAGCCACAAGCGCTGGCGGTGTTGACGACCAGCAGCACCTTGCCTTGCAGGTCGGCGAGTGACAACGGTGTGCCGTCAATGCGGTTGGCGGTGAAGTGGGTCAAGTCAGTCATGTGCGAACCTTTGGAAAAAATAGAGGATGGTCTTGGCGTGTGCGAAGACACATCGCTGGAAAAATCAAGCCTGAGTTTTGTCTGTGTGCGCTTGCGAGGCCAGCAATGCGGCCAACACTATCATGCCCCCGCCCAAGCCAATGCGCCACGAAAGCGTGGATGCCCCTAGCGCCACTGAGGACACACTGGCAAACACCACCTCTGACATCATCACCATCGCGGTGGTGTGCGCGCTCAAACGTGCTGCGCCGTATTGCAGTGTGAAGTTGGACACTAAGAAAGCAAAGCTCAGGCCCACTACATAGGGCGCCCAGGTGGCGAGTGCTTGCAGCGTTGATTCGTCAAAGCCATTCAGCGACACCACTTCCACAGCAGGGATGACGCCGGCGAAGGTGGCAACAGCTGTGCACACCGTAGCCATCAAAGCACCACCGCCAAACATGGCCACCATGCGTGACGACTCGGGCGTGTGCTGCAAACGCAGCAGCCAAATATTGGTGAGTGCAAAAGTAAAACCTGCAAGCAAAGCCAACACATCTGGCAAATCTTGCGGCAGCGGCCAAGGGGATTCGGGTGTTTTCAGGACCAACACCACGCCCAACAGCGCTAGGCTCAAGCGCATCAACGCACCGCGCGTGGGGCGCTCACCCAGCATCCACCAAGCCAGCAACAACGCCCACGTGGGCATGAGATAAAACAGCAACACCACGCGCACCACATCGCCCGTGGTGACGGCCCAGTTGAAACCAATGTTGGTCAGGCCCGAGGCGGCCATGAGCCACCAAAGTTGTGGATGTTCTTTGAAGTGACGCCAACCTTCTGGGCTGATGAAGCAGAGCACCAATGTGGCCAGCGCGAACACAGCAGCGGTGGCCCACAAAGGGTGTAGGCCATGGGCATGAAGTTGGTGAAGTGGCCACCAAGACAAGCCCCACACCAAAGCATTCAGGGCCAAAGCCAACACGGCCAACAGAGGTCGTGTGGTCATGCGCGGTTGTGCACGGATTAACCGTGCAAATCGTCGTTGCGGGCGATGTGCATCAGGCGCGCCAACTCTTCACGGTGGTGCAAGTGGTTGTGTTCGTGCCAGAGTTTGATGAGCCACATCACATAGCCCACCAGCGCACCAAACGCGGTGATGGCACCAAACGCACTCAGGCCCATGCCGGTGCTGAAGGTGTACAAAAAGCCCAGACCCAAAATGCACAGCTGCTCGTTCAGGTTTTGTACGGCAATCGAGCGGCCAGCGCCCATGAGGTTGTGGCCACGGTGTTGCAGCAGCGCGTTCATGGGCACGACCAAGAAGCCACCTAAACCACCCAGCACGATAAGAAATGGCACGGCAAGCCAGAGGTTGTCAATGAAGTTCATCGCCACCACAAAGCAGCCCATTGCAATGCCTAAAGGCATGAGGCGGGTGGCGTGGTCCAGCTTCATCTTCATCGACGCCACCACGGCGCCCACCGCCGTGCCGATGGCCACCACACCCACCAAGCTAGACGCTTGCGTGGTGGTGTAGCCCAAAGCGGCAGCGCTCCATGCCAACACGATGTAGCGCAGGTTGCCGCTCACACCCCAGAACAAAGTGGTGGTGGCCAAAGAAATTTGACCCAGTTTGTCGTTCCACAAGCGCTTGTTGCATTCCCAGAAATCGGGCACCAAAGCGAAGAGGTTGCGCGCCATGCTTTTCTCGGGGTCCAAGCGCATGGGTATGTACGCAGCACCTGTGAGCGGAATGCGTTTGTTGAACCAAGCAGCCAAGGCGTAAAGGGGAATCAACAAACAAATAGCAGCTTCCGCAGAAGAGTCGATACCTGTGGTGATGAATGGCAAATCAAACGACAACAACCAAGCCGACAAATTCGGGCCCACAAGTTGACCGCCCAGCAGCACACCCAAGATGATGGAGGCAATCGTCAAACCTTCAATCCAGCCGTTGGCTTTGACCAACTGCGATGCGGGCAACAGCTCAGTCAAGATGCCGTACTTGGCGGGCGAATAAGCCGCCGCGCCCAAACCCACCACTGCATAAGCCAGCAAGGGGTGCACACCAAACAACATCATCAAACAACCCACCACCTTGATGGTGTTGCTCATCAGCATCACCTCGCCCTTGGGTCGAGAGTCGGCAAACGCACCCACGAACGGCGCGAGCACCACATAAAAGAGGGCAAACATGGGCACCAAAGCAGCACGCTGCCATTCGGGGGCGCCATCGGATTTGAGGAGTTCTACGGCTGTCACAAACAGTGCGTTGTCGGCCAACGAACTGAAAAACTGTGCCGACATGATGGTGTAAAAACCGCGCTTCATAGATAGGTCTGGCAGACGCGCAGAGGGCTGCGGGACTGTTGATACTTCTTTCTTTTTTAACTACCCGAGGTTATATCACGCGGGTGCCACAATATTGCCTATGCCCCGTCCGATACAAGCCTTTGTTCACACCGACGCTTTGCGTCACAACTTATCCCGCATGCGCGCAGCTGCACCCGATGCACGTGTCTGGGCGGTGGTCAAAGCCAATGCCTATGGCCATGGCATAGAGCGCGTGTTTGAAGGCTTGCGCGGCGCAGATGGTTTTGCGTTGCTTGACCTCGACGAAGCGCAGCGCATACGCAGCCTAGGCTGGCGCGGCCCAGTGCTGTTGCTAGAAGGTGTGTTTGAGATGCGTGACCTTGAGCTGTGCTCTCGCTTAGACCTTTGGCACACCGTGCATTGCGATGAGCAGGTGGACATGCTGAGTGCCCACAAGACGCAAGTGCCGCACCGAATATTCCTCAAAATGAACAGCGGTATGAACCGCTTGGGCTTCACGCCCACGCGTTTTCGTTCGGCTTGGACGCGCTTGAACCAGTTGCCGCAAGTGGATGAGATTTCATTGGTCACTCACTTCAGTGATGCCGACGGCCCCAAGGGCATCGCCCAACAAATGGCGACCTTTGCCAAAACCACAGAGGACCTGCCCGGCGAGCGCACCACTTGCAACAGCGCTGGTTTGTTGCGACATGCCAACGATGTGGCGGTGGCAGCCGATTGGGTGCGCCCAGGCATTGCGCTTTACGGTAGCGCGCCCGATTACCCCGAACGCGACATAGCAACGTGGAATTTGCAACCCACCATGAGTTTGCGCAGCCGCATCATCGGTACGCAAGATCTGCAAGCAGGTGATACCGTGGGCTATGGCTCGTCGTTCACAGCTGATGCGCCCATGCGCATCGGCATCGTCGCCTGTGGTTATGCCGATGGCTATCCGCGTCATTGCCCCACGGGCACGCCTGTGTTGGTAGGCGGTGTGCGCACGCGTACCTTGGGTCGTGTGAGCATGGACATGATTGCGGTCGACTTGACGCCTTGTGCAGAAGCAGGCTTTGGCAGCGAAGTCACGCTGTGGGGCCAGGCCAGCAATGGTGCGGTGTTGCCGATTGACGAGGTGGCCCATGCAGCTGGGACCGTGGGCTATGAGCTGATGTGCGCTGTTTCTAGTCGCGTGGGATTCACGCAAGACTAAGTTTTTAAACCACTGGCTATTTATCCAGTAATATTGGCGCATGGCCAAAGAAAAAACCCAATACACCTGCACCGACTGCGGCGGCATCACCGCCAAGTGGTTGGGCAAATGCCCCAGCTGCAATGCGTGGAACACGCTGATTGAAACTGCGGTCGACAGCAGCGGCCCCACTAAAAACCGCTACGCGGGCATGGCCGCTTTGGCCCCCGCTTCTGAAGTGGCCATCCTCTCTGACATTGAAGCGCAAGACGTGGCGCGTACACCCACGGGCCAAGAAGAACTTGACCGCGTGTTGGGCGGCGGCATGGTCGAGGGCGGTGTGGTGTTGATTGGCGGCGACCCCGGCATTGGCAAATCCACCTTGATTTTGCAAGCCATGGACGGCCTGCAACGCAGCGGCATGAGCACCTTGTATGTGACGGGCGAAGAGTCGGCCTCGCAAGTGGCTTTGCGCTCACGGCGCTTAGGGTTGGACCACAGCCAAGTGCAAGTGGTGGCTGAAACCCAGTTAGAAAAAATACTCGCCACCGTCGACAAACTGCAGCCTGCAGTGGTGGTGATGGACTCCATCCAAACCGTGTATTCCGACCAGCTCACCAGCGCACCCGGCTCGGTAGCGCAAGTGCGCGAATGTGCGTCACACCTCACACGCATGGCCAAGTCCACCGGCACAGCGGTGGTGTTGGTGGGCCACGTCACCAAAGAGGGCGCATTGGCTGGCCCTCGTGTGCTCGAGCACATGGTGGATACGGTGTTGTACTTTGAAGGCGACACGCATTCGACCTACCGACTCGTGCGCGCCATCAAAAACCGCTTTGGCGCAGTGAACGAAATCGGCGTGTTCGCCATGACCGAAAAAGGCTTGAAGGGCGTGAGCAATCCCAGCGCCATCTTCTTGAGCCAGCACTCAGAGCCTGTGCCCGGTAGCTGCGTGCTTGTGACACTCGAAGGCACACGCCCCATGTTGGTGGAGATTCAAGCCTTGGTAGATAGCGGTGGCCCATCACCGCGCCGCTTGAGCGTGGGCTTGGACCGAGACCGTTTGGCCATGTTGCTGGCGGTGTTGCACCGCCATGCAGGCGTGGCGTGTATGGACCAAGACGTGTTTGTCAACGCTGTGGGCGGTGTGCGCATCAGCGAACCGGCTGCGGATTTAGCCGTGTTGTTGTCCATCCAAAGCAGCTTGCGTGGCAAGCCATTGCCTCAGGGCTTCATTGCTTTTGGTGAAGTCGGTTTGGCAGGCGAAGTGCGGCCTGCGCCGCGCGGCCAAGAGCGTTTGAAAGAAGCCGCCAAGTTGGGCTTTACCGTGGCTGTCATACCTAAAGCCAACGCGCCCAAGAAGCCCATCCCAGGCATGACCGTGCATGCGGTGGAACGGGTAGACGAAGCGATGGGCTTGGTGCGCGAATTAGGCTGAGAGTCTCCTTAAGAAAACCCTAAGAAGCGCTCACTAGCATCGGTTTTGAAAGGCACAAAACCATGCTTCACAAATTCTTCGCGCTTTTGCTCTTTGCATCGCTCCACGCGATGGCGGCTACACCTGCCGAGTTGTTGTCGGGCTATACCTCGCAAGCAGGTCAACCTGCCAATGCCGCAAAGGGCGAAACGTTTTTCAAAGCCAGCCACGGCCAAGAATGGCAATGCACCAGTTGCCATGGCAAATCGCCCATGATGGGTGGTCGTCATGCCAGCACCGACAAAGCCATTGAGCCTCTTGCACCCGCAGCCAATGCCAAGCGCTTCACCGACGTTGCCAAAGTAGAAAAGTGGTTTCGCCGCAATTGCAAAGACGTGCTGGCGCGCGAATGCACCGCTGCTGAAAAAGCCGATGTGCTGGCTTGGCTTATTTCTTTGCGTTGATCGGAGTTCGTCATGCATCCACGTTATTCATGTTTAGTGCGCACCTTGATTGCCGCAGCCTTTTTGAGCATCACCACGTCATGGGCTGACAACTACAAAGGCCTCACATCCCCTGCGGTGTACACCCAAGAGTGCGGCAGTTGCCACTTGGCATTTCCGCCCAATTTGTTGCCTAAGGCCTCGTGGCAGCGCGTGATGAACGGGTTAGACAAACATTACGGCAGCGATGCATCGCTTGATGCCGCCACGCAAAAGCAAATCGACACTTGGCTGCAAACCTACGGTGGCCAAGGCAAACGCGCACGCGAAGAGCCGCCACAAGACCGCATCACCCGCTCGGTTTGGTTTGAGCGCAAGCACCGTGAGGTGAGTGCGGCCACGTTCAAACGTGCGTCCATCAAAAGCCCAGCCAATTGCACCGCCTGCCACCGCGATGCGGCGCAGGGTGACTTTGACGACGATCGCGTGAGGATTCCCAAATGACCGATACCGTTTTAAACCCTGCTCAAGTGAGCCTATCTATGCCCGAGCTGCCTAAGCGCAAGCCCGTGGTCGACTTAGGTACGCGCATGGCCCACGCCAGTATGGCCTTGGCATTTCTCATTTCTTATGTCACGTCAGAGTCTGAGTACTGGCGCTTGGTGCACGTGTACAGCGGCTACAGCTTGGCAGCGGTGTTGGCGTTTCGCTTGGTGTGGGGCTGGGTCGGGCCTGCTTCGGCACGGTGGGGATTGTTGCTGCGCCGCGTGGCCATGTGGCGTGTCTGGGCGACAAAGATCAAGCAGGGCGAATGGCTGAGCCGTAACTTTTGGGTGGGTGCCAGCAGCTGGGTACTGAGCGCTGCGGTGCTGGGTATTTATGCCTTCAGCGCGGTGGCCATTGCCAGCGGGTGGGCTACCTACAATGAACTTTTAGGCGATGGTTGGTTGAACGATGCCTTGCAAGAACTGCACGAAGGCTTGGGCAACGCAGCCATGGCTGTGGTGTGTATCCATGTGGGGTTGGTGGCGCTGCTGCGCGTGTGGCGCGGCCCACAAGCCCTGCGACCGATGTGGCGAGGCTATGCGAATACTTCTGGCCGAGGATGATGAGCTGCTAGGCAGCGGCTTGCGTGCGGGCTTAGACCAACGTGGCTTCCAAGTAGATTGGGTGCGCGATGGCGTGGCTGCCGAGCGTGAGTTACTCAGCGCCCAGCACCAAGCCGCTGTGTTGGATATTGGTCTGCCGCGTCAAGACGGTTTGGCGGTCTTGCAAGCGGTGCGTGCGCGTGGCATCGACACACCTGTGTTGGTGCTGACGGCACGAGATGCCGTGGCACAGCGCATCGAAGGACTCAACTTAGGCGCGGACGACTATGTGGTCAAGCCCGTGGACTTGGACGAGTTGGCCGCCCGCTTGCATGCCTTGGTGCGCCGCGCCCACGGTAAAACACAAACCACGCTGCAACTGCGCGATGTGGTGATGGACCCCAGCGCTCGGCAAGTGAGCCGTGCAGGCGAAGCCATCAGTTTGTCCACCCGTGAGTTTGATTTGTTGCAAGCTTTGTTACTCAACGTCGGTCGCGTGTTGTCTCGTGAGCAACTGGAGCAGCACCTGTACCGCTGGGGCCATGAGGTGGAGAGCAACACCATCGAAGTTCACATTCACCACCTGCGTCGCAAGATGGGCGCTGGACTGATCGACACCGTGCGCGGTGTGGGTTACATCGCCATGCCTTGATACGCGGGCCAGCAGCATGTCACAAAAATTTTCCTTACAACAACGCCTTCTCACTCGCACCTTGGGTGGTGTCTTGATCGTATGGGTGGCTACGGCAGCATTTGTGTGGTTTGAGGCTCAGCATGAAGTGGATGAATTGCTAGACGCTCACTTGGCGCAATCTGCGGCCTTGTTGGTGGTGCAGCAAAACGCCACACCAGAAGACGATGAGCCTTTGTTGGATGCACCCACCTTGCACAAATACGCACACCGCGTGGCCTATCAAGTGTTTGACGAAGACCGCTTGGTCATGCACTCGCCCAATGTGGCGCACACGCCCATGGCCCAACACAAACAAGGCTTTGAAACCCTGACCTTGGCCGATGGCAAATCGTGGCGGATCTTCGCTGCCCCTGGCCGTGACCGTGATGTGCAAATTTATGTCGCCGAGCGGGTGGATAGCCGTGACGAAATTTTGCGCGCCGTGCTGCGCGGTTTTTGGCCACCGCTCACCATTGCATTGCCTCTGTTGCTGATGGGTTTGTGGTGGAACGTGCGCTCAGGCTTGCAGCCTTTGCAGCGTTTGCGCCAAGCGCTTTTGAAACGCGACACCCAGACCCTCACGCCCGTCAGCCTGCCCGAAACGCCCCAAGAAGTGCAACCCATGTTGGACGCGCTCAACGACCTGCTGCAACGCTTGGCCGAGCGCATGGAGACTGAACGCCGCTTCACCGCCGATGCGGCCCACGAACTCCGCACGCCCATTGCCGCCATTCGCACCCAAGCGCAAGTGGCGCTCACCTCCACCGCCAATGACCAAGTGCGTCAACAAGCCCTGCAAGACACCTTGCTGGGTTGTGACCGCGCATCGCGTGTGGTTGAGCAGCTGCTCACTTTGGCCCGAGTCGAAGGGCCGCAAGACGTGGCTTCAGAGCCTTTTCGCCTAGACCAACTGGCTCAGCAAGTCATGGCCGATCTCACGCCCGATGCCCTGCGGCGAGGCCAGACCTTAGAGCTGTTGGCGCCCGAGCCGCTGCAAGTCAATGGTCAAAGCACGCTGTGGCAGATCTTGCTGCGTAATTTGATTGACAACGCATTGCGCTATAGCCCCGATGGGGCGGTGGTGCGTATCAACGTGCAGCGCTTGGACCCCAGCCATGTGCAAGTGACCGTGCAAGACAGCGGTGCAGGGCTCTCAGGTGCGGACATGGCTCGCTTGGGCGAGCGGTTCTTCCGTGTACTGGGCAATCAAGCCACCGGCAGTGGCTTGGGCTGGTCCATCGTGCGCCACATTGCCAGCTTGCAGCAGGTCGATGTGCAGGTGGGCAAGTCGGCCGACTTGGGTGGTTTGCAGGTCACGTTGCGCTGCCGTGGGTAACTTGGCGTGACGCAGAGGCGCGAAGAGCTCGCGCCGAGCCTGAGACAATAGGCGCATGAACTTTCAAAGATATTTGGTGCCCATTGGCACCGTGGGCCTGACAGCATGGGCCTGGCAAAGCTGGGGCTGGATGGGTATTGCCATGGTGGTGACGGGCGGCGTGATGTGGCTGTTGCTGTATTTCACGCGTTTGGTGCAAATCATGAAGCGGGCCAGCAATCGCCCAATTGGCTTTGTGGACAGCGCCGTCATGCTGAACGCCAAGCTCAAAGCGGGCGTGAGCCTGATGCATGTCATTGCCATGACCAAGGCCTTGGGCCAAGCAGAGACCGAAAAAGGCGTTCAGCCAGAGGTGTTTAGCTGGCGCGATGGCAGCCAATCGGTGGTGCGTTGCGTGTTTGTGCAGGGCAAGCTGCAAAGTTGGACCTTTGATCGACCTCTCCACGCCACAAACTTTAAGACAGTCGGCCACACGACCAACGACTAAGCGCCATGATTTTGCG
>JACCDT011222993.1_pt1 | contig 10500 bp, 12 predicted proteins | sample 7446291 | NCBI WGS metagenome assembly JACCDT01 (sample SAMN15323446, study PRJNA562643) | freshwater metagenome | isolation source: river surface water | place: USA:Blue River Watershed | collected 2017-08-17 | reverse complement strand
GAAGTGACCGACGTCATGGGCGATGTGGACTTCAAAGTGTTCTCAGGCGCTGCCAACATGAAGGGCGGCCGCGTGGTGGCCTTGCGCGTGCCCAATGGTTCTGTGGAAGGCGGCGGTATCAGCCGTGGCGAAATTGATGCGTACACTGAGTTTGTCAAGATTTACGGTGCCAAGGGCTTGGCCTACATCCGCGTCAACGACTTGTCCAAAGGTCGTGATGGTTTGCAGTCGCCCATCGTCAAGAACATCCACGACGCGGCGCTCAATGCGGTGTTGGAACGCTCAGGTGCGCAAAACGGCGACTTGATTTTCTTCGGTGCGGACAAGGCGAAGATCGTCAACGATGCCATCGGTGCTTTGCGCATCAAGATTGGCCACAGCGAGTTCGGCAAGAAAAATGGTTTGTTTGAAAACCGCTGGGCGCCGATGTGGGTGGTTGATTTCCCCATGTTCGAGTTCGACGAGGAAAGCCAGCGTTACACCGCCGTGCACCACCCCTTCACCGCGCCCAAAGACGGCCACGAGGACTGGATGGTCACCGCGCCCGAGAAGTGCATCTCTAAGGGCTACGACATGGTGTTGAACGGTTGGGAAATGGGTGGCGGCTCGGTGCGTATCCACCGCGCCGACGTGCAACAAAAAGTATTTGATGCTTTGAAGATCACGCCAGAAGAAGCCCAGCTCAAGTTCGGCTTCTTGCTCGACGCCTTGCAATACGGCGCGCCTCCACACGGCGGCTTGGCCTTCGGTTTGGATCGCATCGTCACCTTGATGACGGGTGCTGAATCCATCCGCGACGTGATTGCTTTCCCCAAGACACAGCGCGCGCAGTGCTTGCTCACGCAAGCGCCCAGCCCTGTGGACGAAAAGCAATTGCGCGAGTTGCACATTCGCTTGCGCAACTTGGATGCAGCCAAGGCTTAACGCATTGGCTCAGTCGCACTTTGGTGCCAACGAAGAAGGCTCCCTCGGGAGCCTTTTTTTCATGTGTGCGATTTATCGCGGGTCGTCTAAATTCAAGACGCTTGCGATTGGTATGTCGGCAGGTGCGGTGTAGTCTGCCACGATCCAAGCGCGGCTTGAGTGTTCGGCCGCTTCTTGCAAAAACTCTTGGATGATGCGAATCGATCCCAAGTCGAGTGCCGCAAACGGTTGGTCTAGCAAGGTGACTGTGGCGCCCGACGCCAAAGCTGCTATCACCATCACCTTGCGACGACTGCCTGTCGACAGCATGTGGAGGCGTTTGTCGAGGTGTGGGGTCATGTCGAGTTCTTCGGTCAAGTCTTGCATCAGGTCTTGGTTCCAGCGCGGGTAGTGCGCGCGCAAGGCCTCCCAGCAAGCTTGCACGGTGGTGTCATCGTGGGCGGGCTCTTGCAGGTCCACCCAAAACACATCGCCTTTGGGCGTGACCACTTGGCCCGTTGTGGGCAGTACATCGCCAGCCAATAAGCGCAGCAGCAAGGTTTTGCCTTTGCCTTCATCACCACACACCCAGCTCACGCCAGCGGGCCAAGCGAAGGTGAGGTCTTGCAGCGGTCCGCAAGTGAGGTTTTGAATGGCGAGTTGAAAATGAAGTGCACGAGACATGACCTTATCGTACGCAAAACAAGTGCGAGATGTTCTATGTATCGACTAGGATGACTGCTGTTATGACCGTTTCTAAATTTCCCGCTCTTTTGCTCTCTCTGCCCAAAGGCAACCGCCACTTGGCGTATAGCTCTGTGGGCGACGTTAACAGCCCCCATGTGCTGCTGTGTCTGCCTGGTTTGCTAGAAACCCGTGCCACGTTTGACCCGTTGCTCAAAGCTGCGGATGGCTTGGCGGGGTTGCGCGTGATCAGCCTTGATTTGTGTGGCCGTGGCGATTCGAGTCCTTTGCCTGGCGACCAGGGCTACACCATGCAGGTGTATTTAGAGGACATCGTGCATTTCATTCGCAGCGAGTTGATGCCGAATGGCAAACCCGTGCCGCACATCGAAGTGCTGGGCACCAGCATGGGTGGTATCTTGGCGATGTACTTGGCGAATGATGCACACAACCACATCAGCGGGTTGTTCTTCAACGACATCGGTTTGGATTTGCCTTGGATGTCGATTTATGGTTTGTACGACGGCATGAAAAAAGAAGGCCGCTTGCCAACACCTGAAGACATGGCCGATCAATTCAACGTGCGTGTTGGTGCGGTGTTGGCGGTGCAGTCGCCCGCACATTTCGATTTGCCTTATCGCAAAGACTGGAAGGGCATGAAGTTTGGTCATCTGCTCAGTGGTTTCAAAGGCCCTGTACGGTTGCTGCATGGCAGCGAATCGGGCGTGTGCACGGCGCAACAAGTCAAGGCGCTGCAACGCGAATTCCCAAAGGCGTCAGTGCTTGAAGTGGCTGGTGCGGCACACCCTGTGCCGTTCAATACGATGGTGAACCAGTTTGTGTTGCAAGCGCTTCATGTGCCTGCTGCTACGCCAAGTAAGCCAGAGCCAGTGCACGAAGCCCCTGAGCAGCAAGCGCAGCCAATGTCGATGGCGTTTGACACAGCAACGGCGCCACCTCAGCAGTTGGCGACGCCCCGTGTCGGCTTGTTGGGGTTGATCAAGCGGCTGCTAGGCACCACAAAGAAGTAATTTCTTTGGCGCGTGCTGCGTGCAGCGGATCGGACGCGTCGGTGGCTTTGCCATGACGTGGTTTGATGTCATGGCGGTCTACCAACTTCAAGCCCGCTTCGCTGATCCAGCAGATCAGCTCTTCACGCGTGCGTAGCCCCAAGTGTTCGGCCAAGTCAGACAAGATGAGCCATCCTTCGCCATTGGGCGTAAGGTGCGCACGCAGCCCGCTTAAGAAGCCGCGCAACATGCGGCTGCCTTCGTCGTACACCGCATGTTCAATGGGGGAGCTGGGGCGTGCAGGTACCCACGGTGGGTTGCACACGATCAAAGGTGCTTGGCCTTTTGGAAATAGATCGGTTTGCATCAACTCCACTTGGTCGATGCGCTGCAAACGTTGCAAGTTGTCGCGTGCGCACGCAAGTGCGCGAGGGTCTTGGTCAGTCGCCACCACGCGTTGCACACCACGCTTGACCAGCACTGCTGACAACACGCCTGTGCCCACACCAATGTCAAATGCGAGAGACTTATCTTGGATCGGCGTGTTCGCCACCAAGTCCACGTACTCGCCTCGCACGGGCGAGAACACGCCGTAGTGAGGGTGGATGCGGTTGTGAGGCGCGTCACCCAAGGCCGCAACCTCGACCCCTTTTTTACGCCACTCATGTGCGCCCACCACGCCCAGAAGTTCGCGCAGCGACACCATGCAGGCTTCGCCTGTAGCGGGGCCCCATGCATCTGTGCAGGCTTGCTTGAGGTCAGGTGCCCGACGCAGGGGGATGGTGTAGTCGCCCTCCAAGGGCACGATCACCATCGCCAAGATGCGTGCGCGCTGGCCCAAAGCCAAGCGGTGTGCGTGGAAGGCTTGTACAGGCGTGAGGTCAGCCTCTGGTTTTTTAGGTTTCTTTGGCTTGCGCCCAGTACGGCGTGCCAAGGCTTGCAACAGTTGGCGCGCGTTGTGAAAGTCACCTTGCCACAGCAGGCCCGTGCCCTCGCAGGCCAAGCGGTAAGCCGTGTCGGCCGACATGGTGTCGTCTGCGGCTACCACGCGACGTGGGGCCGCCGCACCGCTTTCGGCGCGCCATGTGGGTAAGGCGTCTGGTGGGATAAACATGTTGGGATCATAGATGGCCGCCTGATCAATGCGTTCGGGTTGAGGCACACTTATGCGTGAACATGAAAACATTCACAGTTGCCACCTACAACATTCACAAAGGCGTGCAGGGTCTTGGCCCCGCGCGGCGCTTAGAAATACACAACCTTGGTCACGCGGTGGAGCAGTTTGATGCTGACATTGTGTGTTTGCAAGAAGTCCGCGCATTCAACCGCCAACAAGCCCGACGCTTCAAGCACTGGCCCGATCAAGGCCAAGCTGACTTCTTAGCCCCTGAGGGCTACACGCCTGTGTATTGCACCAACGCCATCACCAAGCATGGTGAGCATGGCAATGCGTTGCTCAGTCGCTGGCCCGTGCTGCAACATCGTCACGAAGACATGTCGGACCACCGCCTTGAACAACGTGGGCTTTTGCATGTGTCTTTGCAAGTGCAAGCACGCGAGGTGCACGTCATCGTCATCCACCTCGGGTTATTGCCTGGCAGTCGAATTCGCCAAACGCAGCAGTTGCACGATTTCATTGAGCGCGAAGTACCCGCCAATGCCCCGTTGTTGGTGGCGGGTGATTTCAATGATTGGGGCAGTGCCGTGGCCAGGATGATGGCCACGGTGGGCCTGCACACCAACGAGGACAGGCCGCACCCCACCTATCCATCGCGCATGCCACTGGTACAACTAGACCATGTGTATGCGCGTGGCATGCACCGTGTGGCCACCCATGTGCCACGCGGACCAATTTGGGGCCGCATGTCGGATCATTTGCCTTTGTTGGTCGAGTTTGCGTGGGACGCGCCATGAACGACCCACACGCCGCACACGATACGCGTTTGTTGCGCAGCGGCGTGGCTTTGTTTGCCGCCATGGTCGAGGCGGTGGACCGTGCCCAGCAAGAAGTGCTGCTCGAAACCTACATCTTTGACTTTGCAGGCGCAGGGGGCGATGTGGCCCACGCGTTGGCGCGAGCCGCCCAGCGTGGGGTGCGTGTGTGCATGGTGGTCGATGGCGTGGGCACAGGGGCGTTGCCCTCTGAGTGGGCGCAGCGTTTTGCCGAGGTCGGCGTGCAGTGCCGTGTGTATTCGCCGTTGGGCGGTGTTGGTTTTTGGTTGCCCAGTCGTTGGCGACGCTTGCATCGCAAACTGTGTGTGGTGGACCAGTCGGTGGCGTTTTGCGGGGGCATCAACATCTTGGATGATTACATCGATCCCAATGTGCTGGGCGGTTTGCAACTGCCGCGTTTGGACTATGCCGTTAGCCTGCGCGGCCCTTTAGTGGGCAAAGTCCACGATGCCATGACACAACTGTGGTCGCGCATTGAAGCCGTGCGTGAGTTGCGCAGCCAAGACATCGCAGGCGCACTCGATGCTTTGCGCGGTGCCGAGCAAGACTTGAAACTGCCTCACCGTGGCACGGTGCAACTCGTGCTGCGCGACAACGTGCGTCATCGTGCACAAATTGAGCGGGCCTATCGCAAAGCTTTAGCGGGTGCCCGGCATGACGTGGTGGTGGCCAATGCGTATTTTTTTCCAGGCTTGCGCTTGCGCCGCGCCTTGGTGTTGGCCGCGCGCCGTGGCGTGCGTGTGCGCTTGTTGCTGCAAGGGAAGTACGAATACTTTTTGCCCTACCGCGCCTCACGTCAGCTCTACGGCACGCTGTTGGCTGCAGGTGTTGAAATTTACGAATACCACGCCAGCGTCTTGCACGCCAAAGTGGCTGTGGTCGATGGGCGCTGGGCTACGGTGGGTTCGTCTAACCTTGACCCGTTTAGTCTGTTACTAGCGCGTGAAGCCAATGTGGTGGTGCGCGACGCCTCCTTTGCCCAGGACCTGCAGCTCAGTCTGAGCGAAGCCATCGACACGGGGGCAACGCGGGTAGACCCGCACAGCTTTGTCCATCGCCCGTGGTGGCAACAGTTGGTGGACTGGGGGGCTTCGCTGGTGTTGCGTTTTGGCGTGTTCTTAACGGGTAAACGCTACTGAAGACCGAACCCTGTAGGGGCTTTGCTTCGCTGATACCATCATCCCCATGACTGCAAAAGACAACTTCGAAGGCACGCCGGTTTCTGTGAAGATCCGCGAGCGTCTTGCCGCCGCGCGCAAACGTTTTCACAGCAACGACAACATTGCCGAGTTCATCCAGCCAGGGGAGCTTGAAGCCTTGCTCGACGAAGTCGAAGTCAAGATGCAAGGTGTGCTCGACAGCTTGGTGATTGATACCGAACACGACCACAACACGGGTGACACCGCCCGTCGCGTGGCCAAGATGTACTTGCAAGAAGTCTTCAAAGGTCGCTACGTCAAAGCGCCTGCCATCACCGAATTTCCAAATGCTGAACACTTGAATGAGCTGATGATCGTCGGCCCCATTACTGTGCGCAGCGCGTGTAGCCATCACTTTTGCCCCGTTATTGGCAAGATTTGGATTGGCGTATTGCCCAACGAGCGCACCAACGTGATTGGCTTGTCCAAATACGCACGCTTGGCCGAATGGGTCATGGGTCGCCCCCAAATTCAAGAAGAGGCTGTGGTTCAACTGGCTGACTTGATTCAAGAAAAAACACAGCCCGATGGCTTGGCCATCGTCATGGAAGCCAGCCACTTCTGTATGTCTTGGCGCGGCGTGAAGGACATGGACAGCAAGATGATCAACTCGGTCATGCGCGGTGCGTTCTTGAAAGACCCTAACTTGCGCCGTGAGTTCTTGTCTCTGATTCCCAAATAAGGATTAATGCCATGTTGGTTCGTTTGCTATACGTCAGCCGTTCGGTCAAACCCGAAACCCCTGAAGAGACAGAATCTATTCTCAACAGCTCGCGCGAGCACAACATTAGTAATGGCATCACTGGCGTGCTGTGTTTTGGTGGCGGCATTTACCTGCAAGCCATCGAAGGGGGCCGCAACCAAGTGAATGCGCTTTACAGCCAAATCATCAAAGACCCGCGCCACAAAGACGTGGTCATCTTGGACTACCAAGAAATCACTGAGCGTCGCTTTGGTGGTTGGACCATGGGCCATGTGCGCTTGGACAAACTCAACCCATCCATCGTGTTGAAGTACTCTGAAACTCCTGAGCTCGACCCCTACGGTGTGTCGGGTCATGTGTCGTTCGCCCTGCTGGAAGAACTGATGGCCACTGCGTCCATCGTCGGCCGCGCCTAATTGGGGTCAGAGCCTAATTCATTTGGCATGACGCTCATTGGCTGCGACTTCAGCAGCAGCCCCTCCAAACGCAAACCCATCGTCGTGGCTGTCGGGCACGCCAAATCTGGGCGCCTGCAGCTGCAAAGCCTGTTGCGCTTTGACACCCTTGCCACGTTTGCTGATTGGCTCAAGCAGCCTCAAGCGTGGGTCGGCGGTTTTGATTTGCCTTTTGGCTTGCCGCGTGAGTTGGTGGAAACATTGGGCTGGCCCAACGACTGGCTGCCCTGTATGCAGCACTACACCGCACTCAGCCGCGCCGAGATACGCGACACCTTCAAAGCCTTTTGTGATGCACGCCCTGTTGGCGGCAAGTTTGCCCATCGCGCCACCGACACACCTGCGGGATCAAGCCCGTCGATGAAGTGGGTCAACCCGCCCGTGGCCTACATGCTGCATGCGGGCGTGCCTTTGCTCATTGAGGCGGGTGTCACGCTGCCACGCTTGCACTTGGCCGACCCATCACGCATCGCGCTTGAAGCCTACCCTGGCCTGCTGGCGCGTGAGCTGATTGGCAACACCAGCTACAAAAGCGACGACAAAGCCAAGCAAACGCCCGAGCGCCTGATTGCCCGCAAACAACTGCTGCAAGCCCTTGAAGTGGGCCAAACCCGTTTGGGCCTGCGCCTCAAACTCACCCATGCCCAGCATGACACCTTGGTGGACGATGCCAGTGGTGACAGCCTAGACGCCGTGCTGTGCATGGTGCAAGCTGCGTGGGCCCAAGCCCAGCATGAGGCGGGTGACGTGCACTATGGGTTGCCCGTGTGCGACCCGCTCGAAGGCTGGATCGTGACCGCGTAATTTATGAGGTGATTGGTATTAATTTCTGTGTCGTTTTGGCTATAGTTGCACATCGCAACAAAGCTGCACGGCGCAGGAGTTTTTATGGATCGCAAAGAATGGCTGGTGGTCCTGCTGGCCACCTCCCTCGGCGTGTTGGGCACGCTTGGCGGCAGCTTGGTGACGGGTTACCAACACGAACGCATCGCGGCCAGACAAGCCCAGCTAGACCATGTCAAGCAACAAGCCGCTGAACGCGCAGCTGAACTCAAAGCCCTCAAAGAGACTGCGCTGCGCTATATGAACGCATGCGATGCGCTGGTCAATAACCTTGTGTTTGCATCGCCCCGCGACAAAGCCTTGGTCGATCACCTAGCGCTTGTGCAAATCGCGGGTAACGACGTGGTGGTGATGGCTGATGAAGAACTCACCCGCCAAACCATCGCCCTGAACCAAACCATTGCTCGTTTGCTCATGCCCAACGCTAAGCCGATGGAGCAACGCTTAGCCGAACTCAATGCGCAAGTGGTGGAATGGATCAAGCAATTCAAACGCAGCTTGGATGCTTTGAAAACTCAGAATGAAGAAGCGCAAAGCTTTAAGGCCAGTACGCAGACGGTGGCGCAGCTGAAGCGCTAAGACTGTGACCTAACGCTCCGACTCCAAATCAGGAATCCGATTAAACGCAATGCGCATCGGCGCATGGTCTAGGCCCGCTTGTGCGCTGGCAAAGTACACCGTGTTTTTGCCGTGCTTGCTGTTGAGTGCATCGATCGCGGCCAGCAGCTTGCTGCGGTCTTTGACAGGCGCATCAAACAAATCGCCCGTGTGCTGACCCGCTTCAATCAGGCCATGCAGCTGCACGCCCACACTCACAGGCTGGCGCAGCAGATGCAGGCCGCTGTGCCACAGCTGCTCTAGCGTGTGCAGCAAAAACGCGGTGTCTTGTGTTTCGCCCACATGCGCGGTGCGGTCGTCACCCACATGGCCACCGCGTGCGTGGCGGCAGCGCACATGCACGCTCATGCTGGTGGCGTACACGTTTTGCTTGCGCAGGCGCATGGCGGCTTTTTGTGTGAGGCGGTTGAGCACTGCAAACGCGCCTGCGGGGTTGCGCAGGTCGGGCGGCAGCACGTGCGAGTGGCCCAGCGACTTGGCCACCGTCTCACGCGGGCCATACCACTGGCCGCGCAGCTTGTCGTACATCTCGGCCCCAGCTACGCCACCCCATGCTGTGCGCAGAAGCTCGCGTGGCGCGGCATACAGCTGCTCCATCGTGTGAATGCCGCAGCGCTCTAGCCGCTGCCGCATGCGGGGGCCAACGCCGTTGATGGCCGACAGCTTGAGTGGGTACAAACGCTGCGGCAGCTCGTGCGCCTCAATCACCGTCAGCCCATCGGGCTTTTGCATGTTCGACGCCAACTTGGCCAGCAGCGTGTTGGGCGCAATGCCCACCGAGGTGCGCATGCACTCGCCCAGCTGTGCCACCACCTCGGCCTTGACGCGCTCGGCCAGCTCCACCGCACGCTCTCGCTGTTGCCAGCGGCCCGTGAGCTCGCACTCCATTTCGTCAATCGACAGCACTTGGCGCACGGGGGCCAGCGTGTCTACCACCGCCACGGCGCGGTGGTGCATCTCTACATATTTAGCGTGGTCGGCCAGCACGATGGCAATGTCGGGGCACAGTCGCCGCGCCTCGGCCACCCCTGTACCCGTGCTGATACCCAAGGCCTTGGCTTCGTAGCTCGCGGCAATGCAGCACGACGTCTCGGCCAGCACTGGCACCACGCCCACAGGCCGCCCGCGCAGCGCGGGGTTGAGCTGCTGTTCAACTGAAGCGAAGTAGCTGTTGAAATCGACGAAGAGGGAGCGGAGCATAATTACTGTATTTAAACACAGTAATTTTAAGGGGTGTTGCGTATGCTTGCACTTTTTGATAGCATTATTCGCGTCAACACCAAACACCGTAAAACGCTGCGCGCTGTGTTTGCCAAACCCACCTCGGCCTCGTTGGTGTTTGCAGACATTGAGTCGCTATTGGTGGCCCTAGGCGGTGAGGTGCAAGAGCGAGAGGGCTCCCGCGTCAAGATCATCCTCAAGGACGAGCAATGGCGCTGCCACCGCCCGCATCCAGGCAAAGAAGCGAAGCGGTATCAGGTGGAAGAAGTGCGCGAGTTGTTAGAACGAATCGGAGTGAAGCCATGAACACCATGACCTACAAAAACTACGTTGCACGCATCGAGTTTGATGAACGCGACAACATCTTTGTTGGCCGTGTTTTGGGCTTGCGCAGCATTATCAGTTTTCATGGCGAAACCGTGTCTGAACTTCGCCATGAGTTTGAAGTGGCCATTGACGACTTTTTGAACGACTGCAAAGCACAAGGCATCACGCCCGAAAAGCCCGCATCAGGCAAGCTCATGCTGCGTGTGCCGCCCGAAACACACGGTGCGGCTTTGGTGGCTGCGCAGGCGGCGGGGAAGAGTTTGAATCAGTGGGCGACTGAGGTGTTGCAGTCGGCGGCGCACGCTTAAATACACCACCCCATATCCGCAGGCAAAGCCTCTAACTGTCTGAGTTGTTGAATGGCTTCCGCATCGGTGCAGTACATCTTGAGCTAGGGCTGATCTTGCAGGCAGCCTGCGCGGCGCAGCACGGTTTCTACGGGTAGTTTCATGCCGCTGATGTGCAGGCTGATGCCGCGCTCGCGCAGCATGGCTTCTAGCTTGGCGAGGCTTTCCACGCCCGTTGCGTCGATGCGGTTGATGGGCAATGCAAACAGGCACACCTGGGCCACGTTGGGGTGTTGG
>JACCDT011764697.1_pt1 | contig 10504 bp, 9 predicted proteins | sample 7446291 | NCBI WGS metagenome assembly JACCDT01 (sample SAMN15323446, study PRJNA562643) | freshwater metagenome | isolation source: river surface water | place: USA:Blue River Watershed | collected 2017-08-17 | reverse complement strand
AGTCCACCGTTAAGCAGCAGCAGACCAAAGACGATGGAAAGGATGTTCAATATTTTATGCTTCATTGTTCGATTAATTTAACTAAATGTAACAATAAATTTATTATCGCACTGAAATCTTTTCCTATACATTTACAATCTCTATGATTCAAAATATGAAAGGTTGTATTAAGAAAATATCTACTTTGTTGATGTGTTTTATCTGCACCAGTATATACGCGCAGACACTGAATATTCAAATCAATAAAATCAAAAACAATCGAGGAAGCATTCTCGTGTCTATTTACAATGGCGAGAAAGGTTTCCCTTATCAGTCAACCAGCAGCATCAAGACCTTTTCAGTGAAATCTATGCAAGGCAGCATTGAGGTAACGGCAAAAGATTTGCCAACCGGACAATATGCGGTGGCTTTGTTTCACGACGCAGATGGAAATGGCAAACTTTCAACCAATATCTTGGGGATGCCCAAGGAGGGCTATGCTTTTTCAAACAATGCTTCCAGTTTTTTAGGAGTCCCCGGATTCAAAGACGCTTCATTCTATTTCAGGCGTGACACCACCATCAAGATCGACATGAAACATTTTTAATTATTGCTGTTGAACGAGTCTGTTGATGATCATCGCAGCTCTCTTGCTCAGGAAGGGGATGGTTTTAAGATGAATGGTTTCTCCAGGAGCATGAGCGCCTCCTCCGATCGATCCCAATCCATCAATGCAATCCAGGAATTCAGCAACGTAAGAAATATCACCGGCACCGCGAGCACCTGGGTCACCTGCTTTTGTTTGTCCCATACCAAGGTCCGTAGAAATCTGGTTGATCAAAGAGAGCAATCGATTGTTGCCTTCGGTAGGAGCCATGGAAGGTATGCCGTCATAGAAAGTTATTTTTGCTTTGGTGCCCGGTAAATGATTGGAAACAATTGATTTCATTTTTGTTCTTGCATTCTCTTTTTGGGCTGCAGTCAAGAAACGCAGGTCTCCGTGCACAATGGCAGCTGGTGTGATGATATTGTCTTTTCCAATGACATCAGCTGAAGCCTTGTTCTCATAATAATTTACTTCAGCACCTCCGGCGATCATACCTGGATTGAATGTGAGGTATTTTTCTGTACTGAGGGAGGTCCTGAATTCATTGATGATCCTTGCTGCTTCATATATAGCGCCGTATCCGCCGCTTTCACTGAATATGCCGGATGAGTGGGCCTGTTTGCCAAATACTTCCAACAGCCAACTGCTGGCACCTCTCCTCGCTGTTGCGACAATATTGGTTCCGGTGGCACCTTCAAATCCCAGTGCAACATCACAGCGTTTCGCTCTTTCAATAAAATCTGCTCTGCTCACCTCTACAGGGTGTCCAGCCCTTTCTTCATCTCCCGTAAAATATACAGTGATATCGGAGCCTTCCAACAGGCCAAATTGATTCAATGCCTGTAAAGCAAGAATTGCAATCACATCTCCTCCTTTCATATCAGTTACTCCTTGTCCCGTTGCGGTAGAATCATTCAGCATCCGAAAAGGGTTTGCAGGCATATCGGGTTCAAATACAGTGTCCAGGTGGCCGATGATAAAAATTTTCTTCCCCTTGTTTCCTGTTCTTGTTGCCACGAGATGTCCTGCCCTGCGGAGGGAGTCGGGCAGCGTGACCCATGTTGTTTTGAATCCGGCTTTTTCCAATTCCTTTCCAAAAATGTCACCCACTTTTTTTACCCCTTCAACATTCAATGTACCGCTGTTGATATCAGTTGCTTTTTTCAATAATTCAATTGCCTCCGGAAGGTGCTCATCTATGTATGCCACTACTTTTTTCTCTACGGAGTTCAATTGTGCATCTGCAATCAATGGTGTAAAAAATAGCGATGCAATCAAAAATTTCGCAATATTCATATGGATATATTTTTAGTCGAGGAAAATAAAATCTGTATGTTTTGGAGCGTCTTCCATCATTTTCATTACCTCTGCTGGAGGCGCTGTAAGTTTTCTTCTGACGGTATCTATCCAAGCCAAATCAGCATGAAGGGTCGCCGCCAGGGTTCCATCTGATTTTGTGAACTCATGTATGGAGCTGAATCTGCTCCCATCACGTTTTGCTTTGATCAATTCAAAACTCACTTGAATGATTTCTCCGCCATATAATTCTCTTCTGAATGAACATTCTTCACGGAAAAGAATCGGTCCAATGGAAAGCGATTTCAGCAGTTCCATGGTAATCCCCTTCTCTTTCAGGAAGCTCATTCTGCAATGAGCAGCAGCCTCATAATATTTGGAGTGCATCACATGCTGATTCGCGTCTACATCACTCCATCGAAATTCAAATGCTTTCAAATATTTATTGTTCATGATGATGCTTGATTGAAGCCTCTTTCGGGGTTGCAGTAAAAATACGCCAAACCTTTTTGGGTGATCAAAATATTTATGCAGTATATAGGTTTTTCAGCTTTTGTAAAAACAGCTGAATGGAGTAACTTGAATCGGTTTTTATTTCAATCAAACTCCTACCAATGAATCAATTCAATGACTTAGCTGTCGTGATGGACGCCCTGATGTCAAGGTATGCTGAAAGGGTGCCGGATGTGAAAAAGATATTGAATGATCTTATCAAGGAGGGAGTGATTCAGGACGCATCAGATATCAGCAATGATCATATTGCTTTCCGAACGATGGGAGTGCCTCATTTGGGTATCGCGTCTCTTGAAAAAATATTTCTTCATTTTGGATATACCAAACGCGATCATTATGTATTTGAATCGAAAAAATTGGATGCATATTGGTATGCACCACCCGATGAAAAGTTCCCCCGGATATTTATCAGCGAACTGAGGGTAGGTGATTTATCTGAAAATGCCCGTAAAATCATTCATTCATATACAGATGAAGTCAAATCAGATCCTGTTGATCAACTGCATCTGAAAGATCCGGTCTCTGTAGGAAACTTTCTGCACAAACCGTTATGGAGAATACCTACCAAGGCAGATTATCTTGCATTGTTGGAAGAATCTGAATATGCTGCATGGGTTATTTACAACCGTTACTATTTGAATCATTATACCATCAGTGTTCATTATTTGAAAGATGGGTATAATCAATTGACGCAATTCAACGATTTCCTGGAGAGAAACGGTATTAAATTGAATGATGCTGGAGGTAAGATAAAAACGAGTCCAGATGGTTTATTGCTCCAAAGTTCAACCGTAGCCCAGGTATTGGAAGCTTATTTTGCGGGCGACGAAAAACACATGATTGCCGGCAGTTATGTTGAATTTGCCGAAAGAAGGGTGCTGCCCCAATTTGCCCATCTGCAGAAACAAGATTTGAAAAGAGAACATAGAAGAGAGGGATTTGAGGCCAACAATGCAGATAAAATATTTGAAAGTACATTTACCAGTCAAATCAATCGAAGCTGATCCGGATCTTCATGAACAGGGATGTCAATACATATTTTACAAAGGGTTGCGGAAGATGCAGTTTGTATGATACGCCCAAGTGCAAGGTGTTGTCATGGGAGAAAGAACTTCAATTGTTGAGATCTGTTCTCATCAAAACCGAGTTAAAGGAAGAATCAAAATGGGGGTCTCCCTGTTATACATACAATGGCAATAATGTTATCATGCTGCAATCGTTCAAAGCATATTGTGCTTTGATGTTTTTCAAAGGAAGTTTGGTAAAAGATCCAAAGGGGTTACTTATAAAAGCAGGTGAAAATTCAAACAATGCCAGGCAGATTCGATTCACCCATATTGATCAGGTAAAAAAAATATTGCCTTTTTTAACATCAGTCATCAATGAAGCGATACAAATTGAAAGAGATGGAATGAAATTGGAGAAGGTGACCTCCACCATTGATATCATACCAGAGTTGAAAGATGCTTTTAAAAAAAATCCACCGTTGAAAAAAGCTTTTGATGGATTGACTCCAGGAAGACAACGTGGGTATCATATCTTTTTTTCCCAAGCAAAACAATCAGCAACCAGAACTTCCAGAATCGAGAAATATACTCCTGCAATCCTTGCCGGCAAAGGAATGCAGGATTGATCTTGATATGTTATCTAATACTTTATACGATCGTGTATCCAAATTAAATTTATATGAAAAGTATCTTCAAGTCCAGTCTGTATTTTCTTTTTCTTATTTTGTCATTTCCAATGCAAGGGGTATTTGCAAAAGAAAAGCCATATAAGCCCCGTATCATCATCACCGCTGATCCTGAGCTGGATGACAATAATTCCTTGATACGATTTTTGATGTACAGTGCTGAGTTTGATATAGAAGGTCTCATATATGCAAGTAGTCAATTTCACTGGAAAGGTGATGGGAAGGGTACAAAATTTATGGTGCAGGGACGAGAATATACCAGATATGGATTGAATCTTTGTCCCTGTGAGTCATATCGTTGGAAAAAAGATGAACGCTTTATTCATGAAGCAGTTGAAGCCTATGAAAAAGTATACAGCAATTTAAAAATTCACAATCCCTCATATCCAACACCTGCTTATTTAAAATCGAAAGTTAAATATGGGAATATCGAGTTTGAGGGTGATTTTACCAAAGATACAGAGGGGTCAGATTTGATAAAATCTGTGATAATGGACAATGAACCTGGGAAACTGTTTATAACTGCCTGGGGAGGAGCAAGCACTGTTTCACGTGCTTTAAAATCGATTGAGGATCAATATCAGTATACAGCTGCCTGGAATTCGATCAAGCAAAAAATTTCTGATAAAGTTGTGCTCCTTCCTTCAGGGGATCAGGATGGAACCGTTGCTTCTTATATAAAAATTCATTGGCCGGGTATTGAGACCAGGCAATACAGGAAAGGTCCAAACTATGGGTATGGAGCACAATTGGTTGCATCTCCTGTAAATGCGGCATTGCTTACAACCGAGTGGATGAAAGAAAATATTTTATCAAGGGGTCCATTGGGAGCCATTTATCGCGTTTGGGGCGACGGCAAGCACATGGTAGAAGGAGATATTTTTGATTATTTTGGAATGGATGGATATACCAATGAGCAGCTGAAGAAGATGGGATACATTGTATGGATGCCCGTTCAAAAAAAAGGCTCATGGTTGGGAGAGGGAGATACAGGGACATTCATGAATATAGTTCCCAATGGATTGAATGCATGGGAAAGAGAGACTGAAGGGGGGTGGGGTGGAAGACCTTTTATCCCCAATCCTGTTACATATGTAGATCCATTCAGCAATGACACTTCAAAGCGCAAGGACCTTGTTATTTCTGCAAACACATACAGAAATACAATACCGGAAGATTCCATTTATGTTGACTATCCAAATTTTTTTCCTGCAGCTCAGCATGATTTTGCAGTTCGGATGGCGTGGTCTGTTTCATCTTCTTTCCGAGATGCCAATCATGCACCTGTTATTCAATTGAACAATGACGTGGTAATACGTGCAAAACCGGGTGATCAACTCAATCTAGCAGCGACTGTTAATGATCCGGATGGAGATCTATTTGAAATAACCTGGTGGCAGTTTCGTACATTTAAAACAACTCCCGTTTTAACAATTACTTCACCAAATAAGCTTGCAACAAAATTGGTTGTTCCGCAAAATGCCAAGCCAAACCAGACTTTCAGTATTGTAGTTGAAGTAAAAGACAAAGGGAAGATCAACTTAACAAGCTATAAGACCATCAAGATTGTTATTTAATGGATCTCCCCTGACAATTATCTTTTTCTTTCGATTTCTCTGTTGAGTTCTTCAATATCAACCGGGCGTTCAGATTGATCTCCCAGTAAATATTTGGAGAAGTAATCGGCTGTTCTCCAGAACCAGTATTCATTCATGTCGCCAAAACCATGGCGTTGGGTTGGGAGAATCAGCATGTCAAAACGTTTATTGGCTTTGATAAGTGCATTCACAACTCGGATCGTATTTGCAGGATGAACATTGTTGTCTATCTCACCATGGATCAACAACAACTTGCCTTTTAAATTTTTTGCGATATCCGGATTCTTGTCGATCATATAAGAAAAAGTAGTGTCTCCTTTGTCTGATATAATCTCTTTTACTCCCTGATGTTTTTCGCTCCACCATCTGTTATATACACTGTTGTCGTGGTTGCCTGCATTGCTCACGGCAACTTTGAATACATCAGGATAAACCAACATGGCTGCAGTGCTCATGAATCCACCTCCACTGTGTCCATGGATACCGACTTTTTCTCTGTCAATATAAGTGAATCGATCTGCCAATTGCTCGATGGCTGCTTTCTTATCGGCCAATCCGTAATCACGCAAGTTTCCGTAACCATAATTGTGGTACCATTTGCTTCTGGCTGGGTGTCCCCCTCTGTTGCCAAGTGTCACCACGACAAATCCCAATTGAGCCAATCTATCAATCCTATCCATTCCCTTGCTGAAGCTTTTGTTGACTGATTCTGTTTGCGGACCCGGGTAGACATATTCTATGATGGGATATTTTTTGGTGGAATCAAAATCATATGGCTTGTACATTACTCCATATATATCTGTAATTCCATCATCTGCTTTAACTTTAAATGTTTCCGGAAATTTATAACCGGCAGCAAATAAGTTGGAGAGATCTGCAGTTTCCAGATCCATTATTTTTCTTCCTTCTCCATTGTACAGTGTTGATGTAGGAATGCTGTTGACGCGGGAACTGTTGTTCACAAAAAATGATTTCCTGTCATTCATGCTGAAGCTATGGTCGTAGTTGCCTGGATTCAACAATTGCAATCCGCTACCATCGAGATTGACCTTATACAGATGCAGGTAGTAGGGGTCTTCTTTTGAGCTGGTGTTGATATTTTCACGGCCATTGCCTGAAAAATAAACAACCCTTTTTTCATCGTCAACTCCCAGGATATCTTCAACATGCCATGGACCTTGGGTGATTTGATTTTTAAGATTTCCATTTTTATCATATAAATACAAATGTGCCCAGCCATCCCGCTCACTCCATTCGATGATTTCCTCTCCATTTTTTACCAACGCGGGTTTTCTTACTTCAACGTATGTATTCATTCGTTCTTCAATCAATACTTTCACTGCACCTGTTTGAACATTGACAATGCATTGGTCTATTCTTTTAAGATCTCGACTGGTTCGGCTCATGTACAATTCATTGTTGTTGCCCAGCCAGATACTTGGACGATGATCGTCGTCTCGTGCATGAACGGGAAGTGATTTGTTGTGTATGGCAATATCCTGGTTTTTGAATTGCGCGATATCAATTTCCTTGTACTGCTTAGCTGTAGGGTCAATGATCATCATGTGATCAATCGGCGCCTCTTTTTCTCCTGGCATCCAATATTTATAGGTCTCCAACGTTGGACGGGGATCTGCGATGCTGTTGATGACCCATAAATCTTTCACTTTTCTATTATCCACTTTTACCAATGCAAATTTTTTACTGTCCTCACTCCAGTATCCAAAAACAGGCTTGCGTTTATTTTTATTTTTTTCTGCATCGACATTGGTCTCCCCACCACCGCCATAGCTGCTTTCGCTGTGCCAGCTGAAATATTGAACACCGTCTGAGGTTATTTGGTGCTCAACGATGGTTGTGTCATCTTCTTTTTGCAAAGCTTTTTCGTAATTGGCTTTGTCCATATAGTACAAGTTGTAATTCCTGCCAAATACGACCATGTTTTGATCGGGAGAAATATTAGCCCAGGATGGCTTTCTTTTCGGCTTTTTGAAGTCCACCAACTCATTCAGTTGCTCAGTAATCAAGTTGTATTCAAAGTAAAAAGTCTTTTTTGTTTTCTCTGCTTTCTCACCCTTTGCTTTGTCCTCGGGCTTGGTAATTTCTAAAGTGCTTTTCACTTCAAATTGAATCCAATTTTCGTCCTTGATAAATTTCAAGGAATCAATGGGCAGGTGTTGTCCGTCAAAAGGATCTTTCACAATTTTAGTAAGCTGGGCTGCCATTTTATCTCTATTGAACATGGCCTTTTTTTCCATTTTCACTGGGTCTACGATGTACCACTGCTTCCCTTCACTTGTTTCATATGTATACCAAAATCTGTTTGATTGTTTTAGCCAATGTGGGTCTACCGACATAGAGAAAATCATTTTATCCAATTTTTTTGGAGAAAATCTTGCAGCCAAAGAATAGTTGGCTTTTTGCTGTGCCGAAACAATCATTGGGAATACCAGCAGCATGATGGAAAATAATCTACGCATACCTATATTTTATCAAATCAAGATAGTAAAAAACCTCCATTTGGACGGGCACTTTTGTTTATCGATTTATATTTGCAGCCAAGCTTTTAAACATGTCTAATTACGTTGCCATAGTTGTAACTCCGGTGAAAAACTCAAGTGAAACTGCTTTGAGGTCTGCCAAAGCCATTGCTGCTTCTGATGCGAGGGTTCATCATATTGTATTTGATGATTTCAGCAACGATGAAACATTGCAGGCACTTCAAGAACATCAGGCTGCAATAGGTTATGAGCTTATTTTATTGAAAAACCTGACTACCCATCCATCACCCAATTACAAATTGGTTTTGGAAATGGCACAGCAAAGGGCTGTTGCAGAAAGGCTTCCTTTGATCATCGTAGAGTCTGATGTATTTGTTCAGCATGATACCTTTTCCTCCATGTTGAAGGCAATGCAAATGCATCCATTTGCTGGGATGATCGGTGCAATTACAACCGATTCGAAGGGAGCAATCAATTTTCCATACCTGAAATTCAAAGGGATCACAGGGGATGTTGTTAAAACCGATCGGAGTTTGAGTTTCTGCTGCACTTTGCTGACCAATGCATTGTTGACTTCCGTTGATTTCAGAAAATTGGATGCAGGTAAAAACTGGTACGATGTTTTTATTTCACGTTGGTCAATTGCAGCAGGATTTGAAAACTATATCATGATGCAAACAAAAGTTGTACATGCACCTCATAGTAGCAGATCTTGGAAACAGCTGAAGTATAAAAATCCGGTTAAATATTATTTTTTAAAATATTGGAAGGGACTGGACAAGATTTAATTACAATCGACCAATCATTTTCATGAATGTATTGTATGCATTTGACCAGGACCTGTTGTAGCGAAGAGGTCCATTGATCGCTTTTTGAAAAAAATCAGCATGTTTTTTATTGAGATAATCAATGCGCTCTTTCTTCTTTTCTTTTGTTCCGGTTCTTTTTCTTTTGCTGTTGGGTGTCAGTCGATAATAGAATCCAATGATGGGTAGTTTGACTGCCTCGCCGCCATTCTTTAGCATATTGATCCAGAATTCCCAATCCTCTCTACCCATGGTCATATCCTCAGCAAAACCGCCAAAATTGAATGCATCTTTTTTCCTGAAAATACCTGATACAAAAATCATGTTGTCTGTTGCCAGTTTGCGCAAACTGAATGGCTTTAGTTTCCATTTTTTTTGCCCCTGTTCATTGAATTTGACGGCATTGCAATAAACTACTTTGACAGCCAAATTGGATCGAAGAATTTCTATCGCTTTTTCAATATAATCAGCACTGATCAGGTCATCGCCATCCAATGGCAATATGTATTCACCTTGGGCCATGCGCATGCCTGCATTTCTGGCTTTTGAAACTCCTCCATTGGGTTGGTCAATGATGCAAATACCGGGATACCTTGATTTGAGTTGCTCTGCAACAAAGAGGGAATCATCTGTGGAGCCATCGTTGACAATGATGATTTCAATTGCCTGGTATGAAGACGCGATGACCGATTCTACAGTAAAAGGCAAATATGTAGCCTGATTGAAACAGGGAATCACCACACTGATCAACTCATTGCTCATGTGAGAAAATGTTTTTCAAATCTGCCAGTGGGATATTTCAGCGCCAATGTGTTGGGACCAAATTTTCGAATGGCATAGTGATTTTGTTTCAGCAATTCCATGCACAACGTGTATTCGTGTGAGGGGAGTCCTACGTTTTCAAACACAATTGCATGTGGATTGGTAGCGGGCAGGTCAAACATCTTGATGACTTCGAAATCGAAACCCTCTGCGTCAATCTGCAAGAGGTCTATTTTCTCTAAGTTATATTGCTTGATGAGGGTCTTGGGTGATATGACTTTTACCTCTTCTTCAACAATCCATTGATTGCTGTCTGATGGAATCTTTATTCCATGAACCTTGCAATTGTGTGCAACAATCCCGTTTTCAAAAGCTTGTTGAATTTTTTCTTTAGAGAAAGAAGCGAGTCCGGTTGCCCATCTCATTCGAGAGAATCCAATTTTATACATCCGTTGATTTCCATCTTCATACCCAATCGCCGCACAAATACACTGTATGTCCTTGTTTTTTTGGTATATTATTTTAAGAAAATCATGAAAAACTTCTGATTGCGGCTCTAGTAATACACCTTTCCAATGGTCTCTTTTGATAAATTTGTGAATTGGGTCATGTGTAATCCCGTCGTTGGCACCAATTTGAATGACCGTAAAATTTTCTCCTATTGATTTGGAATATTCATCGAGAAAAGCAGAGAGACTTCCTACTTTGGGATGATAGAGGTATTGATAGAATCCTATGAAAAGAATGTT
>JACCDT011117877.1_pt1 | contig 10505 bp, 10 predicted proteins | sample 7446291 | NCBI WGS metagenome assembly JACCDT01 (sample SAMN15323446, study PRJNA562643) | freshwater metagenome | isolation source: river surface water | place: USA:Blue River Watershed | collected 2017-08-17 | reverse complement strand
TTTTGTTGATGCTGACTCACTGAGATCTGGATTATTTTTGTCAGTCAATTCAGGTATTGCCAGTCTTTCTGGACGAAAACGAGGAAATATATAGATTATATTTCCAGTTTCACTTACTTCAGGATATCCTTCAAAACGGGCAAGAATGGGCAACATCCAATCTTCGTCTGCTTCTTCTTTGCCTGTAAAAGGAGCTAACTGCTCTGCCACCACAACGCCTTTGTTATTTGAGATAGTGGCACCAATTAATTTCCAATACGTCTCTTCTAGATTTAGATTTGGATTGATACCACCAAAAACTAACTGATAGCAAACCGTAATGAAATCGACTTTACTGCCTTCTTCTTCTTCTGGCTTGGGAATGTTTTTGTCTTTGTCGCTGAAGAACGGATTGACGAAATCAGTGTCGCCAAACAACCTATCGTTTCTGTAACGCCCATAACTGGTCGGTCCCATGATATGTCTATACGGACCAAAATAATATCTGTCCCAATACCACCAATCAAAAATCCAATCGAACACAAACCAGCGCACCACTCTAAGTACGCCCATCACGGCATATCCCATACCTTCGGCCGCGCCACCAAAATCTGAATCGTTATCGCTAGAAGAAAAGGCTTTGACTATGGCAAGAATAATTAGGGCAATAATTATCACTACTGAAAGAATTAAAATCACACCAATTGAAATTCTAAATGCAGTGACACTCAAAAGATGAAGCATTCGAGCAACGCTCAAAAAGACGTTGCTCATCGCATTCCAAAAGGCTTGGCTTGAATTTTTAACAGCGTTTTTAAGAAACTCGTCTTCAAAAGACGGTTTGAACAGATACTCTATCTTGCCCGATTCACTCACTCTCAGATTGCCGCCTGTTTCGCTTGCTATCGAGTTGAGTTCTTTGCTCACTACAGACAGTGGCAAAGACTTTGCTACTGCAATTTCTTCTGGTACCACTTTCAAGTTGAGCGAATTTATAGCCTCAATGACCTTGATGCGTTCTTTACTTTGCAGCGGTTTTGCTAAATTACCAAACATACTCTAAGTATAGTTGCCAGGAATAAAATTTTCACTTGGCAGCCACCAAATAATATATATCCAATTCAAATATGACAAAATCTGAGCCACTCTAACAACAAAAATCTAAAATCGAGGTAGCCATGAGCCAAACCATCACTTTGAGCCAAGGCATTGAGCCAAACACTCGTGCTTTCTTGGAAAAAATCAACGCTCAAAAAGGTCCCAAACTAATTGAATTGCCAATCGACAAGGCAAGAGATGTTTTTGCTTCACTTCAAGATGTGCCGGTTAAAAAAGCGGCTGCCTCAGTCGAGGATGTCGTTTTCAAGACCGATACCAAAGGCGATATCAATGTTCGAATCGTAAGACCTGAAAATAGCAAAACCAAATTGCCAGTGATTTTCTATTGTCACGGTGCGGGCTGGGTATTTGGCGATAAAAACGTATATGACAGACTAATGCGCGACCTAGTGGCTGGAACTGGAGCGGCACTAGTGTTCGTGGATTTTTCGCGCTCACCTGAAGCAAAATATCCAACTGCCATAGAAGAATTGTTTGCCGCAGCCGAACATCTGTGCAAAAACGCTTCTAAATATAATTTAGACCCAGATAACATGGTTGTCGCCGGAGACAGCGTTGGCGGCAATATGGCAACAGTTCTTACCATGATGGCAAAAGAGCGCGGCCAATTGAAATTCAAAGCGCAAATACTGTTTTATCCGGTTACCAATGCCGAGTTTAACAACCAATCATATAAAGAGTTTGCCGAAGGACATTTTTTAACGCGTGAGGCAATGCAGTGGTTCTGGGATCAATACACAACTGATGCCAAAGATCGTAACGATCCAAAAGCATCGCCCCTTAAAGCAAGTATCGAGCAATTAAAAGACTTACCCGAAGCACTTGTAATCAATGGTGAATTCGACGTATTAAAGGATGAAGGCGAAGCCTATGCGCACAAACTAATCGAAGCGCAAGTGAAAGTCACAGCCATGACCTTTCGCGGCACCATCCACGATTTCGTCATGCTCAATGCACTAGCGAAAACACCTGCTGCAATCGGTGCCATCAAAGTCGCATGTGAATTTATAAAAGAGAGAATTTAGAAAAATTGCTCTAATTTCAAATCAAGACTTTTGCGATTTAGTTTCGGTGTCCGACTTTGCATCTGCAGGGTCGGACTCAAATTCTGAATCGAAATTTTCGGTATGAACCTTCCATATACCGTTTTCTAAACGCATAGCAATTTTGCCTTTGATATTCGACTTATAAACCCGCTTTTCATCGAGTTTCAATGAACTATCTGATGCCTTAACTAATCTTTCCAGTTCTTCTAATTTCTCTTTGTCGAGCTTGGTTACTTCGTGCGACTCAATTGTAAGCAAAGCATTGTCACCTTCAATTTTTTCTGCCACCACTTTCAACTTTTCAGGAAATATTTTTTGAAAAGTAGAAAGAACTTCTTTTGATTTTTCGGGACTCAATTTTTTAGTTTCATACTCTTTGGCAGTTTCAGCACTCCAATAAGGAACTAGCTCTGAAATCTCTTTGGCATGCTCGACTACAGCGTGATATTTGCCATAAACATCAGTTGGAGAAAGACCCTTTAGATTCTCAATGCCGACTTGGCTTTTGTGCTGATCGCACGCAACTGTCATAGTCGCAATACTATTGATACCAAATGTCAATGCCAAAGCCAGAATTAAGCGCATAGAATATTCTCCCAAATACAAGAGCACCAAGCTAGATTAGGATACAATAAGACCTCCATGATTTCATTTAAAATTAAAAACGTTCCCACTCTTTTCATCAAAGCATTCTATGCTGAAGATGTCACTTGCATCCTCGATTTTGTCCGTCGCGCAGCAGATATGCGACGTGATACAAATACCAATATTTTGTTTATAGACACACCTATAACGGCAAAAACAGTAGATGCAGTAGAAAAATTGACCCAAGAAGGATATACCGTCCATTTTAAAGACCATCATGGACTGGAAGTAGAGGCAATTTCAGACAGAGACAAATTAGTTGAAGTATCGACAAAAAAATTGCAAGCTCTGCTCAATGAAAATTGCACTATAACGGTGCGAAGCAAACATCCAGCTTGCAGCACACTAGTATCGCCTGGAGAATTTGAAGATGCCCTTGCTATCGTGGCTGACCCCGATGCCGATGGATTGACCGCAGCGATGAAAGCTGCCGGAATTTATTATGATGGCTTAGACGACGATGCAGCCAAACTGGACAGTGAGCCACGCGAGCAAGTTTTAGGCTCTCCTTTATCTCAACTGTTGGCTAAAAATCTTGCCGTACTTCCTTCTTACGATGCTCAAAATCCACATGAACGCGAGCGCACTCAGGAACAGATTTTCAAAAACTGGGTTTTAGCTGTTCAAGGCGATATGAAAGCTGAAAGCAAATTGCTGGAAGGCGTAAAAAAATATGAGCAGGGTGTAAAAGTCGCTCAAGACCTGGCAAAAAAAGCCACGCTTGTGGCGCCTGGAACTTTTCTTGTAAATGTTTGCGACACACCTGTATTTGATCCCGGAACACTGATGATTTTGCTTGAAGAAGATCCTCAATGTCAAATTACTGTAATGCGCAAAGATCGAGGTCCCATTGCAGCTTTGCATGGAGTTCAATACAGTCTTGCAGTGGCGCGTGTTTACAGGGACGAGGTCAACTTGCAAAAATTGGTTCCCAAAGACGCAGCCAATAACCCTCAAAAAGGAATTATAAGCAACGTTAGTTTTCTATTGCATGTCAATGAAGAAGCCTGGTACGAGCATGTTTTGCCCGGTTTAAAATCCAGAATTTAAAACAAGATCGATTCTTTGTAGCCTTTGCGCTCAGCTTCTTGAACAAGCGCTCCACCGTCTTTGCGTAAGTTTTCCATATTGAGCGATGTCTTATAAATTGAAAGGGCGCAATCAGCAACGGTTTTGTTATCACAATCTCCATCGTCAACACACTTGTGCAATTTCTTAATCTGCTCAAGTGCATTATCTATAAGGTCGCAAAATCTTGCTGAAAGTGTAGATACTTCGTTTTTTATTTTGGCAGGAATAAATACCTTTTGAGTCTCCGAGTCTTTCAACAACTGAATAGAAGGCTCAAGTGAACTGATATAGAAATAAATCCAACCTGGTCTTACAGCCGAATATTTTTTACTCGAATCAAAATCGTCATCACTAATCGAATCAAACCCCGACAATTCAAGCGGGTCTTGCAAAGTAAGTGGCACTCGAGTAGCTTCTTTGAATAAATAAATGGAAAGCTCTTTAATTTGCTTGACGCTGACTCCGACATCGCGCACCATATCTAGTGTCAATCGATCATTTGTACCTTCAGATGTTCGCGCCCTAGAATCAAGATCGCCTTTAAAAGCGGCATGCTTATCAGTGTCTACCTTATCGGCCGCAACGCTGGGCAGCGAGGGCTGAGCTGAAAGCGAAGGACAACTTATTGCCAGAGCACAAATCAAGATCGAAAAACGCGTGCGTAACATCTAAAGCAATCCCTCACAAATTAAATAAAGCATCAGCTAAACCAGCGTTCACTTGAGCATTTTTTACCACTATTTTGGAAAATATTTTTCCGTCCTTAAATCTTATTATCGATTCAGGAATGCCATTGCTAGTGTTTAACAACACCCGGGTGTGCAAGGTGTTTTCCGAAAGCGGCGATTCGCCTTCTTTGACTTCTAGCACCCAGACTTTATGATCTTTGTAAGCGCTTGGCTCTGCGGTGACAATTGCTTGTTGCCCTTTACTCAAGTCTCTAGAGATGCGCTCCATCTGAGTCAAAAAATCAGAATGCAATACATTGGATCCATCAGCTAAATTAAGCAAATCCGAGTCTTCATGCAAATTTACAGTGATACCAAGCAGAGCAGGTCCACCTTTTGCTTTCACTTGACCATCTTCGTTTTTGACCAGAACAGAGCCGTTCTTGGGTCCTTTAGATACTACTTCAACTCGCACCCGCTGCTGTCTTTTAAAAAAGTATTTGCCAGCTTGAACCTTAGCTACACCTTTGCTGCCCTGCCAGGTAGTTAGCTCTGTATCAACTACGTAGTCGTCTATGCGTTTCAGTTTATCGATGATGCCCTTTACAAAAGGCTTGGCGTTTTGATTGAAATCAATTTGACCATCAAGCGACTGAGCCACATCGAACTTTTCTTGAACCACTGGAGCCGCCAAGGCACAGATCCCCAAAGGATCTGAAAGCTGAGTCAAAGTAGCCAGACTCAAGCAAAAAATCGCACTTTTAAAGCGAGGTTGGTAGATAAACAACATAGACCGAAAATTAAAACATTCTCCTTGAGAACTTGCATGAATCGGCTCTAAGTTATAATCGCCGTACTCCTGGGGGAATTTCGATGTTGTTAAGATGTCTGGTAGCCGAATTTCTTGGAACCGCATTGCTTCTTGCAACTGTAGTTGGTTCAGGCGCTTTAATGCATTCCCTTGACCACGGCAATATCGCAGTGACAGTACTAGGTGTGGCCATTGCAACTGGTTGCGTTCTATACGCACTGATTAACATGCTTGGCAATATATCGGCTCACTTCAATCCCATTGTCACCATATCTAGTGCCATCCAGGGTGATACAGATTGGCAAATTGTTTTTCATTATATCTGCGCACAGATTTGGGGCGCCATGGCTGGTGTCATGCTAGCTAATCTGATGTTTGATCATGCAGCAATTGTCTGGTCGCATACAGCACGGACGGGCACTGGACAATGGCTGGGTGAATTAGTTGCAAGCTTTTGCTTAATTGGCGTAATTATGGGTTGCTCCAGATTCAAACCAGAAGCGGGTCCAGCATCAGTAAGTATGTACGTTGCTAGTGCAATTTTATTTACGTCGTCCACTTGCTTTGCCAACCCGGCTGTCACTTTTGCTCGAACACTAACGGCTACAATCACAGGCATTCAATCGGGTGATGTTCTCTCGTTCGTCGGCTGTCAGTTAGCTGGCGCTTTTTTTGCCCTGGCATTTTTTGATTGGCTTTTAGATGACACCAAGTCACAAACAGCAATGCCTGAAAAATACAAATTGAAAAAGTTCGATTTGCAAGAAGAACGCGAACTAATTTAAAACTAATTTTTAGTTTTCTAACTCAGAATTTGAATCTGCAGGCTCAGATACCGGTTGTCCTGTTCCCTGCGGGATTCTGTTATAGCGTCCATTTTGTTTTAAAAAATCGGACAATAAAACAACCAGATTTTGTCCATTCAATTCTGGAGTCGGTTTATACACTTCCATTTTATGATCAACCCAGCGAGCACGCCAAACACCCATTGGTTTGCCGGTTTCTGTATAAGCCTGACAAACCGAACTTGCATCCAATGCATTTTCATTCATGGGTCTAAAAGTGTCGACCTGGTCTCCTTGATTCACTCTCAAGATGCGACCGGTTTTTTCATGCACATGCCAAATAGTCCAGACCATGCGAATAGTCACTTCTTGTTTTGAAATTTTAATGGGCTCTTCTTTGCGAATCAAAAAATAATTGATACTACCAGGAGTGCGAGTTACAACTTTGAAGGGGGTTCGCACTAAATGCCAGATGCCACCTTTGGCATCGGTTTGAAATCCAAAAATTCTTACCCGCTCGTCTTTCTTTGCACGAGGCGCTTCGCCCGCACTATAAGTGATACTTTGCTCTCTTTTCCATGTTCCGGCAAGCCACCACGGTATATGAAACCAGTTTGAATGAGTGGCCATCTCCCCCAAACTCTGCTCATTAAATTCACATCCAGTGCGCAATTGCGGTGAAACAGCAGGTGGATCTTCAGCATAAGTGGCACCTGCGCACGCTAAAAGCGCAGTCAAACTAGCAACAATGGTAAAACTCTTAAACAGAAGAATAGCCTCCAAAAGACATTATATATCTATTTTAATGGCATCAAATCTATCACCACGATTTCAGGCAAGCACAAAAAACGCATACGCGGCGCATCTAGACGCTCCATGCCAATTCCGCGCGAAATCATCAAATATTTCTTTGGATTCTGGCTTATTTGAGTAAAACAACCAGCAGCCTGGCTGCGTGGCAAGATTGAGCCTGTAATAATTGGACCAAGAAATGGCAATTGTACTTGCCCTCCATGAGTGTGTCCGGCAATAAATAAATCAGCATTAGGTTTCATTATGCTGTAATCGGGTGCGTGTCCTGCGACGATGTGAAACTTTTTTTGATCAGGCAATTTTAAAATACTGCGCGAATCATATAAGGTGAGACCAGTGAAAACAAAATCGCCTTTCTCGATAGTTCTAGTCTGAGGAAATAATTCATATGGCAAGCCTGAAAAAATCTCTTGCCAGTTTGGCTCCCATTCCATATCGCCCTGTATAACATAAACACCTAGTGGCGCATCGAGTTTGATATCTTTTAAAAGACTGCGAAGCTTGGCGCACAACACTGGGTCGCGAGTGGGTTCTGTTTGAATGTAATCACCGCACAATATAATAAGATCTGCTTTTTCTTGCATTGCTCTTGCAAGAACTTTTCTTTCATACTCGCCTATAACATCGGTTTGTATATCAGCTAGCACGAGCAATTTAATTGGTCGCTTTATCTTAGGTGACACAAGGGTTTCATGTCTTACAGTAATTGTGTAAGGCTCAATCAAGAAAGTTTCAATTGCCACTATTGGCAGTGCCAACGAAATTATGCCAAAGAATATGGAAGTTATTTTGAATTTAGAAAATGCGCATAAACTACAGGCAAGCGAAAGAATGAATCCACCACCAAAAATGGCATAGCACCAGGCAGTTGCCACAATAAAGCCTTTGCCCAATATTAAATAAGGCGCAAAGAATGATATTGCACCAAATGAAATAACGACTGCCCAGTAAACAAAATATTTTTCTTTGTATTTGAAAATCAAATACGAACCTAAAAAGGCAAGCAAAAATAAACTAACTACATAAATAAAAAAAATAGGTCTATCCTCCTTATTTAGAGGGTTTCAGATCTATAACTACGATTTCGGGATAACACAAAAAACGTATTTGCGGAGCGCCATTTCGCTCACGACCAATTCCGCGCGATATCATCAAATACTTGTTAGGATTTTGTGCCACCTCAGTGAAACAGCCGCCAGCTAGCTTGCGCGGAACATTGGTAAAAGTTACAAGCGGTCCAATGAAAGGTAATTGGACTTGCCCACCATGAGTGTGTCCGGCGATGTATAAATCTCCATTTGGTTTGTCCAAACTAAAGTCTGGTGCGTGACCAAAAACAATATGGAACTTGTCCGATTCGGGTGTTTTGCATCTAAAGCGCGAATCGTGCAAAGTAAGACCAGTAATAGTGAAATCGGTCGTCTCAACCGTTTGGGTCTTAGCATACAAAGTGACCGGAAGGCCTTTGAAAAACTCAATCCATCTAGGAGTCCATTCCATGTCGCCCCCGCACGCATAAACTCCAAGCGGCGCACTTAACTTCACATCTTTGAATAATTGATTTAATAGTTTTCCTTGTTCGAAATATTTTTCGGCTGGATAAGTCTGAATATAATCACCCGGCATAACAATCATGTCAGGCTTTTCTTGCATCGCCCGCTCAAGCACTCCACGCTCATAGGCTCCAACTATATCGGTCTGAATATCCGCTAAAACGACTATTCGTGTAGGTTTTGTAATCTTGGCAGATAAAAGAGTTTCATGACGAACAGTAATATGATTTGGCTCAACAAAAAAGGCTTCAAAAGCTACCGCTGGCAATACCAAAGCAATAACAGCAAAAAATATAGATGTAGCTTTGAATTTTTTCCAAGAAAGAATGGCACTTGCAAGAGCCAGAACTGGAGCACCACAAAAGAGTCCGATGCACCATGCTGTTGCGACCCAGAAAGTGCCTGGAGTAAAAATAAATGGAGCAGCAATTGCTATGAAAGCGCACGTAAAAAATGCTTCCCAGTAAGCCTGCAATTTGTCGCGAAATTTATATAGAAAATAAATGGCAACGACAATTGTAATTGTCAAAACAGTAATATATGGAATCAAATTTTAATTATTCTACTTCTGCTACTCTTTTCACAATCTCGGTAAGCTCATTGGAGCAAGCTTTTATTTTGGAAATTACTTCAGTTCTTCCCAAATTGAGTTGCGATTTTTCCTCTACAGTCAATTCCCAGGATGTATGGACGACCAAAGGCAGGCTGTTGAATCGAGTAGTGCGCAATCGCTCGACGACGCCAAAAGCATTGAGCTGAGGCACAGACACATCTAAAAGCAATAAATCGGGTTCGGTCTTTTCAATCAAATCAAGAGCCTCAAGCCCGTTGCTTGCATGTTGCACTATGAATCCGTTTGATATCAACTCAGTCTTAATAGCTATGGCTAAAAGTTCGTCGTCCTCAACCAGAACAATTTTTAACGCCTTGTCGTTCACCCGCCTGTCTCCTAATTCCATTCTAGTACCAAGGTGAGATCTGAAAAATCAACCAAATGAGTTAACCCATAGTTCCACTAAATTTATGAAAGCGCCAGTAGAGTCGAAGGGAGGATTAAGTATGACAAAAAAATTCAGGCAAAACTTGGCTCTAGCTGTCACTTTACTCATTTTTTGCACATTATCAGGATCACATCCAGCGCAAGCCAAGAAGCCACAAAAGAAAGCGGACCCGAACGCACTGGAAGTGGCTCTGAAACTACCTCTAAACACAGGCTCATTATCTTTGGACATCCAAAACGCTGATTTCTTGCTGCGTCACGAAGACAGAGCCGATATTGAAATTCGAGTTAACAATCGGCAAAATTGGCAGGTCAGTGATAGCGGAGAGGTTAAACAATCTAAAGTCGCTCGTTGCCCGTGCGGAATCTATATCACCCAAAATGGCAGCACATATGTAGGTATGGGAACAGTTGATTTACCCGATGGCAAGAAAAGTTCGATATCAATGACCCCTTCAGGCGTAACTGTAAATGGACGTAAACTGCCAACTGAGAAGAAAGTAACCAGGAAAGATTCCCACGGACTGGAAATGAATACACAGGGTATTTTCGTAAATGGCAGGCGGGTTTTAACCAACTCAAATCAAAAAGGCTTCGATAATCAGTTGGACAATATTCAAGTCGTAGTACCAAACGATTTTAAGGGCTCGCTAAATCTTACTTGGAACGGCAATATTAATGCCCGCATGGACGGCTGGTCTGGTGAGAAATTGACGGTAATTGCAAATGGTTTTTCTGCTTTGTCCATAAACGACATAAAAGCACCATATGAATTAACTACAAATAAATCTGGCAAAATAAACGTCAATAATTTGGAAGCCGAAAAGGGCTATATTGAAGCTTCTAACGAAGGAAGAATTGAAATTCAAAATTCAAATTGCACACAATTTGATATTCGAGCAAACGATAATGCCGAAATTACAATTGCCCAAGGCAAATCTACAAACTGCACCACCAAGGCTAATGGCACAGCTAAAGTAAATCTCGGCACTAATTTTGATGATACAAAATTTGC
>JACCDT011519564.1_pt1 | contig 10506 bp, 13 predicted proteins | sample 7446291 | NCBI WGS metagenome assembly JACCDT01 (sample SAMN15323446, study PRJNA562643) | freshwater metagenome | isolation source: river surface water | place: USA:Blue River Watershed | collected 2017-08-17 | reverse complement strand
CTTTACTCCATGCTTGGGCAACATCCAATTGCATAAAAGTAGGTGCAATACTTGGTGGCAACGAGGTGAACTCGTAAGGCATCTGCACAGTAGGATCGAAACCCACACCTAAAGCGGTTACCGCCAGAATGCCCAGCAAGATCGAGCCACGAATCTTGAAGTAATCCAAAGAGACGATCGTGAAAAACCCAATCACGGCAAATAGTACAGACTTATCGTGCAAATCACCCATCGCCACGAACGTTGCGTCATTTTTAACAACAACACCTGCGCTTTTGAGTGCAATCAGTCCGAGAAATAAACCAATGCCCGCTGGAATTGCAACCTGTAAAGATTCCGGAATCGCCTCAACAATCCAACGCCGTACCCCCGTCAACGTTAGCAAGACAAAAATACAACCAGATATAAAGACTGCGCCTAGGGCCGCCTGCCAAGTCCAGCCCATTCCCTGCACCACGGTGAACGCGAAAAAGGCGTTAAGCCCCATTCCTGGCGCCATCCCAACAGGCCAGTTTGCCCAAAAGGCCATCACGAAACAACCAAAAGCCGCTGCTAAACATGTACTGACAATCACGGCCCCTTTATCCATTCCCGTCGTACTCAGAATGTTTGGATTGACGAACACTATGTACGCCATCGCCAGAAACGTTGTCAACCCCGCCACCACCTCCGTTTGTACGGTTGTGTTGTGCTCCCGCAATGAGAAGAGTTTTTGAAACATCTTGAGCCTTGGTAAGTTTAAAAAATAGGAGCGCGTTTTTGGCGGCCCCGCACTACATACAAAAGGAGATCCGAGACAGCCGCAAATAAAATCTACCCCTTTAGGATTTTATATAGACGTTATAGATTACAAATCTCTATTTTATTAAGTGTTTACCATTACCCTCGGAGTTGTTGCACGCTTCGCTTTTTGGCACTAGGCGACGTTTCCCGTCTGGAGTTTTCGCGACCCCTGGCAAATGCAAATCTTCACGGTCCCACAGCTCACATGTCACCATTTCATGCCTAGCATCTAATGCTTCGCAGTAATTCGAATAACGGCACAAACGAACCTGCTCACCCCTACCCATTCGTACTTTTTCCGGCCAATCTGGATCTGCAAGGCTTTGTCTCGCCATGCCAATAAGATCTGCGCTGCCATTGCGAAGTAGCTCTTCGGCAACAGAAAAATCGTAAATCCCGCCCGCAACCACCACTGGCACTTGCAGATTTTCAGCACGCAACCGTTGCCTGATTCTTCTTGTCGGCGCAACATTCCTGCCAAAAGGGCCTTGTTCGTCCGAGATGTACTGAGGCATGCACTCGTACCCAGATGGTCCTGTATACGGGTAAGCGGCATGCTTCACTTTCGGTTGCTGTGCGTCTTCGAATTTTCCACCTCGGGAAAAAGACAAAAAATCCATTCCAGCTCTCGACAATTCAAGTGCATAAAACTCAGCATCTTCTTGCCCTGCACCACCAGCAATGATTTCTTCCGTCAACAGACGACATCCGACCGCAAAGCTCGGTTCAACACACGCTCTCACCGCACGAAATACCTCCAACGGCAATCTGACTCTGTCCTCCCGTGATCCGCCCCACTTATCTTGCCGAGTATTCAAGGTCGATAGGAAAGATGCCATGGTGTACGCATGCGCGTAATGCAATTCGACACCATCAAACCCAGCGTCTTGGGCCCTCTTCGCTGCTTTAGCAAAAAGCGATGGCAACTGCTCTGGTAATTCTCGAATGTGTTGAAGATGCACGTCCGTGACACGCTCCCTAAATCCCATCTTCAAATTTTCCAACTCGCGCGCTTCTAACACCTGCGTCAACTGTTCTTCTGTTAGCTTTGAAAGCGCTGTTCTCACCTGTAGATCATCTGTCCCAGGTAGATTCAACTTCTCCCGATGTCGTTCAGTAATCGCTAAATATCGGAAGAAGAAATCTTTGGGATCTGGACGACGCTTCATCGCCAGAAAATCAATGAGTTGAATAATTGCCCGCGTTCGCCCCCCACTGGCCTCATGTATCACACGAGCGATCTCGCCCAGTCCTTGCACAAATTTGTCATCGCTGATACGCAATAAAGCACCAGATGGGACATCACGTATCCCTGTTGCCTCCACCACGATTACGCCTGGGGCTCCCTGTGCAAATCTTCGATACCAGTCAATGTTCGCGGAAGTAACTGAACCGTCCAATGCCGCTCGCCATGGAACCATGGCAGGCACCCAGACTCTTGAGTCCAGATGTAATGGACCAACACGTATGGGCTCGAAAAGCATTGAGGCCTTCGCTTGGACCTCGTTTGGCCACACCCTCGGCTCTGTCTTCCACCTGATGCGTTGCACTGGCTTCCACATTTCTCACTCCTTCAAGGCCATACCAATGAGTTAATAGGAAATTATTTTATGGCTACTTTAGAATCATTACGTTATGTTTTTGTGTACTCTGGTGTTACAATAGACAAATGAAAACCAGAGCAGTTCTGATCAGACTAGATGAACGAACCCATACCGCGCTAAGCCAAGTAGCAAAACAGCTTGGCATTTCGCGCGCAGAAATGCTGCGAACCTTCTTGAATCAGGGTTTGGCAGGCTACGACCGTCGGCATGAAGAAGTTGTCGACCGAATCAACTCATTAGAAAAGACTGTTTACCACTCAAATGAACTTGCTGAAGTCACTGCTGCCATGGTTGCGGCTCTTGATCACAAGCGAAGTGCCGAAACAAAAGTGATCTCGTCCAATCTAGAACAAGGAATCTCACTTGTAACAACAGGCCTCTTTGCCCAAAGACAACGCATTAATTGTCAAGGAGTTAAGTAAATGTTTATTTATAACCACCCGTCAGTTGCAGCTCAGAAGGCAGCTCTCGCACCTGGTTTGTATCAAGGATGTGCCGCCCTCTATGCGGATGAATCCTCGAATCGCACTGTGCTCATGGCCGAATACCGAGCATCAAGTGAGCGTTCCATTTGTGCTGTTGAGCTCATCCTTTACAACAACGTGGGCGATATTGAATATCGGAACTTCGTCAGACTTGCCAATGGCTATTGGCGTAATAACCATGGCGAGATTAACCAAGAGCTTGCCGACTTCTTACCAGAGGACATAGAGAATTTCCGTGTTTTTAAGAACATGAAGCTCATTCCACAATTGATCGGCACACCAATCAATCCCCAGAAATCAGCCTACCTTCATTAGGCCCGCGCGAAACATGTCTAAACAATCCGCCATGACTAATGCACTCATTATTACGAATGAAATGCGCAAGATGGCTATTGAATTAATGCCCGCCGCCCAGTCTTCTGCAGAAGCAGAAGAGATTCGCTATTCCTTTTTCAAAGCCTCCCAAGCTTGGCTAAGAGTACAAGGCTGCCAATCATTTTCTGAGGCTAAGATGACTGCAAAAAAAGCACAGAAAAGGCTAAAGTCTTTATTTATGATTGCCCAGGGAGTGGTCGCAGAAGACGGACACATAATCACCGCCGATTGCTGGGAAGAAATCTTGGAACACTTCAACCAAGACTTCACATGCAAGATTCCACATCATTAGAACTACATCAGTGAATTTCTTTCAGATCTTTAGGCATTCCAAACTGTGTAATCGTCTGCACAAGTAACCCAAGATCTATAGGCTTAGGCAAGACGCCTTGCATGTGGACACGATTACATTCATGCAACGCCTCATTAGCCAAATTAGCAGTTAAAGCAACGACATTGACATCTGAATAAGGAGCGGCCTCCTTACGAATGATTCCAACAACTTCCGTTCCTGTTAGATCAGGCATGATCAGGTCCATTAGTACTAAATCGAAGAGTTCTGAACGCATCTTCATCAGCGCCTCTGTTCCATTTCTGGCTTCTGTAATGATTGCATTAGGAAAGAATTTCTTAACTAGGTTGCTTACCACCATTCTGTTCATCTGGTGATCATCCACGACCAGAAGATTTATTTCAATTGGATTCACGCTGGGCTCAGACTTATCACGCAGAGAGTTTGGCGCCTGCTCAACATGAACCGGCAAACACACACGGAAAGCCGACCCCTCTCCCTTCTTACTTTGGACGTCTATAACCCCACCTTGCAATAGAACCAGATTTCTAGTAATTGAAAGACCAAGCCCATTACCTCTTAGCGAATAATCGGACTCTATATGATCCTGTTCTTTAATCTGAACAAATGGCTCAAATACTGTTCCGATCTGATGTTCTGAAATCCCAACCCCAGTGTCGGAAACCACAACCTCAAGCGTGACGTCATTGCATTGCTTGACATCAACAGACGAGAGAATCCGAATTTCCGTTCTCACACCCCCCTGCTTTGTGAACTTCACCGCATTCCCAAGCAAGTTAAGGAGGATTTGGGTTAGACGATGGGGATCCAACCTAACATACTCAGGGATCTCGCCAATGAATTCGAGGCTGTACGTCAGATTTTTCTCTGCTGCTCGACTTTGTAAAGCCGCATGTATTTGATACACAGTTTGCTTTAAATGGATCACCTGAGGAGCAAGCACCAATCGGCCTTGCTGCATTTGAGAGAAATCTAAAAGATCATTAATGACAGTTAGTAAATGTGATGATGAGTTCTTTGCGTGCTTGACAAATCCGTAGACCTCTGAGGGTAAGTGATCTGTTCTCTCAATAATATTCAAAAATCCAAATACTGCGTTCAACGGTGTGCGCATCTCATGACTCACAGTCGCAAGAAATGTATCTTTATGGGCACTTGCAATTTCCAACTTTCCAGAAAGCGCTTGTAGAGCCTCATTCTTCTTTGTGATTTGCTGAAACATCGTCCAGCTTGCCGTGTCATACGTACTTACTAAGATCATTTGAGTAAGACTCAGCATTCCTATCATTAATGTACTCAGATACAAATCATCAATCGTATCTCCCAATCTCATTGGGATATGGCCGTTTATCTGCAATTGCAACATGCCTAAGACAATTGCAATAGAAGCTGCTAGCCACCCATAACCCCACCCCCTAGACATAAGGAAAATAGGAAGAATTGGAACTAGCCCCATCCATACCATGACTGATGAAGTAATACCGCCCAAATAGTAGGCGTTATAGAGAATAACTCCTAATAAGGAACCTTGATATATAAGATGCACCAGAACAAGCGAACTGCCACGCTTCCACATAATCATACTAATGAAGATGAAGAAGGAACATACAAAGGCGGAAATTGATGACCGTTCTTGGTTAATCACCCACAGAACAGGGCCAATGAAGAACAACAAAAAAAATAATGCCGAACCCGAAAAACAAAGGAAAAATATATTCTCCTTCGTCCTTAATTTCCGAGGAACCGAGGTATAAAACAAATACAAGAAGGTTCTTTGTAATTTCAACAACCGACTAGGGTAGTTTGTTTCTTCGGTAGCAGAAAATTTCATATACAAGACGCCCTTTTGTCATCGATTCTATGCTGCCCATCAGAATTCTCTATTTGACTTGTGCTGTGGATGGCTTCGAACAGACCAGATCGCAGTGTCTAAGCGCTCCATACGCAGAACCCCAACGAAAGCTGCATATCTCTATAGTATTCATTTAGATTATTTGTATGTTGTTTTAGTGCTACTATTGGCGGTGTGGCATCAAGTGCCTTACCCCCTTTTCTTCAGCACATGTGTAGTAAAGCACCATGACTTCCTTCTACCTCTACAGGGCACCTCATGAGAAATATTGCGCAATTGACAGCCTTGGCTACGTCAGTAACACTCCTTATCGGCTGCGGCGGGGGAGACCAGACAAGTGCCGCCGAGTCCACTGGAATCAATGCCATATCAGCTCTGCAAGTGGGGGCGGTCTCCGCGCAAATCTCACCCACTAGACTAGGTCAAGTAACCACTCTCGTTGGAGGCGCCGAATCCGAGAATCCAAACCCAATCGGATTGGCTACTGACAACTCTGGGAATCTGTACGTTGCACAATGGCGCGATGATGATCCAGATGCGAATAATCATGTAGTTTCTAATTACTACGATACAGTCCGGAGGATTGATACTAACAATCAGGAATCAACATTTACGGCTGGGTTCTCCGCGCCAGTCGGACTTGCAATTGATAAGAATTCAAATTTGTACGTTGCTTCAACTGATGACACCGTAGTTTATAAAATCCCACTTAGTACTAAAATTAAATCTCCCCTCGTCGAGATTCCAGATGCAACTCCGAATGCAATCTATTTTGATGGAAACACCGGAGCACTCTATGTCGCCGATTTCTTTGGATCTTTGTACATCATCACTGGTGGTGTCACCCAAACAATCACCTTCCCAAACAATAGCCGTCCGCAAGGTATTGCTCTTGATAGCCATGGCAATATTCTTGTCACAGATTACAACTTAAACAAAATCTGGAAGATCACCAAGTCTGGTTCCAATTTCCTTGTTAGCAGCCTCTCAATTTCACTGAATGGGCAAGCAACTCTAAACCAACCTTACGGAATCATCACAGACAAGAATGACAATATCTTCGTGGCTGACCAAGGAAACCATGTCATTCGCAAAATTGCCCCAACTGGCAATATCTCTACATTTGCCGGTGTCATTGGTGCACCTGGAACGGCTGATGGCGATGGTAGTAGTGCGCGCTTTAACCTCCCCTCAGGTTTAGCAATTGACTCTCTTGGCTATTTGTATGTATCAGATTACGGCAGTCATAAAGTCCGAAAAGTCCTCGTTTCCGCACCCCTGAATTAGCAAGCGCGATGCTGGCTGAGTGCCACGCCAGAGCCAGAACATATGATCTGTATGAATGCCCATTCAGCTATCAGAATCATGAGTGTTGTTGGGCCCCACCACATTGCAGCTTCTTCAATAAGTTGGGCATTCGCCTGGGGCAGAACGACGACCCGTTGCTGCTAGCGCACAGCTCGGTGCCAACGCTATTAGGCATTTCCAGAGAACATAACGAAATTAGGTTTGCTCACGTGACTAGCCAACATTGCAGAGGCAATTCTCGCGTTTGCGTTGGAAATGTCAGAAAATAGCCATAAATAACTCATGAATCGATGTGTTAAGAATACAATATTGGCACCCCATATTTCAAAGAAAGCATATGAAAGAACATCCGCTAAGTGAATCACATGATGACTCTCGCGGTACAAGTTACGCATCCACTCTACTCAACTTGTCCGTTGGAACTGTTCAGGCACTCGTTGAAAAGAATGAGTTAGTCGCTTGGAAAACACAAGGCGGTCATCGACGAATCTCACTAGCATCAATTCGTAAATACCAACTTCAGCACAAGCTACCCTCAACACCATCAATGAATCCCCATCGAGGCTTGACACGCATACTCATTATTGATGACGACGAACCGACTCGACTGATGCTTAAGGCCTCATTTGAACAATGGGGTATGGCAGTCGATGCACTTCTTTATGATTCAGCCGTAGATGCTTTGTTAGATTTAACAAGCTGGAGGCCACACGTCATACTCACAGATTTACGGATGCCTCATATGAATGGCTTCGAATTTTTAAAGTCACTGAGTAAGCATGGACTTTATCGAGACATAGCCGTTGTCGCAATGAGCGGCTTAAGCCATGATGAAGTTATCGCAGAAGGCGGTCTCCCTGACGGTGTTCAATATATGAGAAAACCTGTCGACATGGAATGGCTACGTGGTTTTCTTGACGCGGTCCTCATCCTTCAGAAAATCAATCAGCATTCGCTTTGACCTCCGCATTCCGGCTAGAGCACATATCCCAATCGTCTAGACTAATTAGGGATCGCTGTAGAAAACGGAATTTTGAGCACGTTTAACCCGCTGAGGCTCTTGGAAGCGAGCTCAGTGATATGGGCTTGCTCTTTTTGGGCATCTGAATCTACAATGTATACGTATAACGTATTTAAGGAGCAATCATGCACAAGAAGATGACGATCACGCTGGATGAGGCGGTCTACGAAGGGCTGTGGCGCACCATTGGCAAGCGGAAGATGAGCCAATTCATCGAAGACTTGTTGCGCCCTCACGTCCTGGACACGTCACTGGATGACGGATACAAGGCCATGGCCCAAGACCAGGCCCGTGAGGCCGAAGCTATGGAATGGACCAACGCACTCGCTAAGGACATGGCCAATGAAGCGCGGTGAAGTTTGGTGGGTTGAGTTTGATCCATCGGTGGGTACGGAAATCCAGAAGACCCGCCCAGCGGTCATCGTCAGCAACGATGCTGCAAACCGAAACCTAGCCAGAGTGGTGGTAGTGCCACTGACAAGGAACACAGGCAAGACCTACCCAGGCGAAGCTGTTGTGGCCATTTCAGGGCAAGCCAGCAAAGCCATGGCGGACCAAGTCACGGCTGCAGACAAGGCGAGGCTAAAAAAACAATTGGGAAGCCTGGTGAAGGCCGATTTGCTGGCCGTCGAAGACGCGATCAAGGTGCATCTCGGCTTGCCGAGATAACCCAATCGTCTAGACTCTGCGGCCAGGCTCCTTGATAGACATGCCTGCTTCAGCTTGCTTGAGGAATCCGATGATCTGCTCATCGGTAAATCGTGCGGTTTTCATACCCGCAATTCTCCAAAATTTGCGGACTTACTGCCATTACCTTGGTACGGCTGGCAGGACGGTACCAGACACAAAAGTTAATCCCTTGATGCAGATCGACTTTTTCCACATCCACCCCGTGGATCGGGTCGGGTTTGTGGGAACCTAAAGTGGGGAATCGTTTCCACTTTGGGCATAAGATGGTAGCATTGAATTGACATTTTTTGGTGTGCACGGTACACAAGCCATCCATCATGACAAACAGCAACAAAACATCTTCTATTCCGCGCCCGTCTCCTTCGTCTGTTCCGACCAAACAAGATCAAAATCGATCAGAACGGTCATACAGTCAGGAGTCTTATATTTCCAAGCGTGAATCCAATGATTCTGTTAACAACATCACAAACAGAGTGCCCATCACACCCCCACCACCAACACCCAAATCCAAATGACTGAATTTGACACTCTTTGGTCTCGTCGTCACGATGCTTTGTATCATGCGAAGCTGGGGCATTTGTACCATCGCAAAAGGGAGCGATTCTTTGACCTCTGTGACAAACTTACAAAATCCGCAACTGTGGTTTTTGGTGCCTCCTTGTTGGCTGCTGAATTTCGTGCTCTGACTCCATTAATCGGCCTGTTGGTCTCAGCGATGGGGCTACTGGCTTTGGTGTTCGGATATACCGACAAAAAACAAAGACATAAAGAACTGGCTGAGTCGCATATCGATCTGGTTGGAAAGATTGAGTCTTTAGGCTTGACGCATTTCACTGAGCAAGATACCAACTCATGGCAACTTGAGCTGGCTAAGTTAAACGCGAAAGAGCCGCCCGCCTTGGGAACTTTGGTTGTGGTTTGTCAAAACGAGCTTGCCCTTGCTGAGGGTCAACCCAAAAGTATCGTGCCCATTCCCTTCTGGAAGAGGTTTTTTGCCAATTGGCACGATTTTCAACAGGCCACTTGATGTGACAAAACTTCTCTGAAGTTGTGCTCATGTAGTTTGCAAAGGTATTTGATCGTCTTCGGAGTGGATCTGAATCGTGGGTTTGAGATTGACTTAGTACACCGCCCGCCATAAATCCTCATCATCTTGCCAAAATCCGATCCATTTCATATTCTGTATGTGTGAGCATGCGAACACTACAGAATATGGGCACACCTTCTGAGGAACGAAGAAGTTGCGAAGCAAAGTGCCCGGCAAGCCCCGCCCGTAGCGTAGCGAAGGGGAACAAGTTACGTTTCACACAAAATCTAGGACATATTCTTCAGAGAGCATCTCTATATCTCTGGCCAATAGGCCTGCCCCACCTCTGCGCAATCCTCTCCTTGGATAACTGTGCGACAGATCAGTCGATCATCACCTAAAACAATCATCGCAAACAACCATTCCTCTAAAGAATCGGCTTGAGTGGCACGGCGTTTCAGCAACTCCGTTGCCGATGGATTTATAACGATGAAATCCGCTTCGCAACCAGGCAATAAATTCCCAACAATGCCATCTAATCCTAAGCATTGGGCCGCTCCAGCAGTGTGCATCCACCACAAGTCATGGGGGGAAAAACAACGACTTCTTCGCCCAGCATCTTGGAGCGCTACGGTATAAGCGGCATGCATGGTGACAAATGGCGAAAAACTTGTTCCCCCACCAACATCGCTCGCTAGGCCATACTTCACACCAACCTCGTCCGCACCTGTGAAATCGAAGAAACCACTACCAAGAAATAAGTTACTGGTAGGACTACAGGCAATTGACGCCCCAACGTCAGCCAATCGGTCACGATCTTCCCCATCTATGTGCACACAATGCGCATAGATAGCTCGTTGCCTCAACAAACCAGCTTGATCGTAGACATCTATGTAACTACGCGCTCTTGGATAGAGCTCCTTTACCCATCGGATCTCGTCTTTGTTTTCCGCCGCGTGAGACTGTATCCAAACATCCGGATACTGTTGCGCCAACTCCCCGCACCCGCGTAGTTGTCGTTCTGAACTTGTCGGCGCAAATCGAGGGG
>JACCDT011263646.1_pt1 | contig 10508 bp, 9 predicted proteins | sample 7446291 | NCBI WGS metagenome assembly JACCDT01 (sample SAMN15323446, study PRJNA562643) | freshwater metagenome | isolation source: river surface water | place: USA:Blue River Watershed | collected 2017-08-17 | reverse complement strand
TGAGGATTTCACAAAGCGCAGCCAAGAAGCGATGGCAAAACATGTTGAAGCAATGGTTGGCTTTATGCGTAAAGGTGCTGAAGGTTTTGATTACGGTAATTCAATTCGTGATGAAGCACGTCAAGGTGGATTCAAACGAGCATTCGCATTTCCTGGTTTCGTTCCGGCATATATTCGCCCATTATTTTGCGAAGGTAAAGGTCCATTTCGTTGGGCAGCTTTGTCTGGAGATCCAAAGGATATTTATCGCACCGATAAAGCAGTTCTCGATCTATTTCCAGAAAATGAAGCGCTTCATCGTTGGATCACAATGGCGCAAGAAAAGGTTGCCTTCCAAGGATTACCTGCACGCATTTGTTGGTTAGGTTATGGCGAACGAGATAAAGCAGGTCTTGCATTTAATGATCTAGTCGCCAACGGTGAAGTAAAGGCTCCAATTGTTATTGGCCGTGATCATTTAGATTGTGGATCTGTTGCATCTCCTTACCGCGAAACTGAGGCAATGCTTGATGGCTCAGATGCAATTGCAGATTGGCCACTGCTTAATGCAATGGTGAATGTGGCATCTGGTGCATCTTGGGTTTCAATTCACCACGGCGGTGGAGTTGGCATGGGCCGTTCTATTCATGCTGGACAAGTTTCAGTTGCAGATGGCACACCACTTGCTGCACAAAAATTAGCTCGGGTATTAACAAATGATCCAGGTATGGGTGTTATTCGCCATGTTGATTCAGGTTATGACATTGCAGATAAAACAGCTCGCGAAAAACATGTTCATATCCCAATGCTGGATACCGAATAATTAAATAATAATAAATATGTCCCAAACTCTGATTAAAAATATTGGCCTGCTTGTAACCAACAATTCAGAGATCGATGGAACGTCACTTGGTTTAATTGAAAAAGCTGCATTATTAATTGAGCATGGCAAAGTTAAATGGGTTGGGGCTTCAGAGAGTGCGCCGAGTGCAGAGAAAGTAATTGATGCATCTGGCAAATGTGTAATTCCCGGCTTTGTTGATTCACATAATCATTTAATTTTTGCAGGAGATCGCAGCAATGAGTTTGCTGCTCGTATGAATGGCCAAAAGTATGAGGCGGGTGGAATTGCCTACACCGTTGAATTAACCCGCAAAGCAAGTGATTCAGATTTATTAAGCAATGCAAGGCGCCTGCAACATGAAGCGCTACATAGCGGAACCACCACTATTGAGATTAAATCTGGATACGGCTTAACGGTGAAGGATGAAGCTCGCTCACTTTCAATCGCTAAACAATTAACTGATGAAACCACATTCCTAGGTGCACATGTTGTGCCAAGTGAGTTCAAAGGTAAAGCTGATGATTATGTTGATCTAGTTTGTGGTCAGATGCTTACCGAGGTTAAATCTCATACAAAGTGGATCGACGTATTTTGTGATCGCGGCGCATTCACAACCGAGCAAGCACGCAAAGTTCTAAAGGCAGGAATTGCAGCTGGCCTACTTCCAAGATTGCATGCCAATCAATTAGAGCAAGGTGATGGAATTGCGCTGGGCGTAGAACTAGATGCAGCCTCGGTTGATCATGTCTCTCACTTTAATAACAGTGATATTGAAAAGTTAGCAAAATCCAAAACTGTTGCCACCTTATTGCCAGGTGCTGAATTTTCTACTAGATCTAATTATCCAGATGCGAGAAAATTAATTGATGCAGGTGTCACTGTGGCCCTTGCTGCAGATTGCAATCCTGGTAGCTCTTACACAACAAATATGCCCCTGATGATTGCACTTGCAGTTCGCGAAATGTTTATGACACCGGCTCAGGCTTTGTGGTCAGCAACTAAAGGTGGTGCACAAGCACTTCGCCGAACCGATGTTGGTCATCTATCTGTTGGCGCCAATGCAGATTTTGTAATTTTGAAGGAGAGTTCATATATTCATCTGGCTTATCGGCCCGGTGTTAATTTAATAGATGAGGTATGGCAACATGGCGCAAAAATCTAAAACAATTGTTTTAAATACATCTGGAGTTTCGATGCAAGATGTTATCGATGTTGCTAGATACGGCGCCAAGGTTGAAATTAGTGATGAAGCGAAGAAAGCAATTGATGCATCCCGTAAATACATCGATGATTACACTGCAGGTGGGAAAGCAATTTATGGTGTCTCTACTGGCTTTGGCGCACTTGCCGATAAATTTATTGAACCGGGTGATCGTGTTCAATTACAAAAATCTTTAATTAGATCTCATGCTGCTGGAGTTGGTTCACCAGTTGAACGTGAAGTAGTTCGCGCACTGATATTTCTACGTCTTCGTACCATGACATCTGGTCGTACAGGTGTGCGATATGAATTAGCAAAAACCTACGCTGATTTTCTAAATGCCAACTTAACGCCAGTAGTTCCAGAGTTTGGCTCGTTAGGTTGCAGTGGCGATTTAGCCCCACTTTCGCATTGTGCACTTGCCATGATGGGTGAGGGAAAAGTTCATGATGAAAATGGAAATATTGTTGACTCATTAAGTGCGATGAAAAAAACTGGAATTGCGCCAATTGAATTACAAGCAAAAGAGGGCCTGGCTTTAATTAATGGCACAGATGGCATGTTGGGAATGTTGATCATGGCAATCGCAGACCTTCGAAATCTTTGCAGCGCAGCAGATATCACCACGGCAATGAGCATTGAAGGCTTACTTGGAACCGACAAGGTGTTTGCACCAGATTTGCATGCACCTCTTCGCAAACAGATTGGCCAAGCAGTATCAGCAGCTAATTTATTTGCACTCCTTAAGGATTCAGAGATTGTGGCATCCCACTTTGAGGGCGATACCCGTGTGCAGGATGCTTACTCATTACGTTGTGCACCACAGGTTGCAGGAGCCGTTCGCGACACAATTGATTACGCGCAAACAATTGCAGAGCGCGAGTTAGCAAGTGCTATAGATAATCCAGTTGTGCAACCAGATGGCCGCGTTGAATCAAATGGAAACTTCCATGGTGCACCAGTTGCTTATGTTTTAGATTTCTTAGCAATTGCTGCAACTGATTTGGGTTCTATTGCAGAGCGCAGAACAGATCGCATGTTAGATCCAGCAAGATCAATTGGTTTGCCAGCATTTTTAGCGCACAACGCAGGGGTGGATTCAGGATTAATGATTGCCCAATACACACAAGCGGCATTGGTTAGTGAAAATAAGAGATTAGCTGCTCCAGCAAGTGTTGATTCAATTCCTAGCAGTGCGATGCAAGAGGATCATGTTTCAATGGGTTGGTCTGCTGCTCGCAAACTTCGCAAAGTTGTTGACAATTTAACTCATATTTTAGGAATTGAATTATTAACGGCAGCGAGGGCCATTGAACTTCGTAAAGGATTAAAGCCAGCACCAGCAACTGCTGCAGTTATATCTGAACTGCGCAAGGTTGTTGATCCAATCGGACCTGATCGTTTCTTATCTCCAGAGATGGAGGCAGCCTCTTCGATTGTTAGAGATGGCGTTGCTGTATCTGCTGCAAAAAAGGTTGTTGCTAACTTAAATTAACGAGAAGCAACTCCGGCAGCAAACTCAAGTACCAACAATGCGGCTAAGCGAATTGTTCGTTGATCTGCAGAATCTTTCTTCACATCTATCTCTGTAATATCAACTGCTCGGACCTTGCTACTGGCGCCAGCATAGAATGCTGCCTGACGTAACTCATCTGCAGATATTCCACCTGGTACAGAGGCAGGGCATGCTGGTGCAACTGAACGATCGCAAACATCAACATCAAGATCTACATAAATCTCATCTGCTCTGCGATTTAAAACAGAGAATGCTTCTTTCATTGCATCCTTCATTGATTGGCGGCGTAATTGATCGCGGGTAATTATGTAAATGCCTTGTTCCTTTGCTCGCTCGGTATATTCGCGGCTGTTAGCAAAATCTGAGATACCAATCTGCACAATATTTCTACCTGGAAGGCCTGCTTGAATTAATCGCCAAACTGGAGAGCCATTGGACATACCATCACGCAAATCATGGTGGGCATCAAGTGTTACTAAACCAACCTTTGATAGATCTGGAAATAAAGCAGATGCAACGGAGAAGGTAATTGAGTTATCGCCACCAAGTGCGATCAAGGTTTTGTAGTTATCTAATACTCCAGCAAGTTTTTTATTTACTCGCTTCTTTCCATCTTGACCATCAGGATTTGCAATGTCACCAAGATCGGTGAAATTTAATCCACGCAAATCTATACTTCTGCTTCCAGCATAAGTTGAATATTTAGCCAACGCTTCACGAATTGCCTTTGGCGTTAAATGCGCAGATGTAGGGGAGATTGAACTCTTATGCGCAGGAACCCCAACCAAAGCAAGTTCGGCCCTCTTTAAATTTGGCTTAAATAATGTATTTGCCCGAGGCCATAAACGATCAGTTGCCATAAACCTAGGCTATCGCCTAACAAGCCAAGTAACCTAGTTTTGTGAGTAATCGAGTATTTAATACTGGACTTTTATTGTCATCATCTGCAGCTTTAGCAATCGGTTTTCTCTTACAACCATTTTGGATAATCGGAGGTTTGCTTGGATTAATTCCAGCAACTATTTGGTTTGTTAATGATTTAAAAAATAAAACTATGGGCTCAGATGTTCTGGCTGTTTTGGCATTACTTGGTGCACTTTTCACAAAAGAGTTATTTGCCGCTGCAGTAATTTCATTGATGCTAGCAACGGGTAGAGTTTTGGAAAGCTGGGCAGAGGGGCAGGCTGAGCGCCAATTAAAAGAGCTTTTATCTCGCGTACCCAGAGTTGTGCATCGTTTAAATGAAGCAGGTGCCATTGAAGAGATAAAAATTGAAATGATTAACGTCGGGGATAGATTATTAATCAGAGGCGGAGAAATAACCCCAACTGATGGATTACTAGATATCCCTGCTACCTTAGATGAATCAGCATTAACTGGAGAGCCGCTTCCGGTATCTCGCCCCATAGGAGATGAAATTTCCAGTGGAGTTTTAAATGCAGGCGCGCCATTTGAATACACTGCAACAACTACATCTGAAAACAGTACATATGCAGCAATTATTAAATTAGTTAATGCTGCACATGCTAAATCCGCACCAGGTGTTCGAATTGCTAATCTATGGGCGGTTAGATTTGTTCCACTCGCCTTAATAGTTGCGGCATTGGCGTGGATAATCTCTGGTGAGGTTGAAAGAGCGGTTGCCGTTTTAGTTGCTGCAACACCTTGCCCATTAATTTTAGCTGTGCCAATTGCGATAGTTTCAGGTCTTTCTCAATCTGCAAAAAACGGTGCAATTGTTAAGGGCGGGGGAATTTTAGAGTTGCTGGCAAATGTCGAAACTGTTTTGTTAGATAAGACCGGAACTCTCACTCATGGTGGACCTGAAATTTCAGAGATTAATTCCCACCCAGATATCAGCGATAATGAATTAATTCGCATTGCTGCCTCTGTTGATCAATACAGTCCACACATAGTTGCAAAGGCGATCGTCTCATTTGCTAAATCACGTGATTTGAAATTAAGTAGCTGTAAAGATTTAGAGGAGATCGCCGGACATGAAATCTCTGCAACACTAGATGGCGCCAAAATAATTGTTGGTCAATTTAAGGGTGAGCGTCCGAAATGGGCAACTCTTCAAAACCCACTGCAAGTAGCGGTCCACCGAGATGGTGAATTAATCGGATTAATTGGATTAGATGATCCAGTTCGTGCTGGGTCTAAAGAAATGGTTGCGCAATTGCGTGCTGCAGGTGTTAAACGAATTGCATTAGTTACTGGTGATCGAGATGAAACTGCCCGTGAAGTTGCAGATTCAGTTGGAATTTCAGACATTTACTCAAAGGTATCTGCCCAAGGAAAGTTAGATATAACTCGAAATGAGATGTCACGATCTACCGGATCGGTAATCGTTGTTGGAGATGGAATCAATGATGCACCCGCACTTGCCGCCGCAGATGTTGGTGTTGCAATGGGTGCACGTGGTGCATCTGCAGCAAGTGAGGCAGCTGATGTTGTAATTGTTGAGGACTCAATTGATCGACTAACTAGAGCAATACAAATTGCAAAACGTTCAAAGCGCAAAGCAATTCAAGCCGCAGGAATCGGAATGTCACTTTCCTTGATCGTGATGGCAACTGCGGCCTTTGGAAATACAAATGCCAGCCAAGGCGCGGTTGCGCAGGAGATTATTGATTTGATCGCAATTATGTGGGCGCTTACCACCTTGAAAACAAAGCCATTTAATAACGTATAATTACCGCACTGAAGAGTCGTCTGGATCATCGCGTTATTACTTGTAATACCGAGGAAAGTCCGGACTCCAAAGAGCAAGGTGATGGCTAACGGCCATCCGGAGAAATCCGCGGGATTAGTGCCACAGAAAATAAACCGCCGTTAGTAATAACGGTAAGGATGAAACGGTGGTGTAAGAGACCACCAGCATTTACGGCAACGTATATGGCTAGGTAAACCCCACCTGGAGCAAGACCAGATTGTTAGCGTTTGAGAGCTGCTCGCTCGAGTTAACGGGTAGGTTGCTTGAATCTGTAAGTAATTACAGATCTAGATGGATGATGATCAGTTCGCAAGAACTACAGGATCCGGCTTATAGGGCGACTCTTCTTTAAAAATGCTCCTCATGACTTCATTTCATTAGGTTATTCTTAAACTATGACCGACTACACAAATACCCAAATCAAAGACCCAGCCATCAAGAAGATGCTGGAAGATTATTTTGAAGTAATGCACAAGCAAGATATGAATTTGTTTGACACCGTATTTCATAAGGATTGTGCTCTTTATTCTGCACAAACTGGTGAAATTTCACTTCGACCATATGCTGTCTACAGAGATGTGGTTGCTAACCGCAAATCACCTTTTGACACAGGAAACACTCGTCGAGACAAAGTTTTAATGTTTGACCAAATTTCTCCAACTTTGGCTGTTGTTCGAGTCCAGCTGGAAATGTTCGGCGGAGTTATGCAAGATTACCTAAACATCGTATTTATCGATGGACGATGGATGATTTTAGCAAAGATGTGGGAAAGAGTTGGCGACTCAGTCGATTAATTCCGGCTTATAGAGCGACTCTTCATTACGAATCCAAAGGATTAATCTTTATCAATGAGAATAGTGGGATCGATTCTTTTGATATCTCTTGGCGTGTTCGCCATTATTTTCGGCGAAGCTGATGATTCTCCAGGATTACAAGGAATTGGATTAATTATTATTGTTTCAAATTTATGGCTGGCCTACCGAAATAGATCACGACGTTGACTCATAAAATATTTGAGATGCCTGTGGCTGATGTATACGTTCATTATGTGAATAAAGTTGAACGTAACGATCGTACTGAAGCCGAACTAGTAAAAGTCATCACCTGGCTTACTGGCTTCGACACAAAAACACTCAAGAATCACCTAAAAAAGAGGTCAACATTTAAAGAATTTTTTAAAGTGGCGAAAATTCATCCAAATGCAAAATTAATAACCGGCTCTATCTGCGGGGTTAAGATTGTTGAGATAGAGGATCCATTAATGAAAAAGATACGTTATATGGATAAGTTGGTTGATGAGCTTGCGAAGGGCCGCCCAATGACCAAAATCTTGCGAACCGACTCCTAGATATTCACCTTTTAAGTGGATTTGAAAGAATACAATAATGGTCTCGAAAAACTTGGATTGGAGAAATAAATGAGCACAGAAACTACAGCTGGTATTCGTTGCCAAGCATGCAAATGCGAACCTTGCTGCTGCACCCAACCTTGCTGCTAATTATTAATTGAATAAGAGTTTGGTGCTAATCAAAAAAGAGTTAAAATCTTAAAATCGCGTTTTCGTTTTTGAGGTAATTGCCTTTTATGTAAGAATTCCTTCTATTGGGGAGTACCTCGTTTAGCACCTTCGTCAATACGGATAGAAATATCCCGGAGCTGCGACCATGAAGATGGTTGAGGGAGACCATGGCTTTATGTCATCTGTCCCTCCTACAGAAATAGGTATTTGAAATGAATGTAACTCTTCTAACGTGGGCAATTGTTGTTGGTGCGATTTTTGCCTTGATAATTATTGATTTACTTACCATCAGTCGGAAGCCACACGATGTAAAGTTTAAAGAGGCGGCCGGTTGGTCGATCTTCTATATTGGTATTGCAATCATCTTTGGAATTTGGGTTTGGCAAACTGCAGGTTCTGAATTTGGAACTGAGTACTTCGCTGCATACCTGGTTGAAAAATCTCTATCCGTAGATAATTTATTTGTCTTTATAATTATTTTGGCACAGTTTAAAGTGCCTTCGATTTATCACCAGAGAGTTTTAATGTTTGGTGTAATCCTGGCTTTAGTTCTACGCGCTATCTTTATCGCGGTTGGCGCAGCAGCGCTAGCAGCCTTTAGCTTTACCTTCGTAATCTTCGGTGCAATATTGATCTGGACCGGTATTGGCTTGTTTAAGCACTGGGATGAGGATCCAACTCCTGAAGATAATTTCTTAGTAAAAGTTATTCATAAGCGCGTTGCGATGACCGATTCATTTGATGGTTCAAAGGCGTTTACGAAGATTGACGGAAAAAGAATTGCTACACCCATGTTTACCGTATTGATTGCAATTGCATCAACAGATTTATTATTTGCACTTGATTCAATCCCAGCAACGTTTGGAGTAACCCAGGAACCATTCTTGGTATTTGCTGCAAATGCATTTGCATTACTTGGACTAAGAGCGCTCTACTTCTTGCTTAAGGGCTTGTTGGATAAGTTAATTTACCTATCTCTTGGTCTATCAATCATCTTGATGTTTATTGGGGTTAAGTTAATTCTTACCTTCTTGCATGAAACTTGGTATGACATTCCTAAAATCCCAACACTGGTCAGCCTTGCCGTAATCGGTTTAATTTTGTTGGTATCAACAGTTGCCAGCTTGATTAAATCAAAGCAGGATCCAACAGCGGTAGCACATGCTGGTCGAGTAACTGCCACACCAGAAAAGAAGGAAAAATCCGGTGATACTAAGTAAATCTATCTACTGATACAGTTCAGTAACATCTAAGCAATGAGGTAAACAAAATTAGTAAGGTGTTACTGACTGGCGCCAGTGGCTACATTGGCAGACATATTTTGCTTGAGCTCTTAAATCAGGAGTACTTGGTCCGAGCATCGGTGCGCTCACTTAATAAATCAAGTGAGATTAGTGATGCCTTGCGAGATCATGTAAAAGATAGAAAGAGTATTGATTCAAATCTTTCATTTGTTGAATTGTTATTGGATTCTGGTGCTGGTTGGGATGAAGCGATGGCTGGTATAGATGTACTAATTCATTCTGCTTCTCCATTTCCATTAGCGATTCCCGAAAATGAGGAAGAGTTAATCCGCCCAGCAGTTGATGGCACTCTTCGTGCGTTAAGGGCCGCAAAGAAAGCCGGCGTGAACAGAGTTATCTTGACATCATCAAATGCCGCGGTATTTGGTCGGGATTTACCAAAGGGTGCAAAAGAGTTTGATGAAACAATGTGGACTGATGTTGATCATCCAATTGGTCGCGCTGCATATCGCAAGTCAAAGACCTTAGCTGAACGCGCTGCTTGGGATTTTGTAAAAAATGAAGCTCCTAATATGGCATTAACAACTATTAATCCAAGCCTAGTAATCGGAGCTCCACTTGACGCGAACTTTGGATCTTCAATGGCAATCATCGATCAATTGATTAAGGGATCAAAGCGAATGTTGCCTGATTTACGGGTTGGAATTGTTGATGTAAAAGATGTAGCCAAAATGCATGTTGACTCAATTAAAATTGAAGCAACTAAAGGTGAGCGAATAATAGCCAGTACAGGAACGCGCTCTTTAGTTGAGATTGCTAAGATAATAAAAGCAAATAATCCAAATATTAAAGTGATCACAAGACGAGCACCGACCTGGTTTCTTAAGTTGCGAGCTGTCTTTAAAAAGGAGCAGCGTCCTGGACTGTTGCTGGTAGGAAGACCTAATTTAATCAGCAATGCGAAGGCACGATCACTGTTCTCATTTGAGTTTATCGAGCCAGAAATTAGCATAATTGAGAGTGCAAAATTTTTGATCGCAAAAAATAAGCTTTAGTACACTTTATCTCGTGAAACTCACCAAACCACCGCTGCGCGAATTTCTAGATCGCGAATCATCTGGTGGAGTTTTAATTTTAATCTTCGCTGCCCTTGGATTGTTAGTGGCCAACTCACCACTTTCAGATAGTTACTTCTCATTTTTGAGTGTTGATTTTCAAATTGGTCAGGGTTCTCTTGCTATTAATTTAACGATTCAAAAATTTATTAATTATGTATTGATGACCTTTTTCTTCTTTGTAGTGGGACTCGAGATCAAGCGGGAGTTAACATCTGGTCACCTAGCTTCAATAAAAAAAGCATTAATGCCATTTATCGCTGCCCTTGGAGGTATCGCACTTCCTGCTGTTATTTATTTAGTAATTGCAGGTGGGGTTGAAGCAGGCGGTTGGGGAGTACCAGTTGCAACAGATATTGCCCTAGCAGTTGGTT
>JACCDT011172241.1_pt1 | contig 10508 bp, 18 predicted proteins | sample 7446291 | NCBI WGS metagenome assembly JACCDT01 (sample SAMN15323446, study PRJNA562643) | freshwater metagenome | isolation source: river surface water | place: USA:Blue River Watershed | collected 2017-08-17 | reverse complement strand
CAGGTGATAAATGCCCCACCAAAATTGGTTGAGCTTTCATCTAGGGAATCGGTCACAGTAAAATCGTTTGGATTCAAATCGATTGTGTTCTCATACTCGTATATCTTATCAAATGCGTCCAGCATTATTTCTTTTGCTTCGGGTACAAGGTCAGCAAAATTGACTGCAGCATCCTGTACGATTGTTTCTATTTTCATATTAAGGTAGTTGGAAGTTATATATTTTAGATGGTTCAAATCGTACTACATCAAATACTATCCACTGATCCTCATCATTATCTAAAGGGTCAGCAGTTATTACGAAACTCCACCACGGTGCTAGGTTCATACGGTTTTCATATCGTTTAAGACCTACCACAATTGTTTTGTTTGGTTCATCATAACCTAACACATACCAATCAGGTGGTAAAAAATTATGACACTCCTCAATTGCTGCAGTTACAAAATTAATGTGTAGCAGAGGGTGTTCCCATCCATTTGCATATTCGTTCGGGTCAATTAAAATTGCTCGATTCTCGTACATTTTTGTTAGTGGCATTATTTATCGTTTATAAGGGTTTCTAATTGAGATTGTAATAGCTGTGACTTTTGTTTCAATACGTAGTCATCAAACGTTTTTAGTTCGTCAGCATTTTCGTTCCACGTGAAGATGAACTCAGTTAGGATTTGAGATAATCTACATACCTCTCTGATAGATGGTTGGTAATCGATTAATTTAAACATATCAATTGCTCGTTCTAGTTGAGATTGACGTACAATCAGTTCGTCTTTAGATGCTGGTGCTTTTGGAGTTGCTGGTTTCTTTTCCATAATGTCAGTTGTCATTTTTTAGATTTTTAAGTTTAACAATAGAGTTCTCAATATCAGTTGCACCGTTATTACGCAATTCAATATAGTTTTCCATATTGTGAATTAGGTAATCGGAGATGATTTGATTCTGCAATTCTAGTTGATAGGTTAATCGTTCAATTGCATTACATAAACGCAGCTGCGTTTCATTAAAGGAGTAGTCGGTGCTGGATGGACCGAAACACTCGTTCAGGGTTTTAATTAATTGCTCCATATTATATATTTTGTTTAACTCTACTAATATACGAACTATAGTTGGAAATAAAAAATATATATGCATATATAGTTATCCCCATCTTATCATTTACGAAATGCGGAAAAATTATTGAGATTGTTTGGTTTTTCAGAAAATATTTGCTATTTATATCTTGTAGGTTCAGCAACAGATAAAGTTGAACTATCACCCTGAGGGTTTATAAGTTAGATACGTTAGTCATTTTCCGTACAACAGTAAGGGTCTTACAGGTGGAGTAATCCTCAAATAGAGGTAGGCGTACCTGCTACAAAAAAGGTCAGCAGTTCTAAAGTAGATATGGAGAGCGAGTTTGAGTAATCACACGATTCATATTACCCTGGTCTCACTGAAAACTGTTGGGTGTGTTCTAAACAAGGGTAGGTCGAAGTGTGCCTACTACAATACAACACAGACCAATACATATAAACAGGTGGTATATTATTTTTTTATTTGAGGTAGTTTTCGTATATTAGTAGTATATTTGAGTAAATTAATTAACACATATGAATACACAACAGGATTTAGACAAGTGGATTAATTCCTGTTTAACATACTACAACACTCATTCAATAACTAAAATAGAATATATGAAAACAAATGAAGAACGTATCCAGCAGTTGGAACAAGCACACAGTAGATTGTATAACCTGTTTACTAATTTTCAAAAGGATTTTGAAGAATACAAATTGGTACAACTAAACAAGTTTGAAGAGTTAAAACATTTATCTCAACAGGAGGAACAGAATGTTCCGTTACTTCCTGATAACCTGTATGCTGGTACAGAGTATAAAGCAGTAATTGCTGGAATAGTAAAAGCTACTCCAACAGTATGGAAAGAAATGAACTACGTCAATTGGGAAATTAAACTAGAAGGAAAACCTGATTATGTATTTGTAGCATTCATCAAGGAAGAATATGTGCTTCAAGTAGGTGACGCAGTCACATTTACGTACGCACATCCATTTCAGTGTAGAAAATTAAAACAAATATAAGTATGAGAAAACCTGAATTGAATCAAGAAAATAGGGAGGTGTGGAACACCATCACTAAAGAACAAAAGGATGTATTGGTAGTATTTTATGATAACTACATCAAGAGTATTGATGATGGTCCTAAACATTCTTTTCCAACACTACTTACTCAATTGAACGAGGATGTATTTTCAATTGTTGCTGCAGCAACTTATGTTGATGTGAATGAGTATATAGTGTTTAGAAGTATTACTCAACAGCAGTTCAACCTGATTGCTTACCTGTACGATATGTTCCAGCAGTTGAACGAAGAGGAAATACATACTACCTATATGGATGAGGAAGTGTATAACCTAGAAATGGATGTAGAACTATACATACTACTACGATTATTTTCAAGTATGGATGATGAATTAACCTTTAGATTTTTAACTATATGAGTGAAACAGGATGGAGATGGAGAGAAGGTGAGTTATCCCTAAGGGATTTTCAAAACCTAAATGCAATTGCTAAGAACGAATATATCCAGCAATTGGAAATGCTACCAACTGAAGATGTCAGTAGCACTGATGAAATTATTTTAAATAGGTACTCAAAGAAGAAACCTGACAACCCAAAATTTTTTGAATTATGATTGATGTAATATCAAACCATCTAGTGCAGATGGAAGAGGCGGACACTGCAGAACTGCTGAAGTACATATACCCTGACCTAGTGAAGAAGAATCCCAATAACGAATATGAAGGTACTGACTATTACAGTGAGAGACGTAATATCGATATTGAGTTCAAGAACAGAAAGAACTGTAAGAAGACCAATCTGCCGTACCATACCTACTTGATTGAGAAACCCAAATACGATAAGCTAATGGCGTACGAGAATGGGTATTACATCTGTACGGGTGCAAACGGTATCTACTGCTGGGACGTTAAAAAATACACAGAGGAGATTGGTGTGAATTGGCAGTGGGAGAAGCATTCCAAAAATACACTATTCGGTGATAGAGATGAGTATGTAGATAAGTTATGTGACTATTGGAATATAGGATTTGCTGACAACCTCACTTTCCTATTGCTATACCCTGAACTTATATCAGAAAAAATTAACAGGTTTCCCTTGTCTTTTATGAAGTATTAACGTATATTATATAAACAATTTAAGTTACTCATACTTAAGATTCCCACCAAAAGGTTCAGCTCCCTCCTTAGGTGGGATTTTTGTTTAATTGAAAGTATTTATTATATGGTATGTAAGATTTGTAAAGTAGATAAACCTGAAACGGAGTTCTACTTATTCCAAAATAGAAATGCAGAACCACGCAGAAGACACAATTGTAAAACCTGCATCAGCAAAAGAGAAACGAAACGATACCACAAGAAGAAAGGTAAAGCAATAGATAGTATCCATATGATAGATAAACATCAACCAATAGAGGATAGAAGAAGAGGAAGACCAGCAGCAGCTTTATCAACTGATGTGAATGAAGAAACAAGAATATGTGGTGCTTGCAAAAAAGTATTTCCAATATCATTTTATTATAGGATAGGTAAATGTAAAACCTTAAGCAAAAGATGTAAGACCTGTTATAATAGAAGGGAATTGAAGAATGGTTGGGAGAATATGGATTATAGAAAACAACCTGGAGAGTGGATATCAACAGAACAGAGAGATGCGGTGTTTGAAATCTTGCGTACAATCGGTTGGTCTTATAATGAATTGAATGGAGTGTGGTATAAAATCCCTGAGGACACAACACAAATATATAAGAACAAGTTAGGTAATTGGTTTAACCTCAATAGTAAGAAGAAGAGAACTAAACATATCAACTCAGGTAGAAAGAAAATGCAGTTCGATATGGAAGAGGTAATGACTAAACACAATTCAGGTATGACATATGTTGAACTAGCCCAGCATTATAAATGCTGCACTGCTACAATAAGATTTAGGATTCATAATTACCTTAAAAACAATTAGAATATATTTATGGGATATACTAATATATTGAATAAGATAAAAATGAGTAAGATAGAAGTCCCTGAGGATTATATCGAATATGATGCAGAACAGAAGGATGAGTTTATAAATGAGCTAGTAGATAATTTATTATTGCTTATTGATAAAAATATACCAACAGGTATTAACAGAATAGAGTTCCTCAAAGATGTATTAACATCATCACTTGCTGGAGCAGTTGATACCGAACACTATGAAGCCGCAGCCATAATAAGAGATATTATGAAACGATTGGATGAATAAAGAAATAGACACCTACATACAAAAGAATTACTATACACTATTGAATATAGCAAATAGTATGACTAAACAAGATCAGTTCGCACAAGAACTGCTCCACGAATGTATATTACAGATATACAATAAGGGTAGTGTTACACTAAAATCGTATGATGATAATAGCATCAAGTATTTTATTGTAGCAATTATGCGGGTGAATTACTTTAGCAAGACATCACCATTCCATTATCGAATCCGCAGGGAAAGACAAATAATGAATATAGATATATCCAACTGTTATAATATAGAAGCAGAACAACATAATTACGAGACAGAAGAAATATACCAACTATTAGAATTAAACTACTCAGAATTAAATTGGTTCCACAAATCCCTCTTAGATTTATATTTATCATTAAACAGTAGTATGAAAGCGGTGAGTAGAAAAACAACTATTCCCAATCAGAGTGTAAGTCGTTATATTAAGGAGATAAGAAATATAGTCAAGACCAACATAATTAAACAACTAAATAAATAATATGTGTGGATGTAAACAAAAGAACTCGCAACCCACTCCACAAGTAAGAGTGGTCGAGGAAGTAAAACCTGAAGAGGATAAACAAGAAAAAACAGAACAAGATGGCGAAAGCGAAGAAGAACAATCTTAGTACAGATGAAATACTGTGGGCGCATCAGATGTTGAAAGCATCAGGGATGACACCTGAGATTAAAGAAAAGGTCGGAGCAATCTATAAACAGATTTTTAATGAGGAGTTACAATTAAGTTGCTGTAAGAATAAAGCATACATAAAATTGGACTACTACGTTAGACACGATTTAAAAACACAAGAAGATGGAAAATAAGAAAGGTCGTAAAACTGATGAGATTGAGTTTGAATCAGTAATGTCTAGGGTGTATGAAATGATGTTATACGAACATCTATCGTACAGAGAGTTCGCAACAAAAGCTGCGAAAGAGTTTGGAATATCTGAAAGACAAGGTGAAAGGTTATGGAAAGAAGCTAGAGTAAGATTGAAAGAAAGATATTCACAGAATCAAGAAGAGATACTTGAGAACCACTTGAACCAATTATACGACCTGTTAAAGAGATGTCGTGATGAAAGGAACAAGAGAGTGGAACGCGAGGTATTAGCAGATATTGCTAAGATATACCAATTAGAAGTGAAGAAAGTAGATATAACAAGTGGTGGAGCACCTATTTCAATTAAGATTGATTTGGAATAATTTTTTTGCTTTTACCACTCCTAAAATGTCGTTTTTGGCAACATTATATACATATATATGAATTTTAAAGAAAGAGAACTGAGGTCAGAATTATATGAGAGAGGTCTAAAGGACCTGATTGCAGATTTTGGTCCAGCAACAAATAAAAGAATGGTCGAGATTGGTTGCTTTATTGGTGAGAGCACAACAATATTCGCACAGTATTTTGGTGAGGTGATTGCGGTCGATCCGTTTATGTCAGGTTATGACCCGAACGATTCGACATCACACTTAGATTTTAACGAGGTATATCCTGAGTTTTTAAGACGTACATCAGAATATCCGAACATAAAAACAATACGACTAACCTCAGATAGTGCTGTGGACCTATTAGGTGACGAAATTTTCGATTTAATCTATATAGATGGACTTCATACCTACGAGCAAGTAAAGAAGGATATAACGAACTATAAACCCCTTATAAAGAAAGGTGGAGCAATTGCAGGTCACGACTACCATCCTAATTGGAAAGGTGTTATTGATGCTGTGAATGAAAGTTTCGGTAGTCCTGATAAAATATATGCAGATTCAAGCTGGATTAAATTCTTATGATAAACATTATAACCCCTTGTAGCAGACCACAAAATCTACACACAATATCAAAATCAATCAACATACCTAAAGACCAATATAGATGGATAGTGGTATTTGATATGGAAATCTGTGATACGGATTTAATTCCTACCAACTGTATATTCTTATATCATAAGGACCCAAATAGTATATCAGGTAACGCACAGAGGAATATGGGTATAGAGTTAATTGAAGATGGTTATGTTTATTTTCTTGATGACGACACAATATTACATCCAGCATTATGGGACAACATAAAAGATGCTACTGAAGATATGATTTTGTTTAATCAACTTAGACAGGGTCTACAAAGATTTGATAGATTAAGATTTGAAAAAGGATATATCGATACAGGATGTGCTGTAATCAAATCATCATTAATTGGTGACACTAGATGGGAATTAGGAGTATATGAAGCAGATTATTTTTTCTTACAAGAATTAAAGTATAAAACACAATCAATAAAGAATATACCACACTGCATAAGCTATTACAACTATTTGAAGTATGGATATTAATATAAAATTAACTAAGAAACAAAGTGAGACGTTTAAAATCCTTCTTGATAAAGAACACAGAGAAGTTCTGTATGGTGGTGCGAAAGGAAGTGGAAAATCCTATTTGGGTACTGTTTGGGTTTTATATATGTGTATTACTTATCCTGGTATTCGCGCACTTATTGGTAGAACAGTATTAACGCAACTAAGAGTTACAACAATTAAAACTCTATTGGACCTATTTAAAACCTGTGGTATTACACAAGAACATTATACATATAACCAGCAGTCAAATGAGATTAAATTTTTTAATGGTAGTGAGATTGTGTTTAGAGATTTACAATTCAACCCTTCAGACCCTAACTACGATTCATTAGGTGGATTAGAAATTACAATTGCGTTTATAGATGAGGTAGCACAGGTATCAAGACAAGCATATGATGTGGTACGTTCATTATTGAGATATAAGATTAAAGAACATAACCTAACACCAAAACTATTTATGTCCTGTAACCCATCACAATCGTGGTTAAAACAGGAGTTCTACTTACCACATATTCAAGGGACATTAGACCCAACTAAAATATTTATTCAAGCACTACCAACAGATAATAAATTTTTACCAGCAGAATATTTGGATATACTACGTACGTTACCACCAAAACAAATGAAACGTTTATACTTAGGTGATTGGAACTACGAACAAGAACAAGATAGTTTATTCGACTTTGATGAGATTAGTTTAAGTGTGTTTAGAAATGCTCCAGACCCTAACGATAAGAAGTTTATGAGTGTGGACGTAGCAAGGTTTGGTTCAGATAGGTCCGTAGTAGTGATTTGGGTGGGTAACTGCATCACTGAAATACTTATCTATACCAAACTATCAACCACAGAACTAAGTGCTGAAATTAGGGACCTAATTGCGAAATACGGTATTCATCCACAGAATATAGTTGTGGACTCTGATGGCGTAGGCGGAGGAGTTGCGGATCAGATTAGGGGGAAGAACTTTATAAACAATAGCGCACCACTACATAAACAAAACTATACCAATTTAAAAAGTCAGTGCTACATTAAATTGAGTGAGATGTTTAAGGAAGGTAAGATAAGTATAAATGTGCTGGACCCAAATACAATAGACACATTAACACAGGAATTATTATCTGTACGATTAAAAGACACAGATAAGGACAATAAGATTGGAGTGCATTCAAAAGAAGAGATGAAGAAGATATTGGGAACATCACCCGACATATCTGATGCAGTGATGATGAAGATGTTATTTGAAGTGCAGAACCATAAGACCACAGGAAAATATTCAATTAGCTTTATATGATAAAATTTAAATTAGAGGACAAAAATTACGAAGTACCTGAAGTAATGACGATAGGTCATTATACACAAATCTATAAGATTAAGGATTTGTTTTCAGACGATTATTACGCAGCAAGATTGGTAAGCATTTTTACAGGAGCTCCTGTTGAAGATTTACTAGAAACAGATTTTGAAAAGGTAAATTATTTAGCATACCAAATTATGGAACTCATTCCAAAAGAAAGACCTAAGTTTAAAGACAGGTTCGAATTAGATGGAGTGCATTATGGATTCTTCCCTGATTGGAAGGATTTATCTTTTGCAGAATTTGTGGATATGGATACCATCAGTACTAAGAAGGAAGATGAACTGCTGGACTATTTGCATATACTGTGTGCGATTATGTATCGACCAATTATAAAAGAAAGGTCCGAACACGACTTTGATATTGAGAAGTATGATGTCAAGAGTATGAAAATACGAGCAGAACTATTCAAAAAGAAATTAGATGTAGGTGTCATTTTAGCGGCACAGTTTTTTTTTACCAACTTCGCAAAGAGATATTCACTTTATTTCCAGCTATCTTCGATTCCGAAGATGACGATATGGATGAGGATAAAACTGCTTTGGACTATGAGGAAGCTGATAATGGCAGGTCTTTCCAAAAGGTCTATGGTTGGTTTATTGTCGTCAACCGACTTGCTGGAAACGATTTTACGAAGCACGAGTACATCTACCAAAAAACCGTGGTGGAAGTTTTAAACCAATTATCGTTCTTAATAAACTACGATCAGGAACAAGACAAAATAAGAAAATCGTTACAAGCTAATTCATAACACGATTTAAAATTTTTTATATTTATTAGTAATGGTAAATTATAAACAAGTAATACAAGATTTGAGTGGTATTGCATACTATCATCCCCAAATTAATAGTTTTGGTTATGGTGATATTACGCAATTGACTTTAGATATTGAGACCAAACAGGAACCCGTATATACAAAATGCTACGTAGTTCCAGGTCAAACTATATTAGCTGAGAATAGATTGCAGTACAATTTTTCAATTATTATATGTGATTTAATTAATAATGACCGTTCAAATCAGGAAGATGTAATGTCTGACACACTTGAAATTATAAAAGATGTGTGGACCATTTTGTATCAATCCTATACTGCTGAGTATGGTGACTTTAGTTTAGATTACGAACCATTATGGAATAGTAACGTTCAACCCTTTTTAGAATCTTACGAGACACTATTAGGAGGTTGGACTATGAATATCACAATAGAACAACCTTTCGATTACAACAATTGCGTTCTACCTGTATCAGGATTAACACTTCCTGATTCTGTGAACTTAGTAAATTATAAATTAATATTGGATGACCTAAAAGAAATTGCAAGAGCTCACGAACAAATCAACTCTTATGGTTTTGGTAGTTTAGACCAATTAACACTTGATATACAAACAGAACAAGAACCCTTGTATCCTCGTATGTATATTTTACCTGGAACAACAGTATTAGCAGAAAATGAATTAGTATATAATTTTGAAATAATCGTATCAGATATTGTCGAAGATGATTATTCCAATCAGAGAGATGTGATGAACGATACTTTAGAAATATGTAAAGACGTATTTACCCTATTGTATCTAAGTGAGTATGAAAGTGAATGGAACGCAACTTGTTCTCCATTCCTTGAAAGATTTGAGACAGTCCTCGGTGGCTGGACGCTAAACATTCAAATAACACAACCATTTGATTATAACAGATGTGTTCTTCCTGAAAGACCATTCGTACCGAATAAGAAGTGGTATGAACTTGCAGAATTATGGAACACAATATCAACACAGTGGAAAAACGTATAAAATAAAATATTATTATGGGTCAATTAAATAATCTATTTGTATCAAGTTCTTATCAGGGTCTATTAAAGATGACTGATAGCACTAATGGTCTAACCAATTCACTACAAACAGTTCAAACAGGTGATGGTGATAATTCACCTCTACAAATGAGTTTAACACAAGTTAATATCTCAGGTAGCTTTTCTATAAACAATATTCCAATTACAAACGGAACCTCAGGTACTTCAGGTACAAGTGGAGTGAATGGTAGTTCAGGAACTTCAGGGACCTCAGGTAGTAATGGTTCAAGTGGTACTTCGGGAACTGCTGGAACAAGTGGTTCTAGTGGTAGTAGTGGAACTTCAGGTTCTAATGGTAGCTCAGGTACGAGTGGTGCAACAGGTAGCAGCGGTACATCAGGAACATCAGGTAGTAATGGTTCTAGTGGAACTAGCGGTACGTCAGGTTCTAATGGAAGTAGTGGAACTGCTGGAACAAGTGGGACCTCAGGTAGTAATGGCTCATCAGGAACAAGTGGAACTTCAGGTGCTACAGGAAGTAGTGGTACATCAGGTACAAGTGGTGGAACAGGAAGTAGTGGTACATCAGGAACAAGTGGAACTGCTGGAACATCAGGTACATCAGGTGTTGCAGGAACATCAGGTACATCAGGTAGAAACGGTGGTGTTATTTATCAATTTG
>JACCDT010743545.1_pt1 | contig 10508 bp, 18 predicted proteins | sample 7446291 | NCBI WGS metagenome assembly JACCDT01 (sample SAMN15323446, study PRJNA562643) | freshwater metagenome | isolation source: river surface water | place: USA:Blue River Watershed | collected 2017-08-17 | reverse complement strand
CCGTAACCGGACCCGTGGCTGATGTGAAACGGTTCCTCAAACAAGCTGCAGGTTCCGACAAGGAACTGTCGTTTGACAGTCTGCTACCCCTCCCTACCGTACTGAAGAGTGTCACTGCTCCTGTCCGTATCCAGACCCAAGCTGAGATTGATGCAACGTGGGCTGAGTGGAACAAACGTAAGGATGAAGGTAAGCTCGAAAAGTGGGAGTTGGAGCAGGGTCGTCCTATGGGTCTGGGAGTCACTCAGGAAACCTACGACACCCTGATGAAGGAACACGGTGTGTCCAACTGGTACGACTGGTCCGTACTGAACTGGGGAACCAAGTGGGACTGTTACGATGTTCGTGAGTGGAACATTGCAGTTGCAGACGAGGAGATGACGGCTACGATCTACTACGAGACTGCATGGAGTCCGGCTACTCAACTGTGGCTGACTGTCTCCAAACAGTATCCGACTCTCACCTTCTTCCATGAGTTTGCAGACGAGGGTGGTGGGTTCCTTGGTGATGAAACGATCCACAACGGTACGGTGGTTGAAGAGAACGAGTACGAGTGGGACGAAGATGACGGTATCACCCTCCGAGAGGGACTGGGACGGTACTGGCCGGAAGACGAGGAAGTGACTGAAGTCAAGGAATAAGTCAAGAAAAAAACCTTGGGGTTAGGTCAAAAAGCCCCTTGACTTTCTCTAAAACCCTGATACGTTGGACCCGACATGACACCTTGGAAACACGCTGAGTCCACTGCCCGTAAGTGGGGTGGATCACCCTCCGACTACGTTCATATCCATGACTGGTTCGATGAAACCAAGCAATTCACCGGAGACTGGACCCATCGTGCCCTCCGACACCACAGTGCAGGTATTCAATGGGCCATCGACAAGTTTGGCCATGTGGTTGTCAACAGCAAAGGGCATTCGATTCCTGTCAAGATGATTGCTGAACAACACGTTGAGGAGGACTGTGGATTTGTTCCGACTCCCAAGGACTACCTGAAACTTTTGACTCAAAATCCTGAAAGATGGATGTTGACAGTTGGCAAGACTTCCCGTACCGTAGAACTGACAGTTAAAGAATAAACAAACATGAACATGAATGCTGAACCGATCAAGAAGAGCCTCTACGACAAGCTGAAGGCTCAAGGCGTCAACCGTGTCAAGCTCTGCTTTAGCGGAGGAAGTGACGAAGGTTTTCTGGATGTGTTTCTCTATCCAGAGTTTGACTACAAGGATGAGGCGGCTCGTAACCTCGTTAAGGAGGTTGAGAATTGGGCGTGGGATGTGTACTCCTACAGTGGGGCAGGAGAGGGCAATGACTACGGTGATAACATCACCTACGACCTTGTGGAAAACACGGTTGAGACTGAGGAGTGGTACATGGAACGTACCTACGGTGATAGTTCTGAGGGTGAGTTGGTGGTGGAAGATGAGGAATAACAGTTGACAAAAGGTTTGCGGTGATCCTACTGAAAACCGCTTGACTTTCTCTAAAACTCTGATACTCTGGTTATCGACATGAAGACTTACAAGATTCCCGTGGTTTGGCAGATGATGGGTACCGTCGAAGTTCAAGCAGAATCTTTGGATGATGCTGTAGAAAAAGTTCTTGACACCAGTGTTCCTCTTCCCGAGGACGGTGAGTACATCGAAGGTTCGTTTGAAGTGGATGAATCCGTCTATTCACTCCAAGAGGATGAGTCATTGTCAGACTATTACACCGTGGGTAGTCATGTCAATGTCACATTTAACACAAACGACCGTTTCAGTGGAGTTATCAAGGGACACAACTGTGGTTTCATCGTTGTTGAAGATGAAGATGGTGCAACATGGGAAGTTGAACCACACATGGTGAGTTTTCGTTCTGATGTCAATATGACACATTAAACGCTTGACTTTCGTGGGCCATTAGCTCAATTGGTTAGAGCAGGGAACTCATAATTCCTTGGTTGTCGGTTCAAGTCCGGCATGGCCCACCAAACTTTTCTGTTGACTTTCTCTAAAATCCCCGTTAGGTTGTACCCGCAAGATGAACAATACAACTCTCACCTTCAACCGTATCGAAGACCCCGGTCACTCTTGGTTGGAAGTTCCTGTCAAGATGGTTCGTGACATTGCAGGAGTGTTCGATCAAATTACAGACTTCTCTCCTATCGCAAAGGGAAACTGGTATCTTGAAGAAGACTGTGACCTCTACACCTTCTACAAGGCCATGACCGACAAAGGTTACACTATCAAGTGGAATATCGTTCATGTCAACGACTTTGACGATTACTACCGTTCAATCAAACGATCCTACTAATCAGTAAAAAGTAAAGTGCCACAACTCCATTTGGTAAAAACTAAATGGAGTTTTTTGTTTGACTATTCTCCACCAATCTGATAGACTTAGTGGGTAATACAAATTATGAAGAATATCTCTGAACCATTTACAGGCAATATCGACGATCTACTCAACCACTGTGCATCCATTGATGACAATCAACTCGACGAGTCCATTGAACTGGAGAACGCAATCGAACACGTTATGAAGGAAGTGGAATGCACCCGAGAAGAAGCATTGGAGTTGATCGAACAGATTCACTTGATGGAGGTTCAGCAGACTGTAAATGACATGGTTGCCAAGGGTTTGATGGAGGTGATTGGACACAACGATGATGGAGAACCGTTGTATGGACTCACTGAACGCGGAAAACAACTGCGTGACCAGATGGACAACTAACACGCGGAAAACCTAAGAATGCCAAGAACTGTTGACAAAATGGTTCTTGGCATTTAATCTGCATTGATGCATAAAAAAGACAGCATATTGATATGCTGTCGTGGTATCGTATACTCAATAGGATTTATTGAAGGTGGTTGTACAAGTTAATTTTTACCGAAGACCTATTAGTATAGATGAACTCCACAAGCTGTCATATCAATATGCTGAAATTGATTACCGACCCTTCAACAATTGATTGCCAAGTCCAATAGCCTTACCATTACTAACTGTCGTATTGGTCTTGCTATTGTAGGTAGCAACCGTTCGATTGTTACTGTCATTCAGTCGTGTCACAGATCCTTGAGTTTGGACGCTGTACACGGTGCGGTTATTCATGTCTTTGATGTAAGTCTTGCTCATCGTGGTTAAACTATACGATGCATCAGCATCAAAGTCAACGTTTTTTCTTCTTTTTCTTCTCGAGCAACTGTTGCAACTCCAAGAACTGTTTGACCTTCTCTGGCTCTAATAGTTCTGCTTTTCTGGCTAATTGTACGTTGATTGGTTGACTTGCGTTTTCAAATACCTTGCTGGTCAACAATGGAACGTATCGTTTGCCATGCTTAACATCCTTGAGTTTGCATACCAACGTCACTATGCTGAACATAGGACGCGGGTAATCACCATCGTGGAAATCCTCTGAGAAGTAGTCTACACCGTCTTCGGACATTAGACTGATCAACTCACAGGTTGGGTTGAGTTCTTTCATGCCAAACACTGCCTCAACGGCCTGCGTGGCTGCCTCCATATAGGGAGAGGGGCAGTCAGTATCATTGATTGCCACCTTCACCTTCCAGTTTCCGCTGTCAACAAGATAGTCTGTCATATCAGTATATAAATACTGATGTGTCAGTCCAACATGTGTGCTAACGGATGATAATCGATAGGATTACATGTATAGTCCTTGGACAGTACATTCATTGGTTCCATGATATACAACCGGTTTTCATGTTTACCAATACAATGACTGATATCACCTCGTTCAAACAACAGAGTCTTCAACAGACTCTTGGTTTGATCAGCGGTAACCTCATGTATCTCAGGTTTGGGAGCACCATCACGATGATGAACCTGACGACGTTTAATGGCAATAATCTTACGAGTCATGATAGTTAGTTCCAGATAGTCACGTCTCCAACCAGATCACCATCGTTCAACAGGTCCAGATTGTCAAGCTTTGACTGAACACGTTCACAACAACTTTCTTCAATGGTACCCGAAGCAAACATGATCTTTTGAATACACGGTGTCTTACCATTAGCACGATGAATACGACCAAGTGCTTGTATCAGATTGATAGCACTATAGGAGGGACTGATAATACTACACCGAGGATATTGACCATTCAGATCATGTAGACCAATACCAGCATTACCAGCGGCCAAATTCACAATCATGATCCTCTTACGATCATTCTTGAAGTCATCGATCTGACTTTGACGTTTCTTGACACTCTGACCACCAACGATGAATCCAACCTTATCTCCGTAACGTTCCAGTCGTTTGGTCAATGCGTCAACAGTTTCATTGAAGTTCACAAACACAACAGGACTCATACCTTCCCGGTACAATTCCTCAATTTCATCCACCATAGTGGGAACTTTCAGTACTTCTGCCAAACGTCGTGCCTTGACAATCTCAGCAAACTTGTGAGCGGAATAATCCTTGGAATCCTCATCCAACTTAGCAATCTCAGCCTGCATTTGATCATACACAGCATTGATCTTATCAGTATTGGATCCCATGTCAAAACACTGAGCAAACACCCGATTGTCAGGAAACATAGACTTCATCTGAAGACGGGTCAATCGACTAGCAACACCCATCACGTCAAACAGATCATGATGAATAGATCTCATTCCCAATTGACTCTTGGTACTCTCCATGTCAAACACAAGTCCAAACTGAGACTGTGAGAAATCACCCTTATCAGACAACCACTCTCTAAACTTATCACCACTGTGAAGATTGGTAGCATATCCAAAAGCACGCATCTCAGTAGGCATTGTAGCAGCAGTAGCACTCATCAACAATACCTTGTAGTTCTGTTTCTTGAATGCAATCAACAAACTGCTGGTAATACTACTATCACCCTTACACTTGTGAGCTTCATCCAAGATCACCAAAGTGTGTTTTGGCAATTTGACCGTAATACCACTGTCATCAGAGAATGCCTTAGCACTAGTATACTTGTTACGGTCAAACTCCAGAATATGGTTACAACTGGTACCCCGGATCAATTGTTCATAATTGACCACAAAGTGAATGGGTTTATTGCCATCATAACGAACTGCCTTACCCTTGTTGGGTGTAACAGCATTGATACCCACACTAGCAAGTACTCGTTGCCACTCGGTGATAACACCCTTGGGACATACAACCAAGACGGGAACGTTCAACTTCTTGGCAATATAGGTTGCCACATAAGTCTTACCACATCCGGTTTCGCTAAGGTCAGCCGCCACACCATTGATATACAAACTATCAATCAGGGTGTTGGCATGAGGAATCTGAGGTTCCAATAGAGTCATATTTCACTAAAGAGACTACACCAGCGGTTAAAGAAAGTCAACGGTCTTTTGAAGAAATTTTGAGGGTTTTAACGGATCACCCACAACCGTTCAACATCAACCAACCTTGCACACTTGAGGAGTCAACTCACTCCATTTACCATTGTACTTGCGGTACTGCCACTTACCATCGTTAAACAAGTACTGATAATCCACAAACGTATGAGTTCCAAACGTCTCAAACCCACCAATATCCATAAACACCCTACTCTCTACACCCTTTTCACCACGATCCCGACCATAAGCAACACACACTCCAGAGGCCGGATTCTCAAACGAGTGATTGTTGTCTTCACAATAGAGATTCTCGGCCAGACAAGACAAATCACCCAAATCCATCAACTCACACACAATATCAAAATCGTTGTAATGCTTCAACAACATCTTGCCAACATGTTCAGGATAACCGTCCCAATGACAGTAGATAGCAGTAACACTACCACCGTCATTGACAATACCAATATTCGAACGAGTAGCCATATGTTTATTTACGAGAACAGTCTACCAGAGTTTTAGAGAAAGTCAAGGGCTTTTCTATCTGATCCTTCTGGGGATCGATGTTTTCTTACACTACACCCCCGGAAATCCAGCGGTGAGAACTAGGCCCTCAACAGTCCCAAAACCTTAATCTTCCACAAGGATCTTGTCAACCTCACGGAAGTAGTTGTTCATTCGACGTTCCAGACTCATTGCCATCGCCATCCATGCGGCTGCAATATCCAGAGGATCGGTGAGATAATCAATGGTTTGATTGAACTTCTTGCACTGTGGTGCGTTACGAAACGCCACGGGGTTGCGGTTGCTCTTGGTCTTCTTGATCTTAGTTTTGTTTTTCATATAGAAAGTCACGCCCATTCTGAGAAACTGTTGGTCTCACCATTCCAGCGAAACGCTGAACTGAAGCTGTTCAACTTGAAATACGTTTCATCTTCATTCAATGCCAAAATACGTTTGGCAATCGCTTTACGACCCACCACCGAAGTATCAGGTACACAAGTACCATTCATCGGTCCAGTATACGTCTTGTTACACCCAATCTGGGCCAATACAGCCGTTTTCGACTTGACTTGCATCACCTGATAGTAATCCACGTTGGTCTGGTCATATCCCCATTGAGACACATAAATGTCACCCACCTTCACAACAGGCAGCGGTTTCTCCACCTTGGTAACCATACAATCTCTCACCTGAATGGTACGATATCCATCCTCCCGCTTCAAGGTGGAACAACTCAACGTACCATCACGCTTGGCCCGATACACCCTCAATTCAGTTCCAGCAGCCATAACATGGCCGTAAACAATCTGGTCCTCGTTCAACCGAACAATGTCGTTCTTGCGAATCTTCATGTTGTAGATATCCTAGTTCAGGTTTTAGAAAAAGTCAAGCCTCCACTTCCAATTTCTTCAGCAATTTGTTGACCCGTTTCTTCCAAAAGTCAACACCATCCACACTTTTGCTCCATTGATCCAAAACAAAGCGGTTCTCCAATTCCAACGTCTCCCTCACAAATACCGTGTCAACATCTCCCATTCCAGTCCTACGATCCAATAAACAAGCAACCATATGAGCCAACGTCTCCAACCCACTACGACCCCAATCATACTCGTTGTCACACACAGGTCTCAACACAAATTCATAGTTCCACGCCACACCATCATTCACCAACGTAGCAATCTCAACCACCACGCTCCTACGATAAACCTCAGTCATTTCCATCATGGCAATATCCTAATTCAGGTTTTAGAACAAGTCAAACAGTTTTTGGCTCTTTTCTACGCCGGTTCCACATGATGTCATTCAACGCACTCCACGCTCCACCCTCCGTTTGATTGTAAAGCGGGTGCTCCTCAACCTCCTTTTCCAACTGGTTCATATACTCAACATCCACCTTGTTCCACCCCACAAAACCACATTGCCAATACTCCCCATTCACAGCCACAATATCATTCACACACATACTACGACACCTACTATTCAAAAATACCTCACCCTCAGCTCCACTACCACGGTTAAATTGACCAAACACCACCTCCAACAAACTCTCACCTTCCAACTCAGTCGTCATCACATAACTCATCACCCGCTCACCCGGATAAATTACCCATATCAGTTTCTTCATCGTGCAACCAATCTACACCACACCTCGCCAAACCTCAAGTGTTTTTCTAAACTTTCTCACCCACCACCCACGCGGAAAACCAACCATATATGCGCATATACGACGCGGAAAACCAAAACTCTTGACAAACTCACCCAACCATGATCCCCACGCGGAAAACACCCCGCAAACAAAAGCGTTGACACTTCACTCTTTTCAATGTACCATAAGTTGCCACCCACCCTGCGCAAATTCGATCCCCATAAAGCTATCACTCCTAGTCTTTCACCATTTCAACGCCACGTCAACAGCAATTTCGTAGCCAGATTCGACACCCATGGCGTTCGACTCACAGCCATCTACGATTGTCAAGCGCTTTTGTTTTCCGCGTCAGAGGTCATTAGTTCACCTTACGCTCCCCATTAGTTTGCGTTATCACACCGTTTGTCAAGCTTTTTTGTTGTCAAGTAGTTTCTCACCCAAAGCGTCGTTAAACATATGCGCATATATGACCGCGTTTGTAGTGACAACAACACGGTGCGTCGTAACGACGATTGATGTTGACACCACAATAGTTGTTTGCGTAACGCATTTGACGCACAGTGAATCGTAACGTGTCAAGCATATTCTATTAGAAAAAAGCATATCCAATTCGTGTATTGACAAAACAACGCTTGTGTAGTAAAGTGAGTCGGGAACCGTATATGCGCTAATCTGTTGGGCAAATTGCTTACAACGCTAACTTGCGCTCTAATATGCGTTAACACTTGTATTCTTATTCCATATATGCGCATATACAAATGTTTGTTATAAAAAGGTGGATATAGTAGTATATGAATATGAATACGTGTGAATTTTTTATAAAGATTGTGTGTACAGAGTGTTTAAAAGCGTTAAAAGTGTGTGTTTGTGGTGGTTATTGGTGAGGGTGTTTGCGTATATGTTTGTATATGCGCATATATGGTTTGATAGTGTTGAATGGATGGTTTAATGGTGTAGTGACTATAGTTGATGATGGTGGTTGCGGTTGTGGCGGTGTAGTAGAAAGGCGAAAGAGTGTGGGGGGTGGGCAGCGCTATTCCTCTCACTGTGGAGGGAGGGTGGTTTGTGAAAGTGGGTGGTGGGCAGCGCTAATGGACTCTCTATGGGGAGGGAGGCGTTTGCGGTTGACGTGGGGGTGTGGGGTGTGGTAGAGTTTGCGTATGAAATATAACAATGAGATGGTGAATGTGATATTGAGAAAGTATCCGATTACCAATGGTAGGTGGTTGAATAGTGAAGGTATGGGAGGGCGTAGTTTGGGTGACTATGTGATGGCTATATACAATATGTCTAACAAGGTTAACGGCAGTGGAGTTATTAAGGATATGAAGGAGGGTGTTAATTTTGTGGAGACGGTGAATGGTATTGGATTGAAGTATAGGATACGGGAGAGGGAGTACAATGGTGTGTATAGGTATTTTGTGCGTAGTGTGGAGTATAAAAACTTAATGAGTGTGGATGGTGGTAGGGACTATTATGTTACTGGTACGGGTGACAGACCTGAATTGATTACGGATCCGTGGCATAGGAGGTTTATGAAGTATATGGGAATAGTGAATGAGCAACTGGCTGATGTGTACAATGTGGATGCGTATGATGATCTGCGTGTTATGGTGAAGGATAAGATCAATGGGGGTAGTATGGATAGGTTAGTATGTAGTGTAGAGACTACGAGTGTTATGGGGCATACAATATATTGTGTGCATGTGTATTATTATTGACATTATACTGATATTAGAAATGATTGTATGGGTACCTCGCGTGTATTTGGGGGTGGGCAGCGCTAATACTCTCTATGGGGAGGGAGTGGCAATATATGCGCATATATGAGGAGGATCAATGATATGGACACTGAAGTGAATAGGATAGTGAGCAAGTATCCGATTATGAATGATAGTTGGCTATTGGTGAGCAATGTGCAGTCGTTATTTTATGCGGTGCATAACATTACGAAGGTAGATATTAATAATGGGTATGAGTTGTATAGTAGGGTGAGGGAGTATAAGGGGGTGTGTGAGTATTTTTATCGTACTAGGGTTGATAGAGATACCGTCGGGGTTTTCAACTATGATCCTTGGAACCGGCCATTTGCGGTGTATGGAGTTGATAGGGTTAAAAACAATGTTCGATATGAGTGTATTCAGATTGGTGGTTGTCAAGGTGGCAATGATGTGTGGGTAATGACTACTAGTGTGGAGGGTATTGTGGTGTATTGTATGGATGTGTTTGAGAATATTGATTTGAATATATGATTTTAAAACAAATAATGAATAAGTACCCCACGACGAATGATGAATGGACGTATATGTGTGCATCACGTGATATTGGTTATCATAATGGTTTGACTTCGTTTTTGCATAATGTATTATTTGGCAGTAAGTCAACAATGAAATATAAGAGTGATGAGTATGTTGGTGTCAATGAATTTTTTGTGAGACTTGTATTGAAAGATGATTTTTATGATAACCCCGATGTTTTTACATCAAACACGAATGATTTGTTTCATTATAGCGGTAATAGTGATCCATGGGGTAGAAAGTTCAAGGTATATAAGAGTTGGTTCAATGTTACAACTATGAATGGATATAAGTGTGATGCTATACTTAATGAGGTTGGCAAGCCGTTGGTGTATATATTGAATACTAGTGTGGAAGGGCATACAATATATTGTGTGGATAGGATTAATATATGATTTTTAAAGAGATAGTAAATAAGTACCCGATTGTTAATACCAATTGGAAGTGCAGTTATGTTGGATCTATGGTAGATCGTATTATGATGGTTACTGGCATTCACCGTTATGATACATTGAAGCAGTATCTTGGTATAACTGGATATTTTAGTAGGAGGAGGGTGGATGATGGTAGTGGTGTGATATTTAATAGTGATCCGTGGATGCGTGAGTTTAAGATGTATTATACACGGGGTGGTATAAAGAATGGAATATATGAATGTAAGCGTATTGATGGTGTGAATGGGAGCAATGATGTATACATTATGGTTACTAGTGTAGAAGGCAGTAGGGTATGGTGTAT
>JACCDT010133479.1_pt1 | contig 10510 bp, 10 predicted proteins | sample 7446291 | NCBI WGS metagenome assembly JACCDT01 (sample SAMN15323446, study PRJNA562643) | freshwater metagenome | isolation source: river surface water | place: USA:Blue River Watershed | collected 2017-08-17 | reverse complement strand
GTTCTCCGACCACGCGCCGCTCACCATTGGCTATGCTTTGACGCTCTGATTGGGTCTTTTATGCTGCACTACGAAACCGTTCCCGTCACACCCTTCCAGCAAAACTGCTCCATCGTCTGGTGCGATGACACGAAAGATGCGGCCATCATCGACCCGGGTGGCGACCTGTCGGTGCTGCTGGCGGCCATCCAGCAACTGGGCGTGACGCTCAAGCAAATCTGGATCACCCACGGCCACATCGACCATGCGGGTGCCACGGCCGAGTTGGCCGAGCGCTTGCAGTTGCCCATCATCGGGCCGCACGAAGGCGATCAGTTCTGGATCGACGGCCTGCCCGATGCCGCCGCGAACTACGGCTTTCCACCGGCCAAGGCCTTCACGCCGACACGCTGGCTGCACGACGGCGACACCGTCACGCTGGGCTCACATGTCTTGCAGGTTCGCCACTGCCCGGGTCACACGCCAGGCCATGTGGTGTTTTACTCGCCCGAAATCAAGCGTGCCTTTGTCGGCGATGTGCTGTTTGCGGGCAGCATTGGCCGAACGGATTTCCCGCGCGGCAACCACCAGGATTTGATCGACAGCATCACCCAGCGCTTGTGGCCCATGGGGGATGACACGGTGTTCATTCCGGGGCATGGGCCCGAGAGCACCTTCGGGCGTGAGCGGCGAAGCAACCCCTACGTGGGTGGTACCTGAACGCACCCGCGATGACGGGTTAGCGGGTGCGCTCGAACAAGGGCAGCACCTTGGGCATGTTGGCTTCCATCTCCTGAATGCGCGTTGTGCCCGAGGGGTGCGTGCTCAGCCACTGGGGTGGCGCGTTTTTGTTGGCGGCGCTCATTTTTTGCCACAAGGTGACGCCAGCGCGCGGGTCGTAGCCGGCGCGCGCGCCCAATTCCATGCCGACCAGGTCGGCCTCGGTTTCATCTTCTCGGCTGAACTTGAGCGTCAGCAAGTTGGCGCCCTCGCGCGCCACCATGTCGGTCAAGCGTGGGTCGATGCCGAACAAGCCCGAGACCACGGCGCCCCCTAGGCGCGACAAGCCCTGGGTGGCGGCACTCTTGCCCATGCGCTCACGGGCGTGCTCGCGCAAGGCATGGGCAATTTCATGGCCCATCACCATGGCCACTTCGTCATCGGTCAAAGACAACTGGTTGAGAATGCCTGTGAAAAAAGCGATCTTGCCCCCAGGCATGCAAAACGCATTGATCTGGTTGGAGCCAATCAGGTTGATTTCCCATTTCCACTGGCGCGCACGCGGGTTCCAGTCGTAGCTGTGCGGGATGATTTTGTTGGCAATCTCGCGCAACCGAACCACCTGCGGATGGCCGTCCGGCCCCAGCGCGTTCTTGCTGGCCGCTTGCTGCAGCATCTGTTGGTATTGCTGCAAAGCGGATTTTTCCACATCGGCGGCGGGAACCAGTTTGGCAAAGGCCGACTCCTTGCCTACCTCCACACCCTCGCGCGCCCAGCCTTCGCCCGAAAAAAGGGACAGCCCCATGGCGCAGCCCGCGCAGCGGTGCAGCCATTGGCGACGGTTCAAATTGGCAGGATGCATGGTGTCGAATTGTGCCCAGAAAGCCTGAAAATAAGCACCATGAACCATAACTCAAGTCCGACCACGATGTCAGACCCCTCGGCGGCGTCCCGCGTGCGTCTGAGCTGGCGGGAATCCTGGCGCATTTACCGCTCGGCCCCCGCTTTGCGCATGCTGGCCCTGGGGTTCTCTGCCGGCCTGCCGCTGCTGCTGGTGTTGGGCACCCTGAGTTTTCGCTTGCGTGAAGCGGGCATTGACCGCGCCACCATTGGCTTTCTCAGCTGGGTGGGCTTGGCCTATGGCTTCAAATGGGCCTGGGCACCCTTGGTGGACCGTTTGCCCCTGCCTTGGCTGACCCGTGCCATAGGGCGGCGGCGCAGCTGGCTCATGCTGTCGCAAAGCGCCATCATGCTGGGCTTGATCGGCATGGCGCTGAATGATCCCAAAGAGGCGCTCGGCGCGGTGGTGGTGTGGGCGGTGGTGGTGGCCTTCGGCTCGGCCACGCAAGACATTGCACTGGACGCCTACCGCATCGAGTCGGCCGCGGTGGAACACCAGGCCGCCTTGGCCGCCACCTACCAGACCGGCTACCGCCTGGCCATGATCTGGGCCGGCGCGGGTGTGCTGTGGCTGGCGGCACGCGCCGAAGTGGCCGATGCAGGCAACTACCAACCCCAAGCCTGGCAAACCGCCTACCTGGTGATGGCGGCCTCCATGCTGTTGGGCTGGCTGACGGTCTGGCTTTCGCCTGAGCCGCCCCAACCGCCCTTGCCCCCGGCGCGCAACCTGCGGGAGTGGCTGCGCGGCGCCTTGGTCGATCCCTTTGCCGAGTTCATTGGGCGTTACCGCTGGCAGGCCTTGCTGATCCTCGCGCTCATTGCGGTCTACCGCATCAGCGATGTGGTGATGGGCATCATGGCCAACCCTTTCTATGTGGACATGGGCTACACCAAGGACGAGGTGGCCGCCGTCACCAAAGTGTTTGGAGTGCTCATGACCTTGCTGGGCGCCTTCATTGGGGGCGTGCTGTCCTTGCGCCTGGGCGTGATGCGCATCCTGATGCTGGGGGCCATTCTGAGCGCTGGCAGCAACCTGTTGTTTGCCTGGTTGGGCGGCGTGGGCCACAACCTCACCGCACTGGTATGGGTGATTTCGGCCGACAACCTGGCCAGCGGCATTGCCTCAGCGGCCTTCATTGCCTTTCTGTCGGGCCTCACGCAGGTGCAGTACTCCGCCACGCAATACGCCTTGTTCAGTTCCATGATGCTGCTGATGCCCAAATGGCTGGCGGGGTTTTCAGGGGTGTTTGTCGACGCCCACGGCTACGCCACCTTCTTCACCTGCACCGCTTTGCTGGGCTTGCCAGTGCTGCTGTTGGTGGGCTTGGCGTCCCGCGTCCACCCACGCTGAGGCCCGTCAAAGGGGTCTCAAAGCTGGGCGCGCAGCCGGTCTTTTTGCACTTTGCCCAGCGCCGTCTTGGGCAACGCGCTGACGCGCACCACGCGGCGTGGGTGCTTGTAGCGCGCCAGGCCTGAGCGCACGCTAGCCAGCAAGGCCTCATCGCTGGGCTCGGGCACATCCTGCGCGCGCAGCACCACCACCGCCACCACCACCTCGCCCCAGCGCGGGTCGGGCTGGCCCAACACCGCACACTCGAGCACCGCAGGATGTTGCAGCAGCAGGTTTTCGATTTCTGCCGGGTAAATGTTTTCACCGCCCGAAATGATCATGTCTTTGGCGCGGCCCACAATGCGCCAGCTGCCATCGGGCCCACGCGCGCCCAGGTCGCCGCTGTGAAACCAGCCCTGCGCATCCAGTGCTGGAATGTTCGGCCAGTAGTGCGTGACCACCGCGGGGCCGCGCAGCCACACCTCGCCCACGCCATCCTGTGCGCCCGTGACGGCGGCCTCGGGCGGCGCCAAACAGGCCGACACACCGGGCGCTGGCCAACCACAATCGCCGACATGGCTGTACGCCTGCTGCTCTGGCAAGGCGATCGAGAAGGGGCCTGTTTCCGTCGCGCCGTAGACATTGCACAAAGGGATGCCCCGGTCCAAAAAAGCCTGGACGCTGGCGCTGGGCAAGCTGCTGGAGCCAGCCCAGACGGCACGCAAAGATTCCAAGGCCGTGCTGGCCCACTGCGGATGCTCGATCAGCGCCTTCATGACCGCGGGCACCAACAAGGTCAGGCTGGGACGTTCCTCGACAACAGCCTGCAGAAAGCTGGTCGGCTCAAAACGCGCCAACAGGCACACCGAGGCGCCCGCCCACAAGGCCGGCAAGGTTTGAATGCACAAGCCGCCCACATGGAACAAGGGCAGCACGGTCAGCACATGGTCGGAGGGCTGCAGCGCTTGCACCTGTGCCGCCGCCTGCATGTTGGTCAGCAAATTGGCTTGGGTGTGAACGGCGCCCTTGGGCTGGCCTGTGGTGCCCGAGGTGTACACCAACAACACAGGGGCATCGTCCCATGCGGGCGCGGGTCTCATCCAGGGGTCTGCGGTTTCTGGCGGCGAAGCGGTGGGCGCAAGACATGCGGTGACGGGCCAGCAAGCCAGGCCGTGGCGCGCCGCCAATGCTTGCGCCGCGTCTGCCCAGGCGTCATCGTGACACAGCGCGCCAGGGGTGCAGTCTTGCAGCACCATGTCCCACTCCGCGGGGGCCAGCCGAAAATTCAGGGGCACCAGCACGGCACCCAATCGGGCCAGCGCAAACAAGGCCACCAATTGCGCTGCATGGTTCAGCCCCAGGTAGGCCACACGGTCCCCCGCGCGCACGCCCCGCGCCTGCAACTGTCGCACGGCTTGCGCCGCAGCGGTGGCCAGCGCGGCATAAGTCCAGGCCTGCGATTCAAACTTCAAGGCGAGCTTGGTGGGTCGCAGCGCGGCCTGATGCGCCAGCACGCCCCAAAGGCCGCAAGCGCTTGCAGTGTCGGGCGCGTGCAAATCAGGACCTGCATGCACATCACGGGGTTGAAAACTCATGCGCGCATTGTCCAACAACAGGCAAGTGATTTACGATTCTTTACCGCCCAGGACACGCCGCCAGTGCATCAAGCGGGCCCTCTCTGGAATTGACTGGCATACACTGACCCTCCTATGGACTCCTTGCTCATCATCGAAGACGATCAGCGCTTGGCGCAGATGGTGAGCGACTACCTGCGGCAGTCAGGCTTTCAGGTGGCGCACGCGCCCAACGGCCAAAGCGGTCTGGACAGGGTGACTGGCGGCCCACCCCCTGACCTGGTCATTCTGGACCTGATGCTGCCCGACCTGGATGGCCTGGAGGTGTGCCGGCGCATTCGCGCATTGCCGGGGCCGCTGGGCTTGACGCCGGTTTTGATGCTGACCGCCAAGGGCGACCCGATGGACCGCGTCGTCGGGCTGGAATTGGGCGCCGACGATTACATGCCCAAACCCTTTGAGCCCCGCGAATTGTTGGCACGTATCCGGGCCGTGCTGCGCCGGCATGCGCTCTCGCCCGCTGGCAGCAGTGACCCGGCGCAAGCGTCTGTGCTGCGCTTTGGCGCGCTGGAGATCGACCGCGACGGCCGCACCCTGTCGGTGGCAGGCCAGCCTTGTGAGCTCACCTCTTACCAATTTGACCTGTTGCTGGTGCTGGCAGAGCGCGCCGGCCGCGTGCTGACCCGCGAACAGATCATGGAAGCCGTGCGCGGGCGCGAACTCGAAGCCTTCGACCGCTCCATCGATGTGCACATGGGCCGCATTCGCGCCGCCATCGAAACCGATGTGAAAGCGCCCAAGCGCATTCTCACGGTGCGCGGGGTTGGCTATGTTTTCGCCAAACAACAGGATTGACGCCCTCTGAGGGCGTGCACAGGAGGACACCATGCGCAGAGCGCTCGCCAGTCACCTTTACGTCCGCATCTGGCTGGCCGTCGTTTTTGCCGTGGCCTTGCTCACCCTGCTGGCCAGTTGGGTCGTGCGGCTCACCACCGAACCGCCCTTGCGTGACGTGGTGGTGCGCGCCGAAAGCGGCGTGGTCATTGGCGAAGGCAAAGCACGCTTGCGGCCCCCCGATGGCTTGCCCGAGGAGCGCAAAGCCGTGATCCCCGGCATGGAGCACCTGCCGCTGGGGAAATTCGGGCCGGGCCCGGAATTTTTTGTGCGGCTCAGCGATGGCGAGTTGCTGCACATCCATCTGCCTCGCGAGCCTCGCACTTTCTGGACACGCCCACCCTATGGCTTTTTATGGTCACTGTCGGTGGTGGCGCTGGCGGTGGCCTTGGCCACCTACCCGATCACACGCCGCCTGACGCGGCGACTGGAGCGGCTGCAACACGGCGTGGAGCAATGGGGCATGGGCAACCTGTCTGCGCGCGTCGAGCAAACTGGGCACGATGAAGTGGCCTATCTGGCGCAACGGTTCAACCACGCTGCCGCGCAAATTGAAAAGCTTTTGGTATCGCACAAATCGCTGCTGGCCAATGCCTCGCATGAGTTGCGCACGCCGCTGACGCGCATTCGCATGGGGCTGGAGTTGCTGGGCGACCAGGCCAGCCCGGCGCTGCGCGAAGAAATGACGCGCAACATTGCTGAACTGGATGAGCTGATCGAGGAAATTCTGCTGGCCAGCCGGCTCGATGCGCCACAGGCCGATGTGGGCACCGTAGAGAGCATCGACCTGACCGGCTTGGCCAGCGAAGAGTGTGCGGCCACCCAAGTCGCGCTGGACCTGGGCGACGATCCCCAGAGCCTGGCCGTGCCCGGCGTGCCGCGGCTGATGCGCCGCATGCTGCGCAACCTGATCGACAACGCGCGCCGGCATGGCAGCCCAGAAGACATTCAGGTGCGCTTGCGGGCCGACAACGCGCACTGGGTCAGCCTGAGCGTCAGCGACCGCGGCCCCGGCGTGCCTTCCCCTTTGCGTGACCGCATTTTCGAGCCCTTCTACCGCATCCCCGGCGCCGTGGATGGAGGCGCCGGCCTCGGCCTGGCGTTGGTGCGGGCGATTGCCCAACGGCACCGTGGCCAAGTCCGCTGCGAAGAACGCGCCGGTGGGGGCTCTCGCTTTGTGGTGACACTGCCGCGAGAAAATGCCACCACAATGCCATCATGACTGTCTCGACCCGATTCACACAAGACTTTGAACTGACAACGCCCATCGCCCTGGCGCCCATGGCTTTGGCCTCTGGCGGTGCGCTGAGTGCCGCCTGCGCGCGCAGCGGTGCGCTCGGCCTGGTGGGCGGCGGCTATGGCGACCTGGCCTGGACCCAACGCGAGTACATGCTGGCCCAGCACTTGTTGCAAGACGCGCCAAATGCGTTGCGCCGCCTGGGCTGCGGCTTCATCACCTGGAAACTGGACGAAGACGCCTCGGCACTCGATTGGCTGCTAAACCAGGCGCATGTGCCGGCAGCGGTGATGCTGTCGTTTGGTGACCCACGGCCCTATGCCGCACGCATCCGCTCGCGTGGCGCCGCTTTGATTTGCCAGATCCAACAGCTCTCGCAACTGCCCTGGGCGCTGGAGGCGGGTGCGCAGGTGATCGTCGCCCAAGGCACGGAAGCGGGCGGGCACGGCGTGAACGCCTTGCAAGGCCGCAGCACCCTGGCCTGGGTGCCCGAGTTGGCCGATGTGCTGACCCGCCAAGCCCCCGAGGTGATGTTGCTGGCCGCGGGGGGCGTGGGCGATGGCCGTGGCGTCGCAGCCGCCCTGATGCTGGGTGCCGATGGCGTGCTGATGGGCTCGCGGCTGTGGGCCACGCAAGAAAGCTTGGCCGCTGCTGGCGCGAAACAGCAGGCAGTTCACACCAACGGCGACGGCACCGCGCGCAGTGCGGTGTTCGACATCCTGCGCCGCAAGAATTGGCCGGCACCCTACGATTTCCGAGCGATACGCAACGCGCTGCACCAGGCTTGGGAAGCGCGCATCGACGACTTGGCACGCGACCCGCAGGCAGCACGCGCGGACTACGATGCCGGCGTGCAAGCGGGGGATTTTTCACGCGCCCATGCCACCGTGGGCGAAGCCGTCGGGCTGATTCACGACTTGCCGGCGGCGGGCGACTTGATCGAACGCATCACGCTGCAAATGCATCAGCAATTGCAGCGCTTTGGCCCTCAGGGCTGAGACAAAGCGGCCCACACCCGCTCAGGCGAAATATCCTGCAAGCAGCGGGTATGGCCTAAGGGACAGTCGCGCTTGAAACAAGGCGCGCAATCCAAGGGGGGCTGGTAGCTGGCATCGCGCTTGAGCCACAGCACCTGCGCCAAAGGGTTCAATGGTGGTGTGTGTTCTGGGCTGGACGACCCATAAACGGCGACCTGTGGCACACCGAAGGCCGCCGCCACATGCATCAAGCCGGAATCGTTGCTGACCACGCGGTGTGCCGCGGCAATCAAGGCGAAGGCCTCCATCAGCGAAGTGGCGCCCGCCAGATTGCGACACTGGTGCGGTCGCAAGGCATTGACAGGCCCCGCGATGTCTTCGCACAAAGCCGCTTCCTTGCCCGACCCCAGCAGCACCACAGGCTTGTCGAGTTGTTGCGCCAGCGCGGAAAAATGCGCCGCAGGCCAGCGCTTGGCCGGCCCGTACTCGGCCCCCGGTGCAAACACCACATAGCCCTGCGCGCTCAGGCCTTGCTGCTGCAAGGTGGCCGCCAGGGGCTGCGGCGGCAATTGCAACTGCGGCGCGGGACTTGCGTCAGAGGTGGATTGGCTCAAGGCCGCATAAAAGTCCACCATGGGCGGACGCTGGGTTTTGGACGGATTGGGCAAGCGCTGATTGATCAGGCCCCAACGCGACTCACCGGTGTAGCCCACGCGCACAGGAATGCCTGCGAGCCAGGGCAACAAAGCGCTTTTCAGTGAGTTGGGGCAGACATAAGCGCGCGCAAAGCGGCCCCGCAACTGATGCGCGAGCGCTTTGCGTGCCTGCCATTGCAAGCCGCCATGCTGAAACGGAAATTCAATGACCTCGTGCACCTGGGGCATGGCCCGGTAGACCGGCGCCACCCAAGGCAGTGCGCCCACCGTCAGCCGCTCCCCTCGCGCCGCCAAACGGCGCAGCAAGGGCTCGGTCATCACCGCATCCCCAATCCATTGGGGCGCGATGATCAGTGACTCAATGCCCGCCACCCACGTGCTCGCCCGCCTTCAATTGGTAGACGGTGCCGCAATAAGGGCACTTGGCTGAGCCGGTCTTGGCCACGTCCAGGTAGACCTTGGGATGGCTGTTCCACAAGGCCATGTCGGCCTTGGGATTGGGGCAGAAAACGCCGCCGTGACCGTTCAGGTCCTTGGCCAGGAGTTCAACCACATTGCTCATGATGATCTCTCTTGCCTCAAACCAGGGTCAACCAGTGGGCGTACTTGGGATTGCGGCCGTTGACGATGTCGAAGAAGCCGTTCTGGATCTTCTCGGTGATCGGACCGCGCGAGCCGCTGCCGATCTCGACACGGTCGAGCTCGCGAATGGGCGTCACTTCGGCGGCCGTGCCGGTGAAGAAGGCCTCATCGGCGATGTAGATTTCGTCGCGAGTGATGCGCTTTTGCACGATCTCCAGGCCCAGGTCCTTGGCGATGTGGAACACCGTGTTGCGGGTGATGCCGTTGAGGGCGCCGGCCGACAGGTCGGGGGTGTAAATCACGCCGCCCTTGATGACAAACACGTTCTCGCCTGCGCCTTCCGACACAAAGCCGCTGGTATCGAGCAACAAGGCCTCGTCGTAGCCATCGTCGGTGGCTTCCATGTTGGCCAGGATGGAGTTGGTGTAGTTGCTCACCGCCTTGGCCTGGGTCATCGTGATGTTCACATGGTGACGCGTGTAGCTGGAGGTCTTGACGCGGATGCCGCGCTTGAGGCCCTCTTCACCCAGGTAAGCACCCCAGGCCCATGCGGCCACCATCAGGTGAATGGTGTTGCCCTTGGGCGAGACGCCCAGCTTTTGCGAGCCGATCCAGGTCAGGGGGCGCAGGTAGCAGCTTTCCAGCTTGTTCTCGCGCACCACCTGGCGTTGCGCCTCGTTGACTTGGTCGTGCGTGAAAGGAATGTTCATGCGCAGGATCTTGGCGCTGTTGAACAAGCGCTCGGTGTGCTCCTGCAAACGGAAAATGGCCGTGCCTTGGGCCGTGTTGTAGGCCCGCACACCTTCGAAGGCGCCGCAGCCATAGTGCAGGGTGTGGGTCAGCACGTGGATCTTGGCATCGCGCCAGTCAACCAGCTGGCCGTCCATCCAAATTTTGCCGTCACGGTCGGCCATCGATGGGGGCAGGACGCTCATGGAAATCCTCTCAGGGTCAAAAAACGGGTAATGACTGATTTTACGACCCGTTGGGCGGGTCTTCTGTCACTTCAGGTCGGGTCAGTGTCCAGCTTTGGAGGCGACCGTTCAAAAATTCGCAGCGCACCACCGACTGAGAGCCGTCGGTCCAGGTGAAAATTTCGGGCTGGGTGTCCTTGGGCGTTTCCAGCTGGCCCAGGCTTTTGGTCAGCGCAATGACGTGCATCAGGTTGACATTGGGACGGAGCTTGGCATTGAGCATCACCGCGCTGTCGACAAAGCCGATGGGACGTTTGGCCGCGCGCTTGAGCACCTGCATCAGGCGGGTGAAGTGCAACAGCATCCACATCACGCCGCCAGTGGCCGCCATGGCGACGCCGGCCCAGCCGTAGGCACGGTAAGCCAAGCCCACCAACACGATGCCGCCCAGTGGCACCAGGATTTTTTGAAAATTCATGGCTGCATTGTCTCAGGCTTGCTGGCGCGTCAATCCAATGCCCGGACACATTGAATGGCCTCGTCCACCCGTTCCACCAAGTGCACCGTCAGGCCTTCGATCGGCTTTTTGGGTGCATTCGCCTTGGGAATGATGGCTTGTGAAAACCCCAGCTTGGCGGCTTCGCGCAAGCGCTCTTGCCCACGCGGTGCCGGTCGAACTTCGCCGGCCAAACCAACCTCGCCAAACGCAATAAAGCCTTTGGGCAGGGGCTTGCCACGCAAGCTGCT
>JACCDT010096105.1_pt1 | contig 10512 bp, 12 predicted proteins | sample 7446291 | NCBI WGS metagenome assembly JACCDT01 (sample SAMN15323446, study PRJNA562643) | freshwater metagenome | isolation source: river surface water | place: USA:Blue River Watershed | collected 2017-08-17 | reverse complement strand
TTGCAATTTATTTATTGGCATCAATTGCGATTGGTCTCTTAAGTGCCAGAAAAGTCCACAACGCTAAGGACTACATCACGGCTGGACGTAACTTGCCTTTGCCCATGGTGCTTGCCATGGTCTTTGCGACTTGGTTTGGTGCTGAAACTGTTCTGGGTATTTCTGCCACATTCTTAGAGAGTGGTTTTCGCGGATTGATCTCTGATCCTTTGGGCGCATCCATCTGCTTGGTTATTTTTGGTTTGATATTTGCCAGACCGCTTTACCGCATGAACTTACTCACCCTGGGCGACTTTTTCAGAATCAGATACAACAAACAAACAGAAATGATTCTGTCACTCTGCATTGTGATTTCTTATTTGGGCTGGGTTGCTGCGCAGATCACTGCATTAGGTCTTGTGTTCAATGTCCTCTCATATGATGTCTTGTCACAAACTCAGGGAATGTTGATTGGTGCAGCCGTGGTTTTGTTGTACACCTTGTTCGGCGGTATGTGGTCAGTGGCGATCACCACCTTCGTACAAATGATTGTGATTGTGATTGGTTTGCTGGCAGTCTCTTGGATGGCTGGAGACATGGCGGGCGGCTTTGATAAGGTGATCAGCAGTGCGGCCGCCGCAGGCAAGTTTGAGTTCTTGCCAAGGTTAGAGTGGATCGACATGATTGCTTGGATTGCAGCATTGTGTACCATGGCCTTGGGCTCAATACCTCAGCAGGACGTATTTGCGAGAGTGAACTCATCTAAAAATGAGCGTGTTGCTGTGTGGGGAACCACATTGGGTGGCATCTCCTATTTCTTCTTCGCTGCCGTGCCATTGTTCTTGGCTTACTCAGCCACGATGATTGATCCAGATTTGGTCGCAAGATATCTTGGTAAAGATTCTCAATTGATTTTACCGATGTTCATTTTGGAAAAAATGCCATTCTTCATGCAAGTAGTTTTCTTTGGTGCATTGCTATCGGTGATCATGAGTACTGCATCAGGAACTTTATTGGCTCCTTCAGTGACTTTTTCAGAAAACATTCTGAAATCAGTGGTGCCACACATGAGTGATAAACAATTCTTATGGGCAACCAAATTCACGGTCGCTTGCTTTGCATGCATTGTGACGTTTTACGCGATTTACACAGATGCATCGATTCACACCATGGTCGAGCATGCTTACCGCATCACCTTGGCTGGTGCTTTTGTGCCTTTAGCAGCAGGCTTGTTCTGGAAAAGGGCGAGTAATTTAGGTGCTGCTCTTGCTATCACCTTTGGTTTGGGTGTATGGTTACTATTAGAGTTCACAAACGCTGAGTTACTTGTTGAGCCTCATTTATTGGGCTTGATTGCCAGTGCGTTTGGTATGTTGATTGGTGCTTATTTGGTACCAAATAAACATGACTATGATCAAGTAAAAATGGGGCAGTGAATCACTGAATGAGAAAACTATTGCTACTGAGCGCAATCTTCTTAACGGCCTGTCAATTAGGTCATAAGGAAGAAGCGCCTAAAGTAATGGGGGATACTCATTGGACCCTAGAGTTCACATTACTCAAAAACAATAAGCCGACCGAAATCAAAACGTATCAATTTGAGTCGCGCATGGATTGTTTTAACACCATGTACAAAATGCAAGAGGCTGCCAAGAAGGTCCGCAATCAAACCGGTGCGGGTCTTTGCTACAAGTTATTTGCTGATGGCCAAGAGCGCACCAGCAATGATGTTCTATCAAGACATTAAAGACTATTGCTAGGCTTGATCAAGTCTTTGTGTTGGTAACCAAGCTTTTCAGCTTTGACTAAAAGCGCTTCCTCTAACTTTGGGTCCAGTTGTTTTTGTCTCGCCAAAATCCAAAAATACTTGCCTGCTGGTTCGCCGATCAAAACCCAAGAGTAGTCTTCAGCCAAATCAATTACCCAGTAATCCCCATAAAAGGGTCTGAAAAAAGACACCTTGAGTTGTGAGTTGTTTGAGCCTGGGACCACTTTGGCAATACCGTTAGCCACCTTGGGACCATCCTTTTTAAGGCAGGTATTGAGCACGCTGATATTGCCGTCATCTCTAATGCCATATTGAGCAGAGACAGTCACGCAATCAGTACCCTCGAACCAATTCGGTAGGCGGTAGATTTCATACCAAGTGCCAAGGTAGCGATTCAAGTCAACAGAACTGACGCTTTTTAAAGGACTGCTGGATTGACGGTAAACAGCTTGATTGGCACAAGCGCTTAAAATGAAAACGCTGGTAATTGAAATAAAGAGAATATAAATGTATTTACGCATCATCACATCGTAAACTAAATTGATACACATATGAAAATTCGTATTTGGGATCTACCTCTGAGATTATTTCACTGGCTGTTGGTCATGGCAGTGGCCGGTAGTTTTGTGTCTGTCAAATTAGGCGGTAATGCCATGATTTGGCATGGCCGTTTTGGCTATCTTGTTTTAGCTTTGATTGCCTTCAGACTCATTTGGGGTTTTGTCGGAACGCATCATGCGCGCTTTGGGCAATTTATCAAGTCCCCCAAAGCAATCTTGGCTTATCTTAAGAATCCCTCAGAAACTCCAGGGCATAGTCCAGTGGGTGCAATTTCTGTAATTGTGTTGCTTACTTTATTTTTAGCTCAAGCTTTAGCAGGCTTGTTTGCAACAGATGACATTGCCTTTGACGGTCCACTCGCTAAGTATGTAGCCTCTGCGTGGGTAGAGCTCTTGACTTCATTCCATCGTTTGAATGAATGGGTGCTGCTTGCTTTGGTGGGTGTGCACGTTGGAGCAATTCTGTATTACAAATATGCCAAGAGAATCAATCTGACTTCTGCGATGATCACGGGTGATAAAGAATTGGCGGATGCTGCTATGGCGCCTTTGATTCAGGACGACTCAAAGGTGAGACTCAAAGCGATGGCTATATTGATCGCCATCGCTTTGATCATGTATTACTTCTTACGATAGTTATCGTGACAGGCTTTGCAAGATTTACCTGCTTCACCAAATGCTATTTTAATCGTCTCTAAATTACCAGACTTAGCAGCCGTATTCAGTTCAGCAACAGCCTTTTGCATTTTCTCGCTACCGGCTTTGAACTTGTCCATTTCTTTCCAGATTTCAGGCAATGACTTACCGCCCTCTGTGCCTGGGCCAAATGCTTGCCATGGAAGATGAGCCAAGCTAGCAACCACTGCAGCGTTTGCAGCAACTTCATTTTTATCAAAAGGCTTTTCACCTTTAACAACAGCACCAATTCTGGAGAAATGGTTGCCCATCACTGTAAAGGTTGCTGCACGATATTTGATGGCATCTTCAGTTTTGGAAAATTGAGCATGAGCCATGCCGGGTGCTAACAATGAGAGCAATACGCCTGCTACTAAGATTGGTTGTTTCATGGTTATCTCCTGAGTTACTAAAAAATCAAACGAAATGGAATTAGAAGGGTATCTAAGAACCAATAAGTTGAGGACATCACTGGGCGCATCCAAATCGTACTGATCACATTGGTAAGCACCAAGCCTAAAACGATATAAAACCCCCATGGCTCAATCCTTGAAACCATGGCTGCTTGTTTCCAAGGTAACACGCCTACCAAGATACGTCCACCATCTAGGGGTGGAAGAGGAAATAAATTGAAGGCAAACATCACCACATTGACCAATACCCCGGCTTGACACATTTCTAGAAAGAAACGCTCCGTGAGCGATACCTTGACCAAGAGCAAATACATGATGGCCCAAAAAATGGCTTGAACCAAGTTGGATCCTGGACCTGCCAGTGCTACCCAAATCATGTCCTTCTTAGGATGTCTTAAATTACCAAAGCGAACCGGTACAGGTTTGGCGTAACCAAATAAAAAAGTTCCTGCGGTAGCAAAGTAGAGTAATAGTGGCACGGCGATCGTGCCCACTGGATCGATGTGCTTGATAGGGTTGAGTGTGACTCTACCTAAAGCGTAGGCTGTGTTGTCGCCCAGTTGCTTGGCGGCATAACCGTGTGCAGCTTCATGCAAGGTGATCGCAAAAATGACTGGTATCGCATAAATAGCGACTGTCTGAATGATGTTTGCAATATCCATTAAGCGACCGCCACAATATCGTAGCCAGCATCCACAATGGTCTCGGTCAATTGTTCGCGATCAAGACTGCTTGTCACCGTGACTGTTTGCTTCGGAATGTCTGTATCAATCTTCGCTGCTGGATCAATGCCCAGAATGGCTTTTGTGATGGTCTGGGTGCAATGACCACAGTTCATGCCTTTAACGGTAAAAATGAATGTCATATTTTTTGTAGTTTCCTAATATAAGGAGGACAATCTATGTGAATCTTAACTTATTCCATTATGGAGCTTATGAGTCAATTAGTCACCTTAAACATACGCGGCATGACATGCGCCTCATGTGTGGCTAGGCTTGAAAAATCATTATCGAAAGTTGATGGGGTTGATGCCGCCAGCGTTAATTTGGCAACTGAAAAAGCTCAAATCAGAGTCAATCAAGAACCTCAAGTGATCACCAGTCTTTTGATCACTGCTGTTGAAAAAGCCGGATTTGAGGCGAGTGTCTTTAGTCATAAAACAACAAATTCAAAATCAACAGACGATTCATCAACAAGCGCCAAATTAAACAAGATCATTGATTTGCATGGCAAGGGCGCTGTTATGTTGGCCATCGCACTGTCTCTGCCATTAGTTGCCCCGATGTTACTGATGCCATTTGGAATTCATTGGATCTTGCCAGCATGGGTTCAGTTCTTATTAGCCACTCCTGTGCAGTTTGTTTTGGGCTCTCGTTTTTATGTGGCTGGCTTTAAAGCATTGCGCATGGGCTCAGGCAATATGGACTTGTTGGTCGCGCTTGGCACAACGGCTGCTTATGGTTTGAGTATCTATACCTGGTACTTATCCAACTGGGGTCGAAGTTATGAGCCACATGAACTTTATTTTGAAAGTTCAGCGGTGGTGATTTCATTGGTGATGTTGGGTAAGTGGTTAGAGGCCAGAGCTAAAAAAGAAACCACTGCTGCCATCACGGCGCTGCAATCTTTATGGCCTGATCAGGGCAAACTATTGCGCCAGCGTGATTTAAGTCAATTGGATTATGAGTATTTACCGATTGCACAAATACTGCCAGGTGATTGGGTCTTGGTTTTACCTGGTGAACGCATTCCAGTCGATGGCTTGGTGATCGAGGGTCTCAGTGAAATCGATGAATCAATGTTGACTGGTGAATCTCGATTGCTTGAAAAAGAAAAAGGTTCAGCTGTGATTGGCGGCTCATTGAATGGATCTGGACGATTGATCATTCAAGCAACAGGCATTGGTGAGTTAAGCGTATTAGCCAAGATGATTGCCTTGGTCGAAAATGCCCAAGCTGAAAAAGCACCCATACAAAGATTGGTGGATCAGGTCAGCGCTTGGTTTGTACCAACGGTGGTTTTGATCGCACTGCTTAATTTTTTAGTTCACGCATTCATTTTTAACGATATACAAAATGCTCTGTTGTATTCAGTAGCAATTTTGGTGATTGCTTGTCCATGTGCTTTAGGTTTAGCAACGCCCGTGGCCATCATGGCTGGCACTGGGGTGGCGGCAAAGTTTGGCATTTTGATCAAAGATGCAGAAGCGCTTGAGTTGGCTCACCGCGTCAATATTGTGGCATTTGATAAAACTGGCACATTAACGCTGGGCAAACCAAGCGTTAAAAATTTCCATAACTTCAGCACAGCAGAAGATCAGAAAATCCATGCCTTGGCATTGGGCTTGCAAATGGGTAGTGAACATCCTTTGGCAAAAGCCATGATTCAGTTTGGTGAGCAGCATCAAGTGAACGCAGAAGGTTATGCCGCTGTTCTTGCCAACGTCGGCAAAGGCATTGAGGGGCAATGCTTGACTGGCGCCTATCAAGGTAAAACCATTGCCTTTGTGAGCTTTCATGCAATCAAAGAACATGCCTCTGAGCAAATGCAGACGGTTGCAGTCAATGAATTAAATCTTGGTCACAGTGTCTCTTGTTTGGTCGATGTGACAGATGCGTCCAATCATTTGATTTTGGCGATTTATTCATTTGGGGATGAGCTAAAGCCAGGCGTGAGTGAAGCGATTCAACGCCTCAAATCAATGAACATTAAAACGGTGATGATTTCAGGCGACAACCAACTGGTCGCTGATTTACTTGCTAAGACAATTGGTATTGATGAAGTGTATGCACAAGTGTTGCCTGCAGAAAAAGCCGCCATCATTGAATCTTTAAAAGCCATCAATGGACGCAGTTATGTGGCCATGGTGGGTGATGGAGTGAACGATGCGCCTGCGCTGGCGGTTGCCGATGTTGGTATTGCCGTATCAACCGGAACGGACATCGCGATGCATGCGGCGAGTATCACTCTCATGCGTGGTGATCCTGCCTTGGTGCCTGATGCGATTCAGATATCCACCAAAACCTGGCAGAAAATCAAACAAAACTTATTCTGGGCTTTTGTTTACAACTTGATTGGTATTCCACTGGCTGCACTAGGATATCTAACTCCGATGATCGCAGGCGCTGCAATGGCAGCATCGAGTGTGAGTGTGGTGGGGAATGCTTTGCTGCTTAGAAAGTGGTCTAGGCCCAAATCCTGATAACTCAGAGTTTGGGCCTAGATGTATGACTTAAAAACTATCGAACTAATTTATTTAATTATTTGCTTATTGACTAAATTACTTACCAACGTAAGTGTTTAAGTTAATACCTTCTTTGGTCATGATGCGATCAACCACTGGTAAAGCGGCAATCGCAGTAGCGTAACGTTGATACTGAGGATAGTTAGCTGGATTGATACCAGCCATACCTGCCCAGCGAATGAAGGCAACAGCATAAAGATCTGCTGGGCTCAATTGATTACCGCAAATGAATGAGCGACCGTCTGCCACTAATTTATCAATTTCAATTAATTGCGTTTTGAACATTTCTAATGCCATTGTTTTAACGCCGTCTTTACCTGCTTCATCGCCAAAGCGCTCAGGTCTAAAAACTCTGGTGAAGGTTGGGTGAACGGTGTTGTTCATCCAGGCAAGCATTGATAGGGCTTGTGCTTTTTCCATTGGGTCGGTCGGGAATATCTTGGCTTCTGGGAACGCTTCGTTCAAGAAGTTGGTGATCGCTATGACTTGTGTCACTAATTGACCATCAACAATCAATGCAGGCACTTGGCTTCTTGGATTGATTGCTTGGAATTCAGGTTTTAGATGTTCACCGGTACGCAAAGTGATCATGGTCGATGAGAAATCTTGACCCTTGCTTTCTTTAACCAATTCAAGCATCACGTGAGGAACGAAAGAGCAGGTTCCTGGGCAGTAGTACAAATGCAAATTCATTGTTGATCCCCTTTTTTGTTGTAGTCTTGAGTATAGACTTAATAAAAAAATACATGAATCCTCAAGAACTCAATTCTCTGCATCTGCGCAGCCGCCTGATTCGGCAACCCCATGAGCACAAAGGCCATGCTGGCAAGGTCTTGATCATTGGTGGCGCTCCTGGCATGGCGGGATCTATTTTATTGTCTGGGCGTGCAGCCCTGCATGCTGGTGCTGGATGGGTGATGATTGGCTTTTTGGATGAGCGCGCCATATCCGTTCTTTCAGATCAACCTGAACTGATGTTGAGTCATGCATCAAGAGAAATGATGAAGAAGGCCGAAGCCGATGTGTTGGCGATTGGTCCTGGTTTGGGGCAAAGTCAAAAGGCCCGTGATTTATTGAGCGATGCATTGCTGTCATCGGCTTTATTGGTCATCGACGCTGATGGCCTTAATTTAATCGCGGGTGATATTGAATTGATGAAGCAACTCAAAAATCGCCCAACATTGAGCACCGTGATAACACCTCATCCAGGTGAGGCAGCCAAATTACTCAACACCACCGCTGAGCAAGTGCAAATCAACCGACCATTGGCAATTGATCAACTCGTCGCATTGACGGGGGCCATCGTTGTGCTCAAGGGCCAACATACTTTGATCAAATCTCCTCAATTGAATGAATCAATTCAGGTGTGTCTCAAGGGTCATCCTGGGATGGGGGTTGCTGGTATGGGGGATGTATTGACTGGGGTGATTGCAGCCATCATGAGCCAGGGAATCAAGCATCACATCAACCCATTTGAGGCCAGTTGTCTGGCGGTAGAGCTTCATGCTGCTGCGGCTGATAGCCTTTTAAATCAAGGTGTTGGGCCAATCGGCTTGACGCCATCAGAGGTGATTAAAGAGATAAGAAATTTGATAAATATCAAATAAAAGGACTTTTTCATGGATAATACGGTCCATAGCGAATATTTTGATCAGGGAGCTTTAAATGAACGAATGGCACAAGGAAAGTAAAGACGAAATCAACCAAAAAATCATCACTTTGATCGTGATGTTGGCTGCTGCTACATGTTTGGCAATTTTGTTCGCTTTAGCTGCTGCGCACATCGGTTACGTTCTGTAATCAAAACAAGTTTTAAAAAAAGCTGCCTTGGGAAACCTTGGCAGCTTTTTTATTTGCTCTCTTATTTGATTGCTTGTTTATTTCATTTGATCAAGTAATTCAGGTAAGAAGAATTCACTGATCAGAATAGGGTGGCCTTTGAGTTGATAGAGGCTTCTTCTTCCCCAGCCTAAACCAGACACCTCGGTTATTTCTCGTAACAGAATCGGCGCTTTGCCTTTTTTAAACAGCACTTCGCCCAATGGCTTGCTGCCAAGCTGCAAGACATCGCGATTAACGCCTGTAGAACTGCTGGTGGGTAATACGCTGCGCGCAAAAACAACTGGAACGTCATTGACGCATAGATAGACTTCTCGGATACGACAGCGACGAATGGAGTTCCCAAAGAGGGCTGCTTCGTCTGCTAGCAGGCCTTGCCTGCAATCACTTAAAACCTCAACAGTGACTGTTGATTGGGTTTTGTCTGCAATGAGTTGGGTGAGGGAATGAGGGTTGCTCAACCAGTCTTGCCAGACCAACGGTGCTGCATGCAGCACCGTGTGATCAAGATTCAACCAAGACTGGCGAAGCTTTTTCATTTACGCAAATGAGCGCTTTTGACCTGATGGTTTACCGCCGCCAAATTTAGGACCTGAAGAAGGTTTGCCTGAGCCAGCAAACTTAGGACCGGTTGGCTTTGCAAAATGATTTTGCTTGAATGTCTTACCTTCGCCTTGGCCGAAATTTTGACCTTGACGATTTGAAGCATTGCTAGCACCTTTGCCACCAAAAGATCTGCCTGGGCGACCAGCACCTGGACGGTGTGATGGCTTGCGTGATTTTTCTTGTGGCTCAAGTCCAGGAATCACTTCAGCTTGTAATGGCTGTTGTGTGTATTGTTCAATGGCACGAATCTTTGAGCGATCGCGATGTTCAGCCAAAGTGATGGCTACACCACTGCGACCAGCACGGCCTGTACGACCGATGCGGTGAACATAATCTTCAGCTTTCATTGGTAAGCCAAAGTTGATCACGTGTGTGATGGTTGGAACGTCGATACCGCGGGCAGCCACATCAGTTGCTACCAAGATACGAGTTTGACCTTTGCGCAATGATTGCAAGCGACGGTTACGAACTGCTTGAGGCATTGCACCGTGAAGTGCAGTTGCTTCGTGTCCATCAGCGCGCAATGAATCAGCAATTGATTCGCTGTCTACTTGAGTGCTAGCGAACACAACGGCTTGTTCCATTGTTGGGTCTGATAACCAGTGGCTCAACAACTTGTGCTTGTGAGCAATGCTGTCTGCCCAATGCAATGTCTGAGAAATGTTTTCATGTTTGTCATGAGCGCTGGCCAATTCAATGCGACCAGGATTGTTCATGAGGCTTGTGGCCAATTGCATGATGCGCGGCGCAAATGTTGCAGAGAACATCAATGTTTGACCACGGTCTGAACATAATTCATGAATGGCTTCGATGTCGTCTTGGAAACCAAGATCCAACATGCGGTCTGCTTCGTCAACAATCATGCATTTCACCTTATCCAAGCGAATCGCACGGCTGTTGCTCAAGTCCAACAAACGACCAGGTGTGGCAACCACTAAGTTGGCACCTTTGATTTGAGAAATTTGTTTACCGTAAGGCATACCACCCATGATGGTTGCAATGCGGATACCGCGAGCAAACTTAACCAAGTTAATGGCGTCTGCACTCACTTGTTGTGCAAGTTCACGTGTTGGGCATAAAACCAATACTTGTGGCTCAGCACGACCTGGAACAGGTTTGCCATTTGGATTAGCCGCTAGCAATTGATTCAATAGAGGTAATAAGAAAGCAGCTGTTTTTCCGCTACCTGTTTGGCTACTAACCATCCAGTCACCACCGGTTAGGGCAGCAGGGATCACTTTTTCTTGTACAGGAGTAGCCTGTGTATAGCCAAGAGCTTCAGTTGCTTGAAGTAGGGGTTGGGCTAAGCCCAGTTCTTTAAAACTAATAGTCATAGTCACGCACATCCCTTAGGAGGGATGTCCTTTCTGTGGTTTGGTCAATTAAGGCATCGACCAACAGACAAACAAAAAGGCATGATGTTCTCTA
>JACCDT010749977.1_pt1 | contig 10513 bp, 20 predicted proteins | sample 7446291 | NCBI WGS metagenome assembly JACCDT01 (sample SAMN15323446, study PRJNA562643) | freshwater metagenome | isolation source: river surface water | place: USA:Blue River Watershed | collected 2017-08-17 | reverse complement strand
GAAGTCGCAGCGCAAGCTTTGGAACTCGCAGGGTCGAAACTGCCGATCAGAACCAAACTGCTGACTAAATCGGAGGATCCCTGGTCATAATGGATTACTTTAAAATTACAGCCGATGAGCTGCGGTCGAAAGACAAAGGTGAATTGCAGAGCGCTGCAGGTGAAGTGCGAAAAAAGCTTGCTGAAATTCGTATGGACATCTATACAGCGCCAGCAGTGAATGTGAGCAAAGTGAAGAAGCTGCGCAAGACCCTTGCCCGTCTCCTCACTGTGCAAAACGAAAAAGCTCGTGCGAAAGCTTGAGGGGTACTGAGCAATGTCTGAACAAAATGAAAAGAAATCCAAGCCAGTGTTCGGTGTTGTCACCTCTGACAAAATGCAGAAATCGCGCGTTGTCACTGTTGAGCACCTTGTGAAGCATCCCCGTTATGGCAAGTACATGAAACGCCAGACGAAATTGATGTTCCACGATGAAAAGAACGAAAGCCGCGTCGGTGATTCCGTGCTGATCATCCCTTCTCGGCCCCATAGCGCTCGTAAGCGCTTTGATCTCTTGAAAATCGTGCAAAAAGCGGGCGAGCTTGTCGCCGAGTAATGGCAGATAGATGCAAGACCAAAGGGCTTTAATATGATCCAGATGGAATCCGTACTACTCAGTGGTGACAACTCCGGGGCGAAAGTCCTGAAGTGTTTCAAAGTACTGGGCGGCAGTAAAAAGCGCTTCGCGACCGTAGGCGACACCATCGTCGTGTCCGTGAAAGAAGCTCTGCCCAATAGCAAAGTGAAAAAAGGTAGCGTTCATAAAGCTGTGATCGTGCGGACTGCAAAAGAAGTCCAACGTAAAGACGGCAGCACGATCAAGTTTGACGAGAACGCAGCGGTGCTGATCAAGGGAAAAGACAACGAGCCTGTTGGGACTCGTATCTTTGGACCGGTAGCGCGTGAAGTACGGCAAAAAGGTTTTGTCCGTATCGCGTCTCTGGCACCTGAAGTACTCTAATCATCGACAGAATATAAAGGTGTCCGTGATGGCTAACGTTCCGCGTCTTCAAGACCAATATAATAAGATCCGTGAGCAGCTGGGAAAAGAGCTGGGATTGGAAAATCCTAACGAAATCCCACAGATCAAGAAAATCGTTGTGAACATCGGCCAAGGTGAAGCCGTTCAGAACCACAAAATTCTGGAAGGCGCTGTGGCAGACCTTGAGAAAATCACAGGTCAAAAAGCTGTTACAACCAAGTCCAAGAAAGCGATCGCAGGCTTTAAGCTGCGTGCTGGCTTGCCCATCGGCTGTAGCGTGACCCTGCGTCGTCAGCGCATGTACGAGTTCCTTGACCGTCTTATCAACGTGTCAATCCCTCGTATCCGCGACTTCCGCGGTTTCTCGCCAAAGGCCTTTGATGGTCGCGGCAACTATACTCTCGGCGTAAAAGAGCAGATCATTTTCCCAGAGATCGAATACGATAAAGTTGATCGTATCCGCGGCTTGGGTATCACGATCGTGATGAGCGCCAAGAACGATATCGAAGCCAAGGCGCTGTTGGAAAAGTTCAACTTCCCCTTCAGAAAGAGCTAAGGAGCGACCATGGCTAAGAAATCGATGATCGAAAAAGCTAAGCGCACACCGAAGTTTTCGACCCGCGCTTATACTCGTTGCAATAAATGCGGTCGACCCAAGGCGGTCTTCCGTAAGTTCGGGATCTGTCGTATCTGCTTCCGGCAAATGGCCTTGAATGGTCTGCTGGCCGGCGTGACAAAAGCATCCTGGTAACAGAGCAGTCGGAGAAGAGAGACGATGCAAGTTAATGATCCAATCGCAGACCTTTTGACACGAGTTCGGAACGCACAAAAAGCGGGTCATGAAGTCGTGAGCGTACCAGCCTCGAAGATGAAGATCGCCATCGCTCATATCCTGCGCGAAGAAGGCTTCGTACGTAACTACAAAGCCATTCGTGACAATAAGCAAGGCATTCTGAAGATTGCTTTGGCCTATTCAGAAGATGGCAAGCCTGGTATCCGGACAATCGAGCGTCAAAGCACGGCTTCCCGTCGCGTTTACGTGACGGCTGACAAGCTTCCCTACGTGAAGAGCGGTTTTGGTGTCGGTATCCTTTCGACCTCGAAAGGCATCATGACCGATCGCGATGCTCGTAAGCTTAACATCGGTGGCGAGTATATCTGCTCCGTCTTTTAATAGAGGTTATATATGTCACGCATAGGTAAGAAGCCGATCACGGTCCCAAGCGGGGTCGAGATTAAAATAGAGGGCTCACTAATTAAAGTGAAAGGCCCTAAAGGCAAACTGGAAAGAACCCTTCACCGGTCGATCAAAGTCGCTCAGGAAGGTTCTACTCTGAATGTTAGTCCAGTTGCTGACACCAAAGAAAACAAGAAATTCCATGGCCTTACCCGCACTCTGATCGCCAACATGATCGAAGGTTGCCAAAAGGGCTATGAAAGACGTCTGACTCTTGTCGGCGTAGGTTATCGCGGTGCGAAGCAGGGCAAAGGTTTGAACCTTTCTCTCGGTTTCAGTCATCCTGTTTATTTCGAAGCTGTTGAAGGCGTCGATCTGAACGTTGACAAGAACACCACCATTATTGTCACCGGCGCCTCGAAAGAGAACGTTGGCGAAACAGCCGCGAAAATCCGCTCGCTGCGTCCACCTGAGCCGTACCACGGTAAAGGCGTTCGCTACGAAGACGAGAAAATCGTCACCAAAGTTGGTAAATCTGGCGGTAAGAAATAACGGGGTAGGATTGCGTCATGGCAAGCACAAATTCGAAATATGCGCAGCGTAATAAGCGCAAAACCAGGATCCGGAAAAAGATCTTTGGTACTACGGAACGTCCCCGTCTGAGCGTGTTCCGCTCGGCCCGGCACGTTTATGCTCAGGTGATCGACGATACCAAAGGCGTGACATTGGCACATGTGCACAGCTTTAAAAAAGGCAGCGAAGAGCGTGCCAATAAAGCTGTCTGTACTGAACTTGGCAAAAAGCTGGCAGAAGCCTGCAAGTCCAAGAACATTACAAAAGTTGTGTTTGATAAAAACGGTTATGCTTATCACGGCCGGATCATGGCTTTGGCCGAAGGTGCCCGTGAAGGTGGCCTGGATTTCTAAGAGTCATGCTGGAGGCATAAGTCAGTGGCTAAAGAAATAGGTTCTAAAGAAAACAAGCGCGAAGACAGACGTGATCGCGAAGACAAGCGCAGCCGTGACCAAGGCAACACTGCCGGTGAAGACAATCTGCAAGACAGAGTTGTTAACATCGCTCGCGTGGCCAAAGTTGTTAAAGGTGGTCGCCGCTTCAGCTTCAGTGCTCTGATCGTGGTTGGCGATAGCAAAGATAAAGTGGGCTTCGGTCTCGGCAAAGCCAACGAAGTTCCTGATGCGATTCGTAAAGGATCGGATCAAGCGAAGAAGAACATGATCACTGTTCGTAAGAACGGTGGAACGATTCCTTTCGAAGTCGTCGGCAAGTACGGCTCCGCCAAGGTCCTGATGTATCCTGCTAAAAAAGGTAAGGGTATCATCGCCGGTGGTGCAGTGCGTATCATCGCGGAACTCGCAGGGATTCAAGACATCGTGTGCAAGGTCCACGGTACTCGTAACCACCAAAACGTGGTTCGCGCTGTGATCAACGGCCTGCAACAGCTGGAAAGCCTGGAAGAGTATGCAAAGAACCGCGGTAAAGAGCCTCATGAGGTTTACCAGGTTCGTAACGCGCAAGCGCCAGTTTAATTCTAACGCCCTAGGCGGAGTTCCCCTATGTCGAAGATTATTGTCAGACAAACCCGGAGCCTCATCACGGAGAACCCGAACAGCCGCAAGGTCGTTCGTGCCCTCGGTCTGGGCCGGATTGGCAAAACGAAGGTCCATAAGGATAACAACTGCATCCGCGGGATGATCAACAAAGTCCGCCACCTCGTCGAGTACGAGTTGGTGAAAGACTAAGGATGCATAAGTGGAGTCTATCATGAAGTCGTTGGAAAATTTGCATCCAGCCCCCGGATCGAACAAGAACAAGAAGCGTCTTGGTCGCGGTCCTGGTAGCGGTAAAGGCGGCACTTCGGGCAAAGGCCATAAAGGTCAAAAAGCCCGTAAGAGCGGTAACGTCCGCGCCGGTTTCGAGGGTGGTCAAACCCCTATGTACCGTCGTCTGCCAAAACGCGGTTTTAAAAACCCTTCTCGGATTGAGTACAATCCGATAAACTTGGATGCTCTAAACGCTTTTGACGCGGGTACCGTGGTAACCGCAGAGTTGTTGGCTCAAGGTGGATTGTTGCGCAAGCCTGATATGCCCGTTAAGCTCCTTGGTCGCGGCCAGCTGACCAAAGCCTTGACTATCAAGCTCCACAAAACAAGTGGCGCAGCAAAAGCAGCAGTGGAAAAGGCAGGCGGTAAAGTTGAGGAGATCTAATAGTGGGACAGCGGATATCATCTCTGCCTGAGGTGACACTCAATCATTTGACCAAGAAGATCCTGTTTACTCTGGGCTTCTTGGCTCTCTACCGGATTGGGGTGCACGTTCCGATCCCGGGGGTCAATTCGGAAGCTTTGGCTGAGTTTTTCAAAAGCCAAGGCGCCAACCTCTTTGGCATGTTTAACATGTTCTCAGGTGGTGCCCTCGAAAGGTTCAGTATTTTTGCCTTAGGCGTGATGCCATATATCTCGGCCTCTATTATTGCTCAACTTTTGACCGTTATCGTTCCGCATCTGGAAGCGCTTTCGAAAGAGGGCGAAGCCGGTCGGAAGAAGATTACTCAGTACACGCGTTACGGCACGATCGTGATCGCTCTGGTTCAGGGCTTCATGATCGCGCGGACGCTGGCCTCATCCTCCGCAGGAGCTGGTTCGTTCGTGAACGATCCAAGTACCAGCTGGGCTGTTTTGACGGCTATATCGTTGACCGCTGGTACCGCATTCGTCATGTGGCTGGGTGAGCAGATCACCGAGCGCGGCGTGGGGAACGGTATCTCGCTCATCATTTTCTGCGGTATCGTAGCCGGTTTGCCGAGTGTTATTGGCAACACCTACGAGAAGTTCAATAGCGCGGAAATGGATCTCGCCCACGTTGCTATCCTGCTCGCGATCGTGATCGCCGTCACTGCTGGTGTGGTGTTCATGGAGCAAGGTGCGCGTCAGGTGCCGGTTCAGTACGCGAAACGTCAGGTTGGCAATCGGGTCTATGGCGGTCAGACTTCGCATCTGCCCATCCGAATCAACACCGCAGGTGTGATTCCTCCGATCTTTGCCAGCTCGCTTCTGCAGATTCCCGTTACGGTAGCTCAGTTTGCCAAAACAGGTCTCTTCGCAAGCGTTGTGGGAACGGTTTTGATCCCAGGCGGTTGGCTCTATAACGTGCTTTACCTGTCTATGATCATCTTCTTCTCCTTCTTCTATACGTCGATTCAGTTCAAGCCCGATGATATCGCGGAGAACCTCAAGAAGCATGGTGGCTTCATCCCCGGTATCCGTCCTGGTGCAAGAACGTCGGAATATTTGGGTAAGATCATCAACCGTCTGACCCTGACTGGTGCTCTCTATCTGAGTGCGATCTGTTTGATCCCCTCACTGATCACCGACAGTTTCAACGTCCAGTTCTACTTCGGTGGAACCAGCCTTCTGATTATCGTTGGTGTGGCGTTGGAGACTTTTAGACAGATTGACGCTCATCGCCAATCTCTCCGCTACGAGGCGTTCATGAAGAATACCAGTATCAGGAGCAGAGGAGGACGGCGTTGATAGTCATCCTCACGGGCGCCCCTGGCGCTGGCAAAGGTACTCAAGCAGACCTTCTCGCAGAGCGGGAAGGGTTTAAAAAGATATCAACCGGTGACGCCCTCCGTAGACAGATCAAGGAAGGCACCGAGATCGGCAACAAAGCCAAGTCCATTATGGCCGAAGGCAAGCTGGTCCCAGATGATGTTCTTTTGGGCATCCTCAAAGCCGAACTCGATGCCGCGCGTGGCATGCCCGTCCTTCTGGATGGCTATCCCCGCAACGTCGCTCAAGCGAAGGCCCTTCAAGAGCTGGTCGGTAAAGAAGGCGTACGTGGCGCAGTTCATCTCGAAGTCGATCCAAATGCGTTGGTTCAGCGTATTAGCGGCCGTAGAACCTGTGTCAACTGTGGTGCCAGCTATCATGTGACCACAAGCCCTCCCAAAAAGGATGGCATCTGTGATCGCTGCGGATCAGGGGTTATACAGCGTCCTGATGACACGGAAGAGAAAGTGAAGGTCCGTCTGGGTGTTTACGAGAGTGAAACCCGTCCGGTTCTTGATTTTTATAAGAACCTTGGCCTCTACCATCGTGTTGACGGCAACGGAACGACGGAAAGTGTGTATAAGGCTCTCGCTGCTCAGCTTCGTTCGCTCGCCTGAACGAAGCGGTTGTGGGTTCTGGGAATCAGCGGTTTTCACTTGCTGAACCAGGGGCAAGTGTGTAAAGTTTCGCATCTGTCAACCCTGGGCAGGCATTCAGGCGTAAATCCGAGGAAGGCAATGGCCAAGGAAGATGTGATTGAGGTCGAAGGGGTCGTGAAAGAGCCACTCCCCAATGCGATGTTCAAGGTCGAACTCGAAAACGGCCACGAAGTATTGGCTCATATCAGCGGGAAAATGCGCATGCACTTTATTCGCATCCTGCCCGGCGACAAGGTCAAGCTGGAGATATCTCCGTATGATCTCGGTCGTGGAAGAATAGTTTACCGCGCAAAGTAAGAGAATAGGGCGGGCACAGCGAAGGATGACGACGCAATCGTGCCCTAGTCATACGAGAGGGTTCTTGATGAAAGTTAGAGCAAGTGTGAAGCCTATCTGTGATAAGTGCAAGGTCGTTCGTCGTAGTGGCGTGCTGCGCGTGATCTGTGAAGTTAAAAAGCATAAACAGAGACAGGGCTAAGGAGTTAGGGAATGGCACGTATAGCTGGTGTTGACCTTCCTGGTCAAAAAAGAGTTGATATTGCACTGACGAGCATCTACGGCATCGGCCGTCGTTCCGCTGTCGTCATCGCTGAGAAAGCTGGTATCCCTGCGACCAAGAAGGCTGCCGAGCTGAGCGCCGAAGAGGTCAACTTCATCCGTAAGGTTATCGACAGTGAAGGCATTCTGGTTGAGGGTGACCTCCGCCGTGAAGTTTCGCTGAACATTAAGCGCCTCATCGACTTGGGCAATTACCGCGGTCTGCGTCATCGTAAAGGCCTTCCTGTTCGCGGTCAGCGTACAAAGACCAACGCGCGTACGCGTAAAGGTCCTCGTAAGACGATTGCTAACAAGAAGAAGTAACCGCGTTAAAAGGAATAGGTTGATATGGCAAAGGCTACTGTCGTTAAAAAGCGCAAAACGAAAAAGAACGTCCCTATGGGGGTCGCTCATATTCAAGCCACCTTTAACAATACTATCGTTACAATCACCGACCTTAACGGTGAAGTGGTGGCTTGGTCGACTGCAGGCGCCAAAGGCTTCAAGGGTTCGCGTAAGAGCACTCCCTTCGCTGCTCAGGTTGCTGCCGAAGAATGTGCCCGCAAAGCCATGGACGCTGGCATGCGTTCCATCTCGGTTTTGGTTAAGGGTCCAGGTTCGGGTCGTGAAAGCGCCGTTCGCGCTTTGTCGGCTGTCGGCCTGAAGGTCAACTTGCTGAAAGATATTACTCCGGTTCCGCATAATGGTTGCAGACCGCCAAAGCGGCGTAGGGTCTGATACGGGGCTGAGTGGTCCAAGTCAGCGGCCTGATTTCGAGAAGGCCGTGATATTTCTAGACCAGCAGAAAAATGCTGGTAGAATGACATTACTGGGCCATCATATTAGCCGCGTTCATGGGTCGATTCCGCAAAGAACCCCACTCATGAAGTCAGGTCTTATTCATCATTAACGGAATCAAGACGGAGAAGCGTTCATGCATCGCAATTGGCAAGACTTGATCACTCCTAATAACGTAGAAATTGCCGCCTTGACCGATACCTATGGCAAGTTTATTGCGAAGCCGCTCGAGCGCGGTTATGGTATCACGCTTGGTAACTCGCTGCGACGCGTGCTCCTCTCAAGCATCAATGGTGCGGCTATCGTTGCCGTCCGTATCGAAGGCGTCGATCACGAGCTGAGTACGATCACGGGCGTTAAGGAAGACGTAACAGATATTATATTGAACCTGAAGCAGGTCAATATTCGTTATTTGGGCGAAAACGACGCCCGCATTACGCTGAAGTCCAAAGGTGATGGCGTTCTGCGTGCTGGTGACATTCAAGCCAGCAGCGACGTGGAAATTCTGAACCCTGAGCAGCATATTGCAACAGTCGGTGAAGACGGTTCCTTGTCGATGGAAATGATCGTGCGCCACGGCCGCGGTTATGTCTCGGCTGATGCCAACCGTACGGAATCGATCCCTACGGGTTATATTGTGACTGACTCGATCTTCGCTCCTGTTCGCCGCGTTGCTTACAACGTTTCGAACGCTCGCGTGGGTCAGATGACTGACTACGATAAACTCACGCTGGAAGTTTGGACCAATGCCGCGGTTCGGCCGGATGATGCACTGGCTTACGCTGCAAAGATTCTGAAAGAACAGCTGACGATCTTCATCAACTTTGATGAATCGGAAGAAGTGGAAGCTCGCGGTTCGGAAGAAACCATTGAAGCTCGTCCGCAATTGAACGAAAACCTGTTCAAGACGGTCGATTCCTTGGAACTGTCGGTTCGCGCTGCCAACTGCTTGGAAAACGCCAATATCAAGTATATCGGCGAGCTGGTAACGAAGACTGAAGCTGAGATGCTGAAAACCAAGAACTTTGGTCGTAAGTCGCTCAACGAGATCAAGGACATCCTGGCTGAAATGGGCCTGTCCCTTGGTATGAAAATCGATGGATTCGATCCTTCGATGCTGAGACAAAAAGAAAGCGAAAGCAATTAAAGGTTAAGAGGCTAGTTATGAGACACAAGCACGGCTATCGGAAACTCGGTCGCGATTCAGATCACCGTAGAGCACTTTTGCGGAACCTGGCCACGTCGTTGATCACCCATGAGCGTATTACAACGACTTTGCCAAAAGCCAAAGAACTGCGCCGCGTCGTTGAGAAAATGGTGACTTTGGGTAAGAAGGGCAGCTTGCACCACCGCCGTCAGGCCGGTGCCTACCTCTTCGAAAAAGAAGCTGTTGTGAAAGTCTTTGGCGACCTCGCTACCCGTTTTAAAGACCGCCAGGGCGGTTACGTTCGCATCCTGAAGCGCGGCCTGCGCGTAGGTGATGGCGCTCAGATGGCCCTGATTGAGTTTGTAGATTTCGCTCCTAAAGCGAAGACTGAAGCTGCTCAATAAAGCAAAAGACCCGCCTCAATCGGCGGGTTTTTTTTCGCCCTTATCTCCCTATTCTCACCTGACTGACCCGGCCTATGGTAGAATATGCCATATGTACTGGGAGGTGGGCTATGTCCTTTCGCAAGCCAGGTCTGGTTTCGATTTTTCTGCTCCTCGCGTTCTCCAATATTTCCTGTCAGAAAATCCAAGGCTTCAAGGATAACATCGATATCACAAGCTTTGCGTGGACCGGTGGCACCGTCTTCGGCGAGCCCTTTCAGGTAACAACCAAACAGCTGAATTTTGATACTGGCGATCTTTTTGGAAAATACGTGAGCCTGGAAGGTGATATCCTTGAACGTGGAGAGTCGAGCACGCACCTCGTGATGGCCGATCCTGATGGTCGCATCCTGGTGGTGCTGACTTCGGTGGATGAATCCTATCAGATTCTCGGGGAACCTTCAGTCAATCGCGTGAAAATACTGGGACGCCTGGAACGTGGAAAGAAAGGTCTCCCATATCTACTTGCGAAGGCGGTAAGGCCGGGAGTAAAGTCGTCGCAGTGAGTGGTAGCGACGAAGGCGGAACATGACTTTATTTCTCTATGTGCTGCGGGACTTCTTTAAATACGTTGTAGGGACCCTGCTGCTCTGCGTCTTTTTGTTTTTGCTCTTCGATTTCATCCATAAGACCACGCGCTATATTCCGCGTTACAACCCGGAAACGGGTCTTCTCATCAAGTATTACATCTACTTTTTGCCAAGTCTGATCATTCAGGCTCTGCCCATCGCCTCGCTTCTTGCATCGGTCATCACCATGGTGCTGCTGAGCCGAACCAATGAGATTACGGCCATGCGTGCGGCGGGCATGGGGCCCTTGCGGGTCGGCATGCCGATCGTTTTCGGGGGCCTGGCTCTTTGTCTTGTGGGTGTATTTCTTGGTGAGTTTATTCTGCCCCGATGGGCGGAGAAGATGCACTATATCCAGGAAGTGCAGATTGAGCGAGGATCTGAAACTCAGATCGCAGAAGGCGCCCGATGGGTAAAGGACGAGAACGTTCTGTATTATTTTCGGGATTATGACCCGATCACCGACGTCATGACGGGTGTCCGCGTGATTGAAACAGGTGATAACTTTCGTCCGAAGAAAAGCCTGGAAGCGCGGCTGGCCACCTATCGGCTGGAGAGCACGGACTGGCTTTTGGAAGACGTCAAAATCCT
>JACCDT010545424.1_pt1 | contig 10514 bp, 8 predicted proteins | sample 7446291 | NCBI WGS metagenome assembly JACCDT01 (sample SAMN15323446, study PRJNA562643) | freshwater metagenome | isolation source: river surface water | place: USA:Blue River Watershed | collected 2017-08-17 | reverse complement strand
GCAACGAGTGCAGAGCTTTCATCCAGGTATGTTCCACTCGCTGCTCAATCTGGTGGAGTCGCAATTGATAACTCAAGTTTTTTTCGAATGAATCCAGAAATTCCACTGGTTGTTCCTGAAGTGAATCCAGACGATCTCAAAAAAGCAGCCTCTAATCGAATTGTTGCAAACCCAAATTGTTCGACGATTCAGTTGGTGGTTTGTCTTGCAGCGTTGAAGCCGTTGGGGCTCGAACGTGTGATCGTTTCTACGTATCAATCTGTATCCGGAGCGGGCGCCGATGCGATGAGTGAGCTCGAGCAGCAAATCGGATCTTTATTTTCTCATGGCGAGGCGACTCCAAAAATTTTTCCGCATCAAATTGCATTCAATTGTTTACCGCATATTGATTCATTCCTTCCGAATGGATTTACGAAAGAAGAAATGAAGGTTGTGAACGAAAGTCGAAAGATCCTCGGCCTTCCGCAGTTGAAAATTACGGCCACAGCGGTGAGAGTCCCGACTTTTAACTGTCACGCCGAGAGTGTAAATGTTGATTTAAAACAGAAAGCATCACCAAATCAGATTCGCGCGTTGATGTCTGAAGCTGGAGTTATTGTGTTTGATGATCCTGCAAAGAATATTTATCCACTTGGATTTAGCACTGCCGGAAGAGATGAAGTCTTTGTCGGTCGAGTTCGAGCGGATGAATCTTCTGAGCGCGGGATTCACTTGTGGATTGTTGCGGACAATCTCAGAAAAGGTGCCGCGACCAATGCAGTTCAAATCGCTGAACAATGGATTTTAGAGGGGCTTCCTGTTTGAGGAGCCGTTGTCTTATAAGCGCGGTCCTTGTCGTTGTATGGGCTTCAGTTTCATACGCAGTTACTTATCCATTTGGAATTCGTAACGATATCATCGGCACTCAGGGAAAAAATATTCAGTCGATGGCGATTCGATCTGATGGCCGCTATTTGTTTCATCATGCATCGAGCTCGGCCGATCTTTATGTACTGGATTTGCAAGATTTTGCGAAAGATGTTCGGGTTGCAACTCTTAGCAATCCCATTGTTTCAGTTATTCTGTTGGATGATCAACGACTCGCTGTAGTGACGACGGCAACAGTTCAGTATTTCAATGTCTCTAAGCCATTCGATGTCACGGAAGAATCGTCGCATTTCACACAAGCCGCCACCTCAACGACCACTCCCGCTGAAGCGTGCTCGGATGGAAGCGGGCAGATATATATTTTGGAAACAGCAACGGGAACCGGACTTGATATTGTCCGAAAAATAAAAGGCGTTGTCAGTGTTGAAACTTATGCGTGGAGCAGTCTGTTCTCTGGTACGTCTGACTTTCATCCGGTCTCGTTGCAGTGTCTCGATTCTACGTTCTTCGTGCTTGCTCGGAAAACAGGCACAAGAGACGTCAGTGGAGTTTCGACAAGCTACGAGTCGGAGTTAAGGGTTGGTAGGCCAGGGGCCGCTAGTACCTCGATTAGTTTTGATTCTCTCAACTACAGTCGTCGCGATTTTGTTCTTTCACCCTCAAAGGATCAGTTTTTGATTTTATTTGAAAGAAATACCAGTCAATCCACTTCGAGCGACTCGATCGTCGATGTTTTGAGTACTTCTTCATTTGCATCGTTAACCAGCAAGTCAGTTGGCTCTGATACGAAGGCCATCACAACTTTTCTCAGCGGCACGACACCTTTTTATGGTTTTTTTGTTGGATTAGATAAACTCCTAGGAGCTTCAGGGGCTTCAAATGTCTTTTTGCTGAGCAGCCAATCGGAATTACCCAGCACTACTTTTGGAATTGCTTCCGACAGAGGGACGGGATCATCGGATGTCGGATCATCGATTCCAACTTTAACGGCGTATTCTAAATCGGACCATTACAAGATTCTTCGCTCAAAGGCGACGGGACTCTCCCTGATGTCGAGTGCACCCTCGTTTTCATTTGTTGGAGATCCTTCTGATATAACTTTAAGCGCCAGTTCACCGATTCAGTTCACGTTGACATCCGAGGCCGACATGGCCGTGGAGGTTCGTTACAATGACAGTGAATCGACCGAGCCCGGAACTAACGGTATTCAGACAACGCCTGGCGTTCTTATTCAGGAGTCCACTCTTGCGAAAAACGTTAGCAGCAGTTTTTCTGTCGGCTTATCCCAGCTCAATATTACAAAGAAAGGCGACCATAGCCTGCTCATTGTTGGACATGAAGAATCTAGCTCCTCAGCCCCCTATGTCCGCCTAGGCGTTCGATTTTCTTATAATCCCCCACCGGACCAAATCACGGATTTAGCACTGGCCTTTGGAGATCAAAGTGTTCGGGTTTCTTTTTCTGTGCCTTCGGGTGGGAACATTAAGACACTGCGTCTGTACCTCGCTCAGAATGAGACCGATGCGGGCTCAATCACTGGATCCAGATCAATTACGCTGGCAGATGGAAGCACTTTGAGTTCCCCGCTAGATATTGCGATCGCCAATTGGAAGGGCTCCAGAATTCTTGCGCCGCTTCCTAACGAACAGGCCCTCTATGTCGCCGTTGTTGCTATTGATACCTCTGATCAATTTGGAACAATTTCCTCGACCTCACAGATTACCCCACGGGCGACGCTGACATTGGCGCAAGCCTTTGGCAGCACGGCGAGTTGCAGTCTTCAGGTGGCGAGCAAAAATGAGAGGCGCTTAAGCGACCCACTTCAAGGATTCTGTGGCCTTTTTCTTTTCTTACTTATTCTTGGATATCTCAGAAAAAAATTGGGCCCAGCACATCTAAGAAATCGGAGGGGAGGGGATTGAGATCTAAGGGCGCTGGACCCAAACTTAAAAAAACTTCAGACAGAATCTAATTAGGACTACAAGGTCTTATTGTCAAAAAAAAAATTCCCTTTTTTTCAAACTCCTAAATGACTGAATTCAAACATTTTTTCAACACTAAACAAAATAAATCAATGGAACCACGACCGGCTTTGTCCCTGTTGCCTTTCTAAAAAATCGACGGGTCACGCGGCGGAGTTCCTCTTTGACTTCCACTTCATCCGTTCGAGCTTCTTTTGAGAGATCTTCAAGCATTGTCAGCACTTCCCCTTCAAGCAAGGCTAAATCGTCGGTTGGGAGTCCTCGCACGTCGAAATTCGGGCCTTCGATCAGGGCCCCTTTCTTGGCGTGCAATACAAGACTGGCAACCACCAGGCCTGTACTCGCCATTTTGACCCGATCACGAATCAGTTCTTCGTGAATATCTCCGGCGGCTTCGTCCAAAAAAACCTTACCGGCTGGAAACTGAGAAACCCTCTTGATTCGCTCAGGGCTTAATTCGATCAGATCACCATTCTCTGCGATTAAACCCCGGATATGTGAATCTACAGATTGAGCCAAGCGAAGATGCTTTACCAGCATCCGATATTCTCCGTGTACCGGGAGAAAAAATTTGGGCTTCGTCCATTTCAGAAGTTCGATTTGCTCGTCTTGGTAGGCATGGCCCGAGCAGTGAACATCAGCCATATCACTATCAATCACCTCAGCACCTCGTCGATAAAGGTTGTTGATAAGATGTGAAATATTTCTTTCATTCCCAGGAATAAATCTTGAAGACAGAATCACGGTATCGCCTGGATGAATTTGTGTTTCGGGATGATCGTTAAGACTCAGTCGATAGAGTACAGACCGTGGCTCCGCCTGAGTTCCAGTGGCTATCATCACGATTTTCTTCGCATCCAAAGAATCAATGTCAGACGGATCAACCACATTTGATCGATCAATCTTGAGGTGTTTCAGTCGGCAGGCAATCTCAACATTTGTTCTCATGGAGCGGCCCAAAAAGCTGACCTTTCGTTTTGATGCGACTGCTTCATCGTAAATTTGTTGAATGCGATGAATATTGGAAGCAAAAACCCCTACAATGATCTTCCCAGTTTCAATTTCAGCAAACAGTTGTTTGAATGTCTTTCCGACAACTTCTTCTGATCGACTCCACCCTTCTCGTTCCACATTGGTGGAATCTGACATGAGAAGTAGATTTTGAATCGAGGGATCTTTCAGTCGCTTTTCGTCAATATTTTTTCCGTCGATGGGATGCTGATCCATTTTGAAATCGCCGGAGTGAATAATTCTTCCTATGGGAGTTTCGATCATGAGCCCCATGCTATCGACCACACTGTGGGTCACTTGAATCGATTGAATTTTAAAATCTCCCACGGAAAACGATTGGGGCGGATGAACAACTTCAAACGTGGTGTGCTTTAAATGCCCAGCTTCGCGAAGACGCTCTTCAATCAGCGCCAAAGTGAAGGGAGTGCCATAGACCGGTGGAAATCCAAGCTCGTCGATCACGAACGGAATGGCTCCGATATGGTCTTCGTGCCCATGCGTAAGTATGATTCCAATCACTTCTATGCCGTGATCTTTCAAAAAATCGATGCGAGGGATAATAATATCGACGCCGGGCTCATCTGCATTTGGAAACATGAGGCCACAGTCAATGATGATGGCTTTTTTGCGGTAGACGACCGCCATCATATTCATTCCAATTTCACCCAAGCCGCCAAGCGGGGCTAGAAAAATAGATTTTTTTGAGTTCAGATCATAAGACTTATCTGTTTCAGAAGACATCGTCATGACAATAGAGGGCCCTAGACCCATTGTCAAAAGAGCGCTAAATATCGTAAGCGATGATCCGAATTTATCTCGACGAGTTATTTGAATTGGGACAAGAAATCTCTATTTCTCAGGATGAATGGCACTATTTGATGAGTGTTCGTCGTAACCAAGGTCCAGTCGAAGCTTTTAACCGTCGAGGCCAGGTTGCTCATGGTTCTTGTAAAAACAAAAAATTCAAAATAGAAACGGTCTCTCAGAATATCATGCCGCTCTATCCTGTAGTGATCGCCCTTGCGGTGCCCGATCGTGAAGCGTTGAGCTTGTCAATTCGTGCCGCATCAGAGTTGGGAATTGAAAAAATCATTCTGTTTTCGGGAGATCGTAGCCAATCGGCCAAAAATATTGAAAAGAGTTTTGAAAAACTAAAAAAGTTAGCATTGGAGAGCATGCGTCAGTGCGCTCGCCCGCAACCGTTAGCCTTTGAGTGGGTCTCGAAAATCGACAATCTTCAATTTGAATCAGAAGATATATTTTTTTTGGATGAAGACCCGTTGACCGAGTCTACTCTGGATCGTGGATCTTTGAATCGGCAGAATCGTGTTGTGGCGATTGTTGGTCCCGAGGGAGGATGGTCGCCGCGAGAGAGAGATATCGCGCTCGCTCGGAACTGGAAGCGATTGCATTTCGATACGCCAATTATGAAAGTGAGCACAGCTGTGACTGTTGCGAGTTTTCACGCGATATCTTTGGTATCAAAAATGTCATAATGTGCTGCGTTATATTTTGATTGTGAATCTAAAACGAGTAGTATTTGAGTGCTAATTTTTTTGCAGCATTGACCCCCAAAGAATGACTCCCTACAATAAAAAAATGAAGGCTAGTCTTTTCGTTGCTGTGGGCATTGCCCTTGTCCTTTCTGGTTGTTCTGCAAAGCGTTCACACGTCGCGAGAAATACAGGTTCCGCGATTTCCGATGCTGAAGAATCTAATCCCATTCTTTTTGAAGAAGAGTACGAAGCTTCTGAACGTGGTGAATTGCCCGCATTTGATATTCCTGTCGTGAGAAATGAAAAAGTCGAAGTTTGGTTAGATTATTTTCAGGGTCGTGGACGGAAGTGGTTTGATCTTTGGCTTGCGCGTTCAACTCGTTACGTTCCGTTTATGAGAAAAATTTTGCGGGAGCATGAACTTCCCGAAGATCTCGTGAATCTCGCGATGATTGAATCTGGATTTTCGTCTCGCGCGTATTCTAGAGCTCGAGCGGTAGGCCCTTGGCAGTTTATGAAGGCAACCGGAAGGTTGTATGGTCTCAAGGTAAATTTTTGGGTGGATGAACGCCGAGATCCTGAAAAATCAACCATTGCGGCGGCGCGCCATTTGAAGGATCTTTATGACCAGTTTCAGTCTTGGAAATTAGCCGCTGCCGCTTACAATGCGGGTCCTGGCAAAGTGGCTCGAGCCATCAAGAAATATAAAACCGAGGATTTTTGGGAGCTGACTAAAGGAAGATATTTGCGACCAGAGACGCGGCAGTATGTTCCAAAAATGATCGCCGCCGCTTTGATTGCAAAAGAACCACACAAATATGGTTTCGTTGGCATCGAATACGAGCCGCCTCTTGAATATGATAAGGTCATCCTGAAATTTCCTGTGAATCTGATGATCCTGTCTGAAAAATTGCGGATTCCGCTCGAAGATTTGATGACGATCAATCCAGAGTTAAACCATCCCATGACTCCTCCAGGAGTTGAGAGCTACGAGCTGCGAGTTCCATCGGGTAAATCGGATGCATTTATTGAAGCTTTAAATGACTTTACGGTTGATGAAAAAACATCATTCACGGCGCATCGTGTTCATCGTGGCGAGAATCTGAAGAAAATCTCTGCGTTGTATAATGTTCCATCGCACGAAATTTTAAAGGCCAATCAAGTATCTGCTGCAGAGATTCGTGAAGGTCGAGATTTGCTCATTCCGAAACAAGTGGATGAAAAACTCATCGCTTTGGGATTGAGAGCTTATAATGACAACGATCGTCGAGGGCGCCGGCGGGTCAGACGAAAAGAATCGCTTAAATCAGTATATTCTTCGTCTGCCGCTGAGCCGTCAGTAAAAAAAAAATCCATATAGTCCGCCCTGGGGAGACCCTATCGGGAATTGCTCAGCGGTACCGAGTAACGGTTGCAAGCCTTAAGCGTGTTAACGGCATAAGAAAAAATGCTGTGTGGCCAGGTCGAAGGCTGCGGGTCGATATCTAAGCATTTCTCGACAGTGCCAAAAAACAAAACGCCGACTTTGAGGTCGGCGTTTTAGTGCTTCTACCAATTTATGGTGTAAGCGAAATACTTATTTCGCACCGCGTGTCGCGTAATACTCAGCAATGAGTCGGTGTGAATATGCAAATGGAATATCGCCCGTGGTTGGAGCTGCAACAACCTTACCTTTGGTAGGCTCAAGCTTTTCCAAATAAGCGGGAAGATCCAAGCGAGGTGATCCAGTGGCCTGAACAACGCTCGGATGCTCTTTCTTTGTTTCCTTAATTTGAATTTCATCGCCAACGTTGACAACGATAGAACCGATATTCGCGCGTTTTCCATTCAGCAAAATATGGCCATGTCGAACAAGTTGTCGTGCTGACCTAATGGATGGAGCCATTTGAAGTCTGAACACCAAGTTATCAAGTCTCAACTCGAGTCGTCGTGACAATTCAGAAATCCAATTGATTTCTGCCTTTCGGCTGTCTTTCACGAATCTTTGGAGCTGTTGTTCGGTCAACTGATAGTGGGCAATGAGTTTTTGTTTTTCTGATAATCGCAGTGCGTACTCAGAAAGCTTTCGTCTGCCTGATCCATGTTGCCCGGGAGCAAATGGTCTTCGCTCTAAAGCGCCTGGTTTTCCAAGACCTGGCAAATCCGTATTCAGACGTCGTTGAACTCTATATTTTTTAACACCACTCGATTTTGTTCTCATTCGTTCAATCCATTCCTTCGCAATATTCGCAAATTGTTTAAACTTTTTCTTTTTGAAGGTTTAGTTTAGACATTAAAAATGATCAATCCCTTTAGACCACAAAATGCCCTTGGATTTCAAGAGATTCAGAATATTTTAAAGGATGATAAAGCCCTTTTAGACTACCGTTGTAAGGGAATACCAGCCGAAAAGCTGCATTTGCCGGGTTCGGATTTCGTCAGCCGTATTATGTCACCAACCGATAGGCCGCCGCAGGTCTTGAGGTCGCTTCAGTCGATGTTTAACCAGGGTACGCTGGCCGGAACGGGCTATCTCTCGATTCTTCCTGTGGATCAAGGAATTGAGCATTCAGCGGGGGCTTCTTTTGCTCCAAATCCGGATTATTTCGATCCTGAGAATATTGTTCGTTTGGGCCTGGAGTCTGGCTGTAATGCTGTGGCTTCAACTTTCGGGGTTTTGGGGGCTGTTTCGCGTAAATATGCCCATCGGATCCCTTTCATCGTTAAAATTAATCATAACGAACTCATGTCCTACCCAAATACATTCGACCAAAATCTTTTTGCGAGTGTGAAAGCCTCATACAATATGGGTGCGGCGGGGATTGGGGCGACCATTTATTTTGGTTCAGCAGAGTCTCGGAGGCAAATTAAAGAGATCTCTGAGGCATTTCAGCTGGCTCACGAACTAGGAATGTTCACAGTTCTATGGTGCTATCTTCGTAATCCGTCGTTTAAGCAAGGATCTACAGACTATCATTTGAGTGCTGACTTGAGCAGCCAGGCGAACCATCTGGGTGTGACGATCGAGGCCGATATTATCAAACAGAAGATGCCCGAGAATAACGGAGGCTTCAAAGCTCTGAATGTTGGTGCCGGGTCGTCATATGGAAAGACGGATGATCGAATTTACAGCCAACTTTGCCCGGACCACCCGATTGAATATGTTCGATACCAAGTCGCCAATTGTTATATGGGACGCGCTGGATTGATTAATTCGGGTGGGGCCAGTGGTAAGAACGATCTCTCTGAGGCGATTAAAACTGCCGTAATTAATAAACGTGCCGGCGGAATGGGGCTCATCAGTGGACGAAAAGCATTTCAAAAGCCATTTGATGAGGGAGTGAGCCTTCTGAATGCAATTCAGTCGGTTTATCTATGCGATAAAGTCACGATTGCTTGATCCAGTAGATGCGGTGGTTTTTCCTATTTTATTTGAATGCCTAGCTTTTGTAGATCTTCTAGACAGGGTCTAGGCAAATCTCTGACCCGAGGGTTCCGACCTCGTTTTGCGAGGCGATCCTTAATTTTTACCTCTTGGCGAAGGCTTGCAAGTTCCAATAGACGAATGACTTCGTTTTTAAGTGCACGAGATTTTGGTTCAAAAAAATCTCGTGGGACTACCGGCCAGTTTCCGACATCGATCTCTTTTGCCTGTAATAGAGCCAAATCTCGATCTTCGATCGCCGCCAGGCGAAGAACTTGCGCCTGGTTCACAGAAGAATAAACGTAGACGAAGGCGTTTTCGCGATGGCCTTCAAATCTGACGAGATCTCTCATGGAGTGGCCGCCCTCCGTCTCGATACTGAAGAAAAAAATATTGTTTGGATCTTTCGATATCGGAAGGGGCAGCAGTTGCTTTCTGGCAAAATCCGCCAGGTAGATCCGCTCGTCTGGCTCTCGCCCATCATGGTTCCAATGGCGAAACAAAATAATTCCTAAATCTGAAAAAGGGTCCCGATAGCCTTTGAGCGCGGAGAGTCCAGCGAGCCCTGAAGGTGATCGCACTTGGGGTCGAAAAAAATCGGATTTTTGAGTCTGAAAAAACTGGCGGACTGCTTCGTCTCTTTTTTCTCCTCGAAGCGTTTCAAAATTCATTCGATCAATCTGCTGTGATCCATTTTGGATAATGAGGAGAGCTGATTCGATTTGCATCGATTTACTCATGGTCAGCCGTAGTGACCCGCTGGCTTTCATTTTCAGATGCCCGAGCTTAACAATATTTGATTCTGTCAAATCAGCGCCATTTTCTTCTGTTAAGAAAAACGGAGTTTTTTGAGTTGAACTCATAAAGGCGATCTGTACATGGGAAGGCTCCGAGGGATTTGAGAAGACCACTAGTCTGGCGCCGTTTCCCGTTTCGAGAACCTGGACGGAGTTGTCCTTCGCAGCAAGATCAAAAAAGGACGAGGGGCGAAGAGAAACTGCTTCGGAGGGAATTGACACAATCATGAGCAGAGCGAAGCTTGTTAATGATTGTAAAAAATATTTCATAATCACCCTCCAACCTTTATGAACCATATTGGATCTATTAGAAATTTATGCTCCGGGTCAAGTGAGCTAATCTCAAGGGGCAAATGAAGTGACCTGACATCAAAAAACAATTTAGAGTCATAATACAAATATGAGAATTCTCATTCTTTCTCGAAATGCCAGCCTCTATTCTACCGAGAGACTTGTTGAATCGGCTGAGCGGCGTGGCCATGAAGTCATGGTGCGCGATCCACTGAAGTTCACAATCGAAGTCGGAAGAAATCCAACTATGACCTATATGGCTCAAAAGGTTTTGACGCCGGATTTTGTGATTCCTCGAATTGGTGCATCCATCACGGCTTATGGTTTAGCGGTCGTTCGTCAGTTTGAAGAGATGGGTGTAAAGATTTTGAACGACTCAACGGGAATAGCGTGTAGTCGAGATAAATTTCGTGCCCTTCAAATTCTTTCTCGGTCTCAAATTGCATTTCCTCGAACTGTATTTGTGCGTCGGCGAAGCGAAATTATTCGGGCGATCGATGCCGTCGGTGGTGTGCCAGTCGTGATCAAGTTGCTTGAAGGCGCGCAGGGAATGGGAGTTGTTTTGGCGAGAGATCTAAATACAGCTCAGGCGCTGATTGAATTGTTGCAGGTCGCTAAGCAAAATATTCTCATTCAGAAATTTGTTGAAGAAGCAAATGGAAGTGAT
>JACCDT010293028.1_pt1 | contig 10519 bp, 8 predicted proteins | sample 7446291 | NCBI WGS metagenome assembly JACCDT01 (sample SAMN15323446, study PRJNA562643) | freshwater metagenome | isolation source: river surface water | place: USA:Blue River Watershed | collected 2017-08-17 | reverse complement strand
GGCCGCGCTGTCGTTTGCGCCCCCGCACCTGTCGATCTACCACCTGACCATCGAGCCCAACACCCTGTTTGCCAAGCACCCGCCCGCCTTGCCTGAAGACGACGAGGCCTACGCCATGATGGACCGCATCACCGAGCGCACGGCCGCAGCGGGGCTGGGGCGCTACGAGGCCTCGGCCTACGCCCGGCCTGGCCACGCCTGCCCGCACAACCTCAATTACTGGCAGTTTGGCGACTATCTGGGGATTGGCGCCGGCGCGCACAGCAAGCTCAGCTTTGCCCACCGCATTGTGCGGCAGGTGCGTTACCGCGAACCGCAGCGCTATGTGCAGCAGGCCATGCAGGGCGAGCCGGTGAGCCAGAACGAGGAGGTGGCGCGCGAGGCGCTGCCTTTCGAGTTCATGCTCAACGCCTTGCGCCTCAAGGAAGGCTTTGCCTTGAGCGATTACATGGAGCGCACCGGGCTGGCCCTGACCAGCATCCAGCGGGGGCTCAAGGAAGCCGAGCAAAAAGGCCTGATCGGTCGCGATTGGACGCGGGTCTGGCCCACCGAGCGGGGCTTTGATTTTCTGAGCGATCTGCAGGCGCTGTTTTTGCCGCAGTCCTGAAGGCCCCAATCAGGCTTTGGCCCCGAGGGCGGCCCGCAGCCAGGGCAGGCTGAGCTTGAAAGCGTAGAGCACGATGAGGGCGCCCAGCAAATCGCCGGTGAACATCGGCCAGACACTGATCCAGGCTTGCAGCGGGTCTTGCTCGAACAGCCAGTGGATCGACTGGTGGGCGAACGCGTTGACGGCGGCGTAAAGCAGCACAAACTGCAGCAAGCGCCTGGTGGTCAGCTGCAGCAGGTCCTGACCGAGCAGACCCCGCCGCTCCATCCCGTATTTGACCAGCCAGGGGCCAAAGCCTGAGGCCATGCAAGTGAGCAGCATCACATCGAGGTCGGGCGAGGGGGTGGTGCCATGGGTGTCCAGCCAGAGTGTGCCCAGGGCGATGCCCAGGGCGCCCGGGACGCCCATGGCCAGCACCAGCAGCACGCGAAAACCGGCCGGCAGAAACACCCAGTTGACGCCCTTGACGTATTCGAGCCAGTCAAACAGCCAGTCGTTGAGTCGGAAAAAGCAGACAAACAAGAAGGCGCTGACCAGCGCCATCAGCGCCCATTGCAAAACGACAGACCACCGCAGGTTCATGAAGCCTGCAGGGCCTGGACTTGCTGCATGGTTTGTCCCAGCTGGTGGAAGTAATCCAGCGCCTGCTGGGTGGGCACCAGGTATTTGGCGCGGCGGTCGCCCGGTTCGCTGTGTGCGCTGAGCAGCTCTTTGTTGCGCAAACGGGTGATCCGTTTGTGCAAGGTGGCCGGCGAGCCCAGTTCGGCGAGGTTGATCGCCTCACGCACCGTCATGGGCTCACCCGCATGCCAGCGCAGCACCACCGCTTCCAGCAAGGCCGATTCATTGGCGTCCATCGACTGTCCGGTGGGCAGGGCGTCCACGGCACGGGCCAGCTGCAGAAACCGCAGGTAAGCGCTGGCCAGGGGGGAACGTTCGGTGGTGCTCATCATTTTTGTATTTTATGTAAATGCTGAATTCTGTGAAGATTTTTGTGGTTTCTTCATTTCCTCGGGCGCCGGGGCCGCGTCCGTGCGCCAGGCGGCCAGCCCGAGCAGGATGAGCTGCAGCTGCTGGACCGAGGCCTGCACCATGGCCTGTTCGGCCGTGGGGGGATCGGCCGGCAGGTCCAGAATTTCGGGAGCGCTGGCCAGCATGCTGTTGACGATGAGGCCGCAGGCCATTTGCAGCGTGGCTTGCGCGACGCCCTGGTACGCCGGCATCGAATGCATGTCCCGGGCCATCTCGTCGGCGAAGTGACGCACCTCCTGCCGGATGGCCATGCGCAGGATGCGGCTGCCGCCCGAGCGCTCGCTGGCGATGAACAGGAAGAGCCGACGGTTCTCGCGCACGTACTGGTGGTAGACCCGGACCGATTCCCGAACCACGCTGGTTTCGGCGCTGCCGGGCTGCCTGGCCTGGCGCAGCAAGCGGCGCAGGGTGACCCCCACTTCGTCCACCAGGCTCAGGCCCAGTTCATCGGTGTTGCGAAAGTGCCGGTAAAAAGCATTGGGCACCATGCCCGCCTCCCGGGCGATTTCCCGGATGCCCAGGCTGGTGAAGCTGCGTCCTTCCCCGATCAGTTCCAGCGCGGCCTGCACCAGGCTTTTGCGCGTCTGGTCTTTGCGGTCCTGCCGGCTGAGTGGCGCGGTGTCCTGTGCAGTCGGGGTTCTGGGCATGGCGGCAGGGGCAAATAGGCAGATGGCTGTGTTTCGGTGTACGATCGTACACAAACAAGGAGCACCTGTCCATGTCCGATGCCTACCTGAACTTTGCCAATTCCACCGTCGGTGCCCGGGTGGCCGCCTGGCTGGGTTTGCCCAAACCGGTGCCGCTCGAACGTTTTGCGCCGGGCCAGCCCGTGATCGATGGCGAGGTGCTGGTTGCCGCTGGCGCCGAGCCCCAGCTCCTGTCTCCCCTGTTGCAGGCCCTGACCGCCATGCAGGCCCGCAGCGTGGCGCATGCCAGCGTGCCGGGCTGGACGGCCATGGCCAACCAGGCCGGGGCCATGAGCGGTCCCTGGGCGGTGGACGGGCAGTCCGGTGGCCCGATCAAGGCGGTGGTGTTCGATGCCACCGGCCTGCGCCATGCGGATCAGGCCCAAGCACTGCACACCTGTTTTCATGCGGCCGCACGCAGCCTGCAGGCCTGCGGCCGGGTGGTGGTCATCGGCCGTCCCCCCGAGGACTGCAGCGACCCGTCCCAGGCCGCGGTGCAGCGCGCGCTCGAGGGTTTTGTGCGTGCCTTGGCCAAGGAACTCAAGCGCGGCATCACGGCCCAGACCGTGCTGGTCAGCCCAGGCGCCGAGCCGCGTCTGGAGGGCACGCTGCGCTTCCTGCTCTCGCCGCGCAGTGCCTATGTGTCCGGCCAGGTGATCCGGCTCGGCGCCTTTGCCGGGCCCATCCCGGCGGACTGGGCGCAGCCTCTGGCGGGGCGATGCATCATGGTGACCGGCGCCGCCCGCGGCATCGGCGCGGCCATCGCCCAGACGCTGGCGCGCGAGGGGGCACGGGTGGTGTGTGTCGATGTGCCGCAGGCGCAAGACGCGCTGCAGGCGGTGGCCCAGAGCCTGGGAGGCACCGCGCTGGCGCTGGACATCACCGAGCCTGCCGCCGCCACCACCCTGGTCGAGGCTGCCCGTGCCGATGGCGGCTGGGACGGCGTGGTGCACAACGCCGGCATCACCCGAGACAAGACCATCGCCCGCATGGCGCCGCACCTCTGGACCACGCTGGTCCAGGTCAACCTGATCGCGCCCGAGACCCTGACCCTGGCCCTGCTGGAGGCCGGGGCGCTGCGGCCCAAGGCCCGGGTGGTGTGCGTGTCCTCGATTTCGGGGATCGCGGGCAACCCGGGGCAGACCAACTACGCTTTCTCCAAGGCCGGCGTGATCGGCCTGGTGCAGGGCCTGGCGCCACGGCTGGCTGGCCAGGGCATGGCCATCAATGCGGTGGCGCCCGGCTTCATCGAAACACAAATGACCGCGGCCATCCCGCTGGCGATCCGCGAGGCGGGGCGGCGCATGAACTCGATGGGGCAGGGCGGCCAGCCTGTGGATGTGGCCGAGGCGATCGCCTGGTTGCTCAGCCCGGCCTCGCAGGGCGTCAATGGACAGGTGCTGCGGGTCTGCGGCCAAAGCCTGATCGGGGCCTGAGATGGCATTGACGGTACAACCCGCCGGCACCTTGCGCAGCCTGGGCCGTGTGCTGCTGAGCAGCTTCAGGCCATCGCTTGCGGTGCCCGCGCTCGAGCCGGTGGCACTGGCCTTGCCGCGCGTGGTGATCGACGCCCAGCATGTGGCGCGCTATGCCGCGGTGTGCGGCTTCCCCGCGGCGGGCCCGTCTGGCCGGGTGCCGCTGACCTACCCGCAGATGCTGACCTTTCCGCTGGTGATGCACTACATGGGCTCGAGCGCCTGTCCCTGGCCGGCCATCGGCACGGTGCATCTGGCCAACGCCATCACCCAGCATGCCCCGCTGGCGGTCGGCGAGGCCGTGCGTGTGGAACTGCAGACCGGGACGCTGCACGCGCATGAGAAAGGCCAAGTCTTCACGCTGGCGCTGCGCATCCTGCGCGAGGCCAGCGGCGAGTGCATCTGGCAGGCCACCCAGACCTTGCTGAGGTTGGGGGTGCCGTCTCCTGTGGGCGAGCCCTTGACGGACGGTTGGGATGCGCCCTTGTCCTGGGCCCGCCAGGGCGGTTTCGAGGTGCCGGCCGATACGGGTCGCCGCTATGCGGCGGTCTCGGGCGACTACAACCCGATCCACCTGTGGCCACTGACCGCCCGCTTGCTCGGCTTTCGCCGTGCGATCGCCCATGGCCTGTGGACGCAGGCGCGTGCCCTGGCCCTGCTCGCGCCCGAGGCGGCACTGGCGCAGGCCACGCTGCAGTGCGCCTTCAAGCGCCCCCTGTGGCTGCCCGCGCAGGCCACGCTCTGGCAGGCCCAGCCCGGGCCTGGGCAGACCCTCTTTGAAGTGCGCGATGCCGCTGGCCAATCGCCCCACCTGCGCGCGCTGCTGACTTGCCATGCCCCTTCCGGGAGAGACACCCCATGACCTCCAACACCCTTCGCCGTGTCGCCATCGTCGGTGGCAACCGCATTCCTTTTGCCCGCTCCAACACCGCTTACCTGCGGGCCTCCAATCTGGAGATGCTCAGCACCACGCTGCAAGGCCTGGTGGACCGTTTTGGCCTGCATGGCCAGCGCCTGGGCGATGTGGCGGCGGGCGCCGTCATGAAGCATTCGCGCGATTTCAATCTGGTGCGCGAGGCGGTGCTCTCGACCGGGCTTTCACCCGAGACGCCGGCCTTTGACCTGCAGCAGGCCTGCGGCACCGGATTGGAGGCGGCCATGCTGGTGGCGCACAAGATCGCGGTCGGGCAGATCGAATGCGGCGTGGCCGGCGGGGTGGACACCACCTCGGACGCACCGATTGCCCTCAATGAGAAGCTGCGCCGCACCCTGCTTGACCTGGCGCGTGCGCGCAGCACCGGCCAGCGCCTGCGTGCGGCGCTGCGCATCCGGCCCGGTCAGTTCCTGCGGCCCGTGCTGCCTCGCAATGGCGAGCCGCGCACAGGGCTGTCGATGGGCGAGCATGCCCAGCTGATGGCGCGCCAATGGGGCATCTCCCGTCAGGCGCAGGACGAGCTGGCGCTGCAGAGCCACCTCAAGCTGGCGCAGGCCTACGACAGCGGTTTCTTCAACGACCTGATGACGCCCTACCAGGGGCTGCGCGAAGACAACAACCTGCGCCGCGGCCTCACGCTCGAGCAGCTGGCCAAGCTGCGGCCGGCGTTCGACCGGCCGGTTGCCGCCGGCGAAGGGACGCTCACAGCGGGCAATTCCACCCCGCTGACCGATGGCGCGTCGGCGGTGCTGCTGGCCAGCGAAGGCTGGGCCGCGGATCGGGGGCTGCCGGTGCTGGCCTACCTGAGCTTCAGTGAAGTCGCCGCGGTGGACTTCTTCCACCCTGACCCGGCCCAAAGGGAGGGCCTGCTGATGGCCCCGGCGTATGCCGTGCCGCGCATGCTGCAGCGTGCGGGATTGACGCTGCAGGACTTTGACTTCTATGAAATCCACGAGGCCTTTGCCGCCCAGGTGCTGTGCACCCTCCAGGCCTGGGAAGACCCGGTGTTCTGCCGCGACAAGCTGGGGCTGCCGCAGCCGCTGGGCCCCATCGACCGCAGCAAGCTCAATGTGCTCGGCAGCTCGCTGGCTGCCGGCCACCCTTTTGCCGCCACCGGTGCGCGCATCGTGGCCACGCTGGCCAAGCTGCTGGCACAAAAAGGCAGCGGCCGCGGCCTGATCTCGATCTGTGCCGCTGGCGGCCAGGGCGTGGTCGCCATTCTTGAACGTTGATCCGATTGCCCCATGCTCCATTACAAAGCTCCCCTGCGCGACATGCGCTTCGTGATGAACGAAGTGCTCGACTACCCGGCCCACTACCGCCAGCTCGGCGGCGCTGAAGAGGCCACGCCCGACACGGTGGACGCCATCCTGGAGGCGGTGGCCAGCTACTGCGAGGACGTTCTCGCGCCGATCTACGTCAGCGGCGGCGAAGAAGGCTGCCACTGGGAAGCGGGCGTGGTGCGAACCCCCGCCGGTTTCAAAGAGGCTTATGCGCAGTTCGTGGCCGGTGGCTGGCAGGGCCTGTCTTTCCCTTCCGAATACGGTGGCATGGGCCTGCCCATGTCGCTGAGCCTGCTCAAGAGCGAAATGATGGGGACCGCCAACTGGTCTTTCAACATGTACCCTGGCCTGAGCATCGGCTGCATCAACACCCTGCTGCAGTACGGCAGCCAGGAGGTCAAGGCGCAGTACCTGCCCCGCCTGGTGTCGGGTGAATGGACCGGCACCATGTGCCTGACCGAACCCCAGTGTGGCTCCGATCTGGCGCAGGTGCGCTGCCAGGCCAGGCCGCGGGGGGATGGCAGCTACGCGCTGACCGGCACCAAGATTTTCATTTCCAGCGGCGAGCACGACCTGACCGAGAACATCGTGCACATCGTGCTGGCGCGCTTGCCCGATGCACCGCCGGGCACGCGCGGCATTTCCCTGTTCCTGGTCTCCAAACACCTGCTGAACACCGACGGCAGTCTGGGCGAGCGCAACCCGGTGCACTGCGGCTCGATCGAGCACAAGATGGGCATCAGCGCCAGTTCGACGGCGGTGCTCAATTTCGACGGCGCCACGGCCCTGCTGATTGGCCAGCCGAACAAGGGGCTCGAAGCCATGTTCACCTTCATGAACACGGCGCGCATCGGCACCGCCATCCAGGGCGTGGCCCATGCCGAGCTGTCCTTTCAGGGGGCGCTGGCCTACGCCAAGGAGCGCCGATCCATGCGCGCGCTCTCGGGCAAGAAGGAGCCCGATCAGGTGGCCGATGCCCTGATCTGGCACCCCGATGTGCGCCGCATGCTGCTGACGCAAAAAGCCGTGGCCGAAGGCGGGCGCGCCATGATCTATGCCGCCGCGCAGCTGGCCGACCAGATGTTTGCCGCGGCCTGGGCCGGCGATGAAGCGGCCTACGCGCGCCACGACAGCGCGTTGGGATTTTTCACGCCCATCCTCAAGGGCTTTTTGACCGAGATGGGGGTCGAGGCCGCCAGCCTCGGGGTGCAGGTGCTGGGGGGCCATGGCTACATCCGCGAGCACGGCATGGAGCAGGTCCTGCGCGATGCCCGCATCGCCACCCTGTACGAAGGCACCACCGGCATCCAGGCGCTGGACCTGCTGGGCCGCAAGGTGCTGCTGCAAACGCGGGGCCAGTGCGTGCGCGAGTTCAGCCGCAGCATGCTGGCACTGGCGCGGCCGCGCCTGCTCTCGGGTGGGCCGCTGGGCCGCATGGCCCGGGCGCTGGCGGGGCGGGCCCTGCAATGGAACTGGCTGACGCTGCGCCTGATGCTCCAGGCCCGCCAGAACAAGGAGCAGGTGGGCGCAGCCGCCTGCGATTACCTGATGTACAGCGGTTTTGTGATGATGGGCCACCACTGGGTGCAGATGGCCTTCAAGGCCGACGAGGCCCTGCGCAGCGGGCAGGGGACCGACACCGAAGCGTTCTACCGCACCAAAATCGAGACCGCCCAGTTCTACATGGAGCGCCTGCTGCCCCGCGCCGACGCCCATGCCCGCATGGCGCTGGCGCCCGCACAGACCCTGCTGCAGACCCCTGCCGAGGACCTGGCGGCGCTCTGAGCGCGGCGCCAGCCGGGCGGAGCGGTCCGCGCTGTCCGTTCCTGGGGGCAGCCCAGGGGAGGTCGGGTGCTGGACGGCTTAGACCGTGAACTTGTCGACCTCACGGCGCGTGCCGTCGGCGATCTTGGAGAGCTCGATCACAGTGGCCGTGATTTCCTCGCTGGCCGAGGCATTCGATTCGGCAATCTGGTTGAGGTTGACCATGTTGCTGTTGATTTGCTGAACGGCCAGACTTTGTTGCTCCAGGGCCGCCGAGATGCGCTGCATCATGCCGTCGGATTCATGCGCGCCTTGCTCGATCTTCTCCATGTCGCGGCTGACCTCGCGCACCGTCTCGACCGCCCGGCGGGCCTCCGTGACGGCTTGCTGAACCAGCTGGGCGATTTCCTGCGTGCTTTGCGCGCTGTTGGCGGCGAGCTTGCCGACTTCTTCGGCCACCACGGAAAAGCCTTTGCCATGCTCGCCAGCGCGAGCGGCTTCGATGGCGGCATTGAGTGACAGCAGATTGGTCTTGTTGGCGATGCCCTCGATGACCTCGGTGATCTTGTTGATCTTTTCGGAATTGGCCGCGATGCCATTGACCACCTCGACCATGGTGGCCATCTTGTCGCGCCCCGCACGCACGATCGACATGGATTCACGCGAGCGCGCGCTGGCCGTTTCCGTGTTGCGCGAGACATCGCTGACCGAGCTGGCGGTCTCGCGCACGGCATTGGCCAGCTGGCCAATGGCATGCATCTGGTTTTGGGCGCCGTCGCTGATCTGGCTGATCGCCTGGCTGGTCTCGTTGGCTGCCGCCGCCACCTGACGCGTGTTCTGGTTGATGGTCTGCATGGTCTGGCCCAGGGCATCGAGCGAGTGGTTGATGTGGGTCTTGAGGGTGGCCAGATCGCCACGGCCTTCGGCATGGACCCGGCCACGCATATCGCCTTGCGCCACACGGTTCATGACGCTGCCCACATCGTCGAGCAGCGTCTGCATGGCCTGCATCGCCTTGTCCACGGCAGCCCTCAGGTCGCCCTTGACATCGCTGGACATGCGCTGGCTGAAGTCGCCGTTGTAGAGGGCCTGCATCACCTGCTGCAAGGCATGCATGGTCTGCTCGACGCTCTGCGCGCTGGCATTGACCGCCTCTTTCATGATGGCCAGATCGCCACGCAGATCGGCCTGCACGCGCTGGCTGAAATCGCCACGGGCGATGGCCTCCACCACGCCATTGACTTCCGCGATGGCATGCTGCTGGGCGTCCATGAGGCGGTTGAACGCCATGGCCGTCTGCCCGACTTCGTCCTGCTGCTGCACCTGGACACGCCGGGAAAAATCCGCGCTTTCCTGCACCGAACTGACCAGGCTGCGCAAGGCGTCCAGCGGGCCAATGATGGCCTGGATCTGCCAGCGGATGACGAAAGCCAGGACCAGCATCACCAGCAAGACCAGCACACCGTACTGGCCGGCCAGCTGCCAGAACCGCGTTTCCACATCGTCCACGTAAATGCCCGAGCCGATCACCCAGTCCCAACCCTCGACTTTTTTGACGTAGGACAGTTTTTCGTAAAGCGTCTCGGTCACCCCGCCGCCGGCCTTGGGCTTGCTCCAGTCGTAGGTGACAAAGCCATCACCGGCCTGGGCCACGACCTCGTTGAAGGCGACAAAGATGTTTTTCTTTCCGTCGCTCGTCCGCACGACCGGACCCTGCACACCCGCCTGCACCGTGGTGGCACTGTTGAACACCGGGGCATCGAGCACCTTGCCGTTGAGGCTGGGCACCGTGGGGTGCATCAGCATGGTCGGCACAGGTGTTCCCAGGTCGTGGATCCAGAAATAGTCCTTGCCTTCGTAGCGCAAGGCTTTGATGGCTTGCATGGCGGCCGATTGAGCGGCTGCGCGCTCCATGCCCGCCGACTTTTCCAGTTCCTGGAAGTGCAGGACCAGGCTGTGCGCCGACTCGACCAGGTGCCGGGTCTTGACCTTGCGGTCTTCCAGCATGGAGGACTTTTCGATGAACAGGGCCACCACGGCCACAATGAGCAGGCCGATCAGTGAAATCAGGCCTCCAAGAATCAGGCGGGTCTTGACGTGCATGGCGGTGGTGCAGGGCGCAGGGCCCCCAAAACAATGACCCGCCGATTCTAGGGGTAATCCCTAGTTTTTCTGGGTGATTTTCATATTTTTGTCAGTTATCGCCCGGGCTGTGCGCGTTCCAGATCGCGCAGGCGGAAGCGCTGGATCTTGCCCGTCGCCGTTTTGGGCAGTTCACTGACAAATTCGATGAAGCGCGGGTACTTGTAGGGCGCCAAGCGCTCCTTCACAAAGGCTTTCACCTCTGTCTCGCTCAGGCTTTGGCCGGCCTTGAGCACGATGAAGGCCTTGGTCTTGGTCAGGCCGTCCTCGTCGTCCTTGCCGATCACGGCGGCTTCCAGAATGGCCGGGTGCTGCACCAGGGTGGCTTCGACCTCGAAAGGCGAGACATAGATGCCGCTGACCTTGAGCATGTCGTCGTTGCGGCCGGCGTAGGTGTAGTACCCGTCCACATCGCGGCTGTACTTGTCGCCGCTCTTGGTCCAGGCGCCCTGGAAGGTGTCGCGCGACTTCTCGCGGTTGTTCCAGTACATCAGGGCGCTGCTCGGCCCCTGGATGTAGAGGTCGCCGATCTCGTTGTGTCCGGTGACGACCGAGCCGTCCTCGATGCGCAGCTCGACGGCGTAGCCTTCTACGGG
>JACCDT010346846.1_pt1 | contig 10523 bp, 9 predicted proteins | sample 7446291 | NCBI WGS metagenome assembly JACCDT01 (sample SAMN15323446, study PRJNA562643) | freshwater metagenome | isolation source: river surface water | place: USA:Blue River Watershed | collected 2017-08-17 | reverse complement strand
TTGGCAGCCTTTGCCTTAATTGGACTTCTTGCATCATTGCAAGGAATTATGTTTGCCTACGGAAGAAATATCTACTCACTATCTCGTGCTGGTTACTATCCAAAGGTGCTATCCCTTACCGGATCACGTAAAACACCATGGACTGCACTTATTGCAGGTGCAGTAGTTGGTTATGCCGCCCTTCTTTGGGCGCAGTATGGTGGTGAATCAGCAGGTGCAGTGGTATTAAACATCGCAGTATGGGGCGCAGTAATTGCCTACTTCCTGCAGATGGTTTCCTACATCCTGCTAAAGCGCAATCTGCCAAATCTAAATCGTCCTTACAAATCTCCAGTAGGTATTCCAGGTGCTGCAGTTGCAGCACTTCTTGCCTTACTGATCTTTGTTGGACAGGCATTAAACCCAGCATTAACTACTGCAATCCAAGCGATTGCAATTGTTTATGTGATCGGTTTAGTTGGCTTTGGTCTATTTGGTCGCAAAAAGCTAGTTCTCTCCCCAGAGGAGCAAGCTGCGATCTCAGGGCATAAATAAGTTAAATAAGTAAGTAAGGTTAAGGGGCCAGCAATGCTGGCCCCTTAATTATTTAATAGATTAGGATTTACTAACTATGTGCCGCCTACTTGGTTACTCATCTACTACTGCCACCACCTTTAATGAGGCAGTCGGTAGTAACTTTGCAGAGTTTGTAAATCTATCTAAGGATCATTGTGATGGTTGGGGTATTGCAACAACTGATAACCATAAGTCAGATCTTTATAAAGAGCCACTTGCAGCTAATAAAAGTGAGCACTTTAGCGAGCAATTAGCTAGCCATAAATCAAATGCCGCACTATTACACCTTAGGTGGGCAACAGAGGGCATGCCGGTAACAGAAAATAACACCCACCCCTTTACCTACCAAAATATAACATTTATTCACAATGGCTCTATTACTCCCCCAACAGCCTTAGATCCATTAATAGATAAGAAGTATTTATCACTTGCCAAGGGCACAACCGACTCTGAGCGTTACTTTCTCTATCTTCTAACCCAAATTGAAAAGCATGGCTTTGTGGAGGGTGTCAAGGCAGGGCTTACCTATATTAAAAACAACTGCTCCTACTCAGCTATTAATATGATGATTATTAATGACACTACTTTTATGGCAGCTTGTATTTATAACCAGGATAAAATCCCAAATAAGTTTAAAGATTCACCTGATTACTACCACCTTAAATACACCAAAAAAGATGGCCAGGTTGTTGTGGCATCCTCGGGGTGGAACCAAGAGGGTTGGAGCGACCTACCCAATGGGAGTGTGTTGGTTGTGGAAAGATTGGGGCAATCAGCAAAGCTACAAACAATTTAGTTTAGGCGCTCCTCTATAACAAAGAAGCTTTACTGCACAATCTGTAGAATTAATAGAAACGTAAGTGGAACAAAGGGGTTGTGCCGTCCTTGCGCACTTACAAAAGGATTCAAGAGTTGTAGAAAATGTAATAGAGTCTTTATACCGAAAAGAAAACGTCAACGAAACTGTTCTAACTGCTTAGTTAATAGCAAGGCAGGCTGGGAAATAGGTCCCGGTGGACCTGTCGGACGAGGGAAACGACAAAGATAATTAAATTAGCTACCAAATTTTTGCCAAGTTGATTTTATAATGAGTATCTCGTGAGTATTCTTTATGTCTAATACAAATTAGTATTGTAATTTTAGGTTGTTAATTCTTGATCTCATAACTTAGCCATTCTTCGGTCAAAGATTCTGCCTGACTTATGACGAGATCGACGGCTGATTTGGAAAAGTCAGGTGGGTAGCCGTATTTGTCTAATAGATTCCTGACCAAAACTCTCAACTCTGCACGAGTGCCCTCGCGAACAGACCAATCAATCTTTATGTTCTTTTTTACTTTTTCCGTAAGTTCACGGGCTAATTGGACCAAGACAGCGTGGTCCATATTTCTGACTGCCTCAGCATTGGCTTCCAAAGCATCATAAAAAGCGATCTCGTACTCATTCAATCCATCTTTATTTCCCTGTGCCACCTGTTCATTGAGTCTTTTGGCAAGGGCAATCAGTTCTTCAATAACTTGTGCGGTTTCAATCCCTCGCTTGCTATAGCGGTCTAGAACTTTCTCTAACTCGTCTGAATACAATGAATTTTGTACTACATTGCTTCGGAAGCGTGACTTAATCTGATCTTTTAATAGTCTTGAGAGCGCTTCAACCGCAAGGTTCTTTTCTTTCATTGCCCTAATTTCTTTCAGGAACTCTTCTGAAAGAAGACCGATATCTGGGCGCTTTAAACCTGCGACATCAAAAACATCAACAATTCCCTCTGGAACGATTCCGCGTGATAGCGCTTGGCGAATTAATGCATCTCGTTCCTCACTGGAAACTTTATTGATAGTTACATCAGACTTCGTCAACATGACTCTGATGTATTGATAGAGAGCCACCTCCTCGCGATGCTTTACAGCTTCAGGGTGGCTATTTACTAAGGCATAAGCCTTTGACAATGCAGCAGATGCATCAGCAAAACGCTTCTTTCCATCGTCTAACTTAAGGACAAAATCCGCAATTCTTGTAATAGCCTCGTGAGGTTTTTCTTTAAATCCATCAAGTGAGCAACCATGAAGAATATCTCTCACAATTCCCAACTTCTCAGTAAAGGTTGCTAAGGCCTGCTCTAAGAATCCAATAGGAGGAGTGCCGCGCTTGCCGCGGGTGTAAGTTCCAATTGCATCCTTGAGTTCTGTGGCGATGCCAATGTAATCAACAACCAATCCGCCAGGCTTGTTCTTAAAAACACGGTTTACCCGAGCGATAGCCTGCATCAGGTTGTGTCCCTTCATGGGCTTATCTACATACATCGTGTGACAAGGCGGTGAGTCATATCCTGTAAGCCACATATCTCGGACAATCACAATCTTTAGCGAATCTTCTGGATCCTTGAATCTATTCTCAAGATCGCGCTTTTGTTGCTTGGTATAGATATGAGGGCGAATCCTTTCGCTATCTGATGCGGAAGAGTGAAAAACAATTTTTATTCCGCCTGAACGGTGGTCCGTTGAATGCCATTCTGGTTTGATTTTTGTAATTTCATTATAAAGATCAACACAGATATTGCGACTCATGCCAACTACCATCGCCTTACCATCTGCCATTTCAGGAGACTTACAGCGGTTCTCAAAATGGGAAACTATGTCTTTGGCAATCTCTTTAATACGAGGTTCAGCACCGACAATTAACTCTAAGTCCGCCCAGCGGCGCTTAAGCGTTGCCTGAATATTCTCTTCTTCATTCTCTACAAGTTGCTCTGCCAACTCATTAAGTTCAATCTTCGCCTCTTCAGGTAACTCAAGATTGACCAAACGACTTTCATAATAAATCGGGACGGTTGCTCCATCCTCATTTGCCTGAACCATGTCGTAAATGTCAATTTCATCACCAAAAACTTGTCGGGTATCTCTATCCGCTTCAGCAACAGGGGTTCCTGTAAAAGCAAAGAAGGTCGCGGTTGGAAGCGCATCACGCAGGTGTTGGGCGTAACCAACTTTGAACTTGTTCTTTTCAATTTTGGCAGCGAAACCATATTGGGAGCGGTGAGCTTCATCGGTGAAGACGAATACATTTCTTCTTTCAGTTAGGGCTGGAAACTTCTCTTCCCCCTCTATCAATTGGAACTTTTGGATAGTAGTGAAAACAACTCCACCTGCAGGTCTCGTTCCAATCTGGGTTCTCAGGTCATCTCTGGAATCAGCCATTACTGGGTCTTGTCGCAGAAGCGCTTTGGCCGCTACAAATGTGTCATACAACTGATCATCTAAGTTATTTCTATCTGTAACGAGAACAATTGTGGGGTTCTTCAATTCTGGACTCTTGATTAACTTGCCAGCCAAACAAGCCATTTCATAACTCTTACCTGATCCTTGGGTGTGCCACATCAAGCCACCTTTTCCATCGCCTCCCTCTTTTGATGCTTGTAGGGCTCGGTGATAGGCCTTGGTCACCGCGAAGAACTGGTGATAGCCAGGAAACATTTTTATGGTGTTTTTCCCTGAAACAAAGATTGTGAAAAATTGAACAACATCCAAAAGATTCTTTTTTGAAAATAAGCCTTCAATCAAACTCTGAGCATGGCCAAATGATCCATGAGCATCTAACACTTCACCATCAACTGAACGCCATTTAAGAAAACGCTCCTTGTCAGTTGTCAGGCTTCCAGCACGCGCATCTGCTCCGTCCGCAATCGCCAAAGCGGCGTTGTAGTAAAAGAGACGAGATATCTGGGATTTGTAAGTTTCTAATTGATTAAAGGCTTCCCAGATATCTGTGTCAAGATCTAAAGGATTTTTCAACTCAATTACAGCTAGTGGTAAGCCATTTACAAATAAGACCACATCTGGTCTGCGTGTTCCCGCTTCACTATTATGTTCAACTGTAAATTGATTAACAGCAAGAAAATTATTGTTATCAATATTTTCAAAATCTATTAGACGCACAAGTTCGGAAGACTCAACCCCCTCAGAGTTTCTAACTTTCTGAGGCACTCCATTGATATACCAATTGTGTATAAGTTCATTTACTTTGAGAAGGTCGGTTTCACCTGGAGAAGCCAATAGTTGGACCACAGCCCGAATATTGTCCTTTGGTAGTCCAGGATTAATGCGGCGAAGTGCGTCTTCTAAGCGTTCACTAAGTATTACTTCCTTGTACGAATCCCTTTCGGGCGCTGAGCCGTCTGGGGAGATGTCAGGTCCAAATTTCCATTCCCAACCAATATCTTTTAGCCAATTTATGAACTGGTGCTCGTATCCATCTTCGTTTAGTTGAGAATTCAATTCAAAGCCCCTAAAAGTTCTGTCTCCGTAAAACCACCAGTAAGATTTGCAAGCAGAACCTCTCTTAATTGAATAAGTTTCAATGTCTCTTGATGTTTGCAAAGCAGAAAGTCGTTTGTATTGCGAAGATTTGCTTCAAATGCGCTGATTATCTTTGCATTTGGTTCGACAACCTTCAGATTTTCAAAATCCTTTCGGTTAATCGCCCCAAAAACTGTCCCCTCACCATTAAAACTAGCGAATTGAGTTTTCATATTCTTCAATAAACAATACGAATAAACTTGTGAGCCTGACTTATGAATAATTGATGCTACACCTCTGCCAATGACGCATTTAGAGTCTGCCTGATTTATATCTCCAACTGGTGCACGCACACTGACTAGAACATCACCAATATTGGCCATTCTTCCAGGATGTGTACAAAAGACTCTGCGGCTGGGATACCTGCTGCCGAAATCAGTCCTTCCTTGGAAAAATGGAAGACCTTCGCCTTTCAAATTGTATGAACTTCCAGGTGGTGATTGTCCCATTAGTAGATTCGCAATATTTGATACAGTCGACAGCTGCCAGCCCTTAGGAATCAAACCGTTTTCAGATTCTTCAAACGAGTCAGGAAATAGTTTTGCAGTTTCATCATCAGTCCCAAATGGTTTCTCGCCACGAGATTTTGCGTGTACGGGTTCAAAATCAACGAACCAAGATCTAAACATTGCTTGCGCTAAGGCTTCCAAGTTTTTCGCAAGAGATTTATTGTTTTCAATCTGCTGATCAATGAGTGCAATGACTGCGTTGATTGATTCTTGAGTTTTTACATCGGGTAGTGGGACTAATTGCTCATTAAGGTTTGCGTCAGAAATTCTCCTGACTGTAGTGCCAGTATCGCCATATGCAAGTTTTCTGCGGTATTTTTCAACTCTGTAAAGGTTATATAAATATTCAGGCGAAAAATCTTCTGGTTTGGTCGGAATTACTTTCAAAACATCACCAGAATAAATAAGCGTTTCGTATTTTGTTGATTCTGGGATCATAAAAGTAGAACCGAGAACTGAACCATCTTGTGTAATGTCTGTAGAAGTGATAATTACATCTCCCGATTGAACAACATGTTCAGGTTTATAGGGGCCTAAATATGGTTTCTCAGAATTTTCTTTGTAACCGCCACCAGGAACTTGCGAATCAATTCCGACCAAGCCAACCTCGGAATCATCAACTAAGAACTCACCTTTATATCCGAGCCCTTTTTCAAACTTGAAATAATCACCAAGTAGAACTTGCTTATAGGCCATTAGACAGTTTCCTCAATACTTCTTGAATCTGTTGACCAAGACTTGCGCTTGTTGCTAGTTGTTCATTGATAGTTGTTGTCAGAGCTGGCAAGGTGTCCTTTAGAGGAAGTGGCTCATCCCCTAGGAGTGCTTCGGTTCCAATATAGCGACCAGGTGAGAGCACATCTCCTTTTTTCTTAACATCATCTCTTGACACTGACTTGCAATACCAATCAACATCCTCATATTTTCCATTTGCCCAAGCTTCAAAAGTGTTACCAATGCGCTCTATTTCCTCTGTACTAAATTCAATTTGAGTGCTAGAAATAGGGCTTCCCATTTTTCTAGCATCAATCATCAAAATTTGATTGTTTCTATCATTCTTCCACTTTGACTTATCTTTGTTGAAAAACCACAAGGTCGCAGGAATCTGCACATTAAAGAATAGTTGGCCTGGTAGATCAATAATGCACTCAATAATGTCGTCGTCTAAGAAAGCGCTACGAATCTTGCCGTCAGTATCTTGATCAGAGGTAACTGCACCTCTCGGCATAACAATTCCAGCACGACCCTTTGGTGCTAGATGATGAATTGCGTGGCTTAACCATGCATAGTTGGCTGGTTTTTCTCTTGGAATTCCGTATTTTTTCCAGCGAACATCATCAAGCAAATCCTTTTTTGGATAACTCGCATTCTTTCCAAAAGGTGGATTCATCATGATGTAATCAAATTTCAAGTCTTTATGTTGATCATCTTTAAAAGTAGATACGGCCGTCTTGCCCAAGTTGAACTCAATTCCACGGATGGCAAGGTTCATCGCGCAAAGCCTGCGAGTGGTTGGGTTGGATTCTTGTCCATAAATAGAAATGTCACCGAGGCGTCCACCGTGTGCTTCCGCAAATTTCTCACTTTGCACAAACATTCCACCCGATCCACAGGCAGGGTCATAAACACGACCCTTCGTTGGCTTTAAGACCTCAACTATGGTTTTCACAATAGAAGGAGTGGTGTAGAACTGTCCACCTAGTTTTCCTTCAGCGTTTGCGAATTTGCCTAGGAAATACTCATAGACCTGACCCAAAATATCTGATGCTTCTCGTCGCCCGCCATCAAAAGAAATCCGTCCGATGAGGTCTATAACCTGTCCCAATTTATCTACGGGGAGCTTTGAGGCGGCATAACTCCTCTCCACAATTCCTTCCAACTTTGGATTGTCCTTCTCAATAGCAAAAAGTGCATCATCAATTTGCTTGGCAATATTCGGCTGCTTGGAATTTTGCTGAAGAATTTCCCATCTGGCTTTCTCTGGAACCCAGAAGACATTTGCCATCAGGTAGTAGTCGCGCTCGTCTAAAGCAATTTTTCGCGCACGCTCATCTTTTTTGTATGTATCACTCTTAGGATCAGCGAACTGCTTCTCTAATTCGCTCCGTCTCTCCGAAAAAGCGTCTGAGATGTATTTCAAGAAGACAAGTCCAAGGACTATGTGCTTATATTCAGCAGCATCCAAGTCTTCGCGCAAGGTGTTTGCAGTATCCCAATACTTACCTAACTCTTCATTGGATAAGCCCATTTGTGTCCTCCTCTCTAGTCGCAAGCTCGCGTTTCAAGTTCAGCATTCTGACTAAGAACCATTTCAATAAATTTGCTCCTCGATCCTTGTACTTCTCCTCAGCTTCTGCCATTGCTTTATTCAACATATCCCAGTTTGCGGACTCAGCTTCGGCATCTTCCCTGTCACCATAAATCTCTTGCCATTGCTTATAAACTTCTTGGGTAATTCGTAACTTTTCTGATCTTGGAATTGTCATGTTAACCCTTAATTTCCTTCACCATAGCCGGCAGCTCCAACTTCGGCTTTTCCTTATTACGCCTAGTTATCTCAGATTTAATCTCTTTGATGGTTTCTGGGATGCCGTTTTCATAGGCGTAGAGGGCGAGTGCAAATAATCTAGCAAAGGCTTTACCATCTGCTGCGCTGAACTTAAGACCACTAGTTTTCTTTCGATTTGATACCCCAATAATAAAATCATTACCCTCTTCATTACGGGCAGCAGATAACATCTTGGCAAAGCTCCACTCGGTGGTGTTTAGTGAGCCTGCAAAGATAAGTCGTTGATTAGTTAGTTTTACTAACCCCGCCTCTTTATCTATCTGCATCTCTTGGCCTGGGATTACAGTTCCAGAAAACTGACCAACTCTTACCCGTACTCCTGCAACTACTGGAATTGATACGCCAGCAGAGCCGCCTTTATATGTTGATGGAGTTCTACCTGCTTCATGAAAAATAGCTTGCCCAGTCCATAAAACTAACTCACCTTTTTTCTGAACTAATTGGTGATCCTCTGGTTCATCACCTTTGGCTGCGTTGGTGAATATATCTAGGGCGGTATTTAATAGATCTAACTCTGATTGCCATTGATATGTTTCTAATTCAAATTGGGCTTGTGCTCTTTTAGCTGCACGCCGTGCTTTAAAATCTGCAATAAATCCCATGGGTTGATTATCTCTTTACTTTAGGTAATTTCATATCTTTATTACCTTATTAATGATGTTTTCTGGTGTGGCATTGCCTCTTAAATCTGCCTCAACATTGTTAGGGATGCCATTTATTTGAGCACTTGCCACAATAGATAGTTGGGTGGCGATATCTGCCATAAAGTAGAGGGCAGAGGCCCCTGCCCTATCAAGGATTAGCTGTCCTTGGGCAAGACGATCATCTGAGTACTTTTCTTTATCATTTTTATCATCATCTAATACATCTAGTAGGTATTGCTTAACTGAGAGTGCAATTCCAGTTGAGTTATCATCTGCCAAAATTAGATCCTTTAACTCTTGATCTAATGATGGTTTGCGAAATCTACGCTTTTTTCTATCTTTACCAAACTTATTTATTAGCCAGTAGAAGAAGATAAATAGCAGTATGAACTCAAACATCAGCAGACCCCCCTTATTAAGTACCTAGCTCAAAAGGTACTCACCCCCACTGTCAGTGGCTATGGGTAGTTTTTCTACTATGAAGACTCGCCTAATCTGCCCGGTTTGTAACTCACCTGCGGTAAAAGAGATTGCCTATGGCCTTCCCGATGTTGAAAACTTTAATTTTGATAAGTATGAAGTTGGTGGCTGCTGTGTTACAGGTAGTGATCCACTCCATAAATGCATGAGCTGTGAGAGTAGTTGGTAGTAAAAACTCAGGATAAGAAGTTAATCTTGGGCTTGCTATGAAGCGATTTAAGATATCGATAGTAATTGCTCTAATCACCTGCCTATTTACCCAAAGTACTTATGCCAATGAGTTAGCGATCTGGGATAAGTTAGCAGCAAATAATGCCAAAGGTTATGTATTACTGCTTCGTCATGCATTAGCACCAGGATCTGGAGATCCGGCAAACTTTAAATTAAATGATTGCTCTACCCAACGTAATTTATCTGATCAAGGCAGATCTGATGCTAAAGATATTGGTGCCTGGCTAAAATCTAAAAAGGTGAAAATACATCGGGTGGAAAGTAGTAGATGGTGTCGGGCAAAGGAAACTGCAAAGTTAATGGCTATTGGTAATGTCAGGCTTAATAAAAACTTAGATTCACTATTTAATGCTGCAGACCCAGTAAAACATCCACAGACTGCTGCAATTAGAAAACAAATTGTTAATCACCGCAATCAAGATGGTTTATTGGTAATGGTGGGACATTTTGTAAATATTGGCGCCATTGTTGGTAGTGGTGTGGACTCAGGTGAGGGTGTCTTGGTAAGAGCAAATGCCAAGGGTGAAATAAAGATTGTTGGCTCATCCCCTGCGCCTTAAATAGCTCAAGTTGTGGGATTAATTTTTTTAATCCACTACCATTACAGGTATGAAGCGCTTACTTGAGCTAACAAGGTATGCCGTAGTTATCCCAGCCTTTGCTGCAATTTTGGGAGCCCTTCTTCTTATGGTGCAGGGCTCTGTTGAGATGGTAGCTGTGGTAATTGAATCAGTCTCTGACCAAACCACTCTAAAAGATGTAATTGTGGATGTGCTTACTGCAATTGATGCCATCTTGCTGGGCACAGTACTGCTAGTAATTGGCTTTGGACTCTATGAGTTATTTATTGATACTAATATTCAAGTGCCAGATTGGCTACGGGTGCAAGATCTAGATGATCTAAAATCAAAGTTAATTGGTGTGGTAGTTGCCATTATTGCTGTGGTCTTTGTTGGAATATTTGTAGATTCAAACCGGGCAAGTGATGTTATCTCCTACGGGGTTGGCGCAGGTGCATTAGTTGTCGGCCTTGCCATATTTGCCTTTGCTACCAAGAAAAACGGTAGCAAAAAGTAATCTTGTTATAAACCTAAAGTAATTTAAGAGATTTAAAAACTATTGTTGGCAGGCTTTGAAGGTGATGTTGCCAAGATCAGGTTATAAATTGGAATTAAGATAAACCA
>JACCDT010538900.1_pt1 | contig 10536 bp, 28 predicted proteins | sample 7446291 | NCBI WGS metagenome assembly JACCDT01 (sample SAMN15323446, study PRJNA562643) | freshwater metagenome | isolation source: river surface water | place: USA:Blue River Watershed | collected 2017-08-17 | reverse complement strand
GGTAGAAGGCGATGTTGTTGGACATGTCAGCAAGATATGGTCTTGCAGAATCAAGGTCCTTGCTGGCCAGCATGTCCTTGAACCGCTGTGCGTCTGCCTTCAAGATCTCGAGCAAAGTTGGTGTGAAACTGAGTGCCATGTACGATCCTCCTTACTTACCTTATACCTAAAAAAGTGACGACATCCACGGTGAGCCCAGCGATAGCCTAGTCGAGGCCATTACCGAGCTGTCCGATCAGCTCTAGGACCTACGGTGAGGAGGCAGCGCTGGTTTCGTTGTGGATGTCGTCATAATACTTATACCATTTAATAACTAAAAATGCGGCGCGGGGCCGCAGGTTGCTCACACTGCGTGAAGCTTGGGAAGACACGCTTGTGCAGGTTCGAGCTGTGCCACGATCTTGCTGATGATGTGCTCTGGGAGAGAGCTGCCCTCGACACACCGCCTGAACAGCGTTGTCAGCTCATCGTTGGTCAGCGCCAACAAATCGCGGTGTTCGCTATCCGAGCAGAGCGGGATCAGTGTGAGCACGAAGTGCCCAAGTGTGCAGTGATCCTCGTTCATCGGCTGCCTGGCACCAAAGTATTGGTGCAAGTTGTGCGAGATATCTCCCAAGAGGCTGCGAAGGTGTTCCAAGGCCATGAGGTCTCCTATGGTGGCAGCAAAGGTGTTTGATTCACCCAGATGAAGTTGAGGTAATACGTAAAGCGTTTCCACTGGTATTGCTTTAGAAGCGCCTTGATTTCTCTGTATTGGCGAGTGAGATAGTGAGGTGGGTAGTAGAAGTCAGAGTAGTATCGGCGCACCCATCTGAAATGCTTGACCCATTTCTTAATCAGAGAAATCCATTCTTGCTCTCCAAAAAACTCCTTTGCCCCCTTTCCTGTGATTACATCATATTGATGTTCTAGGCACCACGCTTGATAAGCATGTCCAGATCTCTCTTTAACAAGCTCTACCATAATTCTCTTATACCATTTTAAAGAACTAAAAAATCCAAATCAGAATGAGTCACCTCACTCTACGGTGTAGGTGAGGCGAAGGTCTATGAGGTAGTACATCGCAAACGTAATCGTCTTGTCCTCCATGTCCTTGACGTACCTCTCCAGAAGTTTGCCGAACCGGCGAAGCTGGAGGATCTGGTCGAAGACCACCGGCTTTGAGCTTGGGCTGCTCTCGTTGTAGCCATCGCAGTACAGCTCAATAGCACCGCTAGCGTTCGCCACATGGTCCAGTGCATCTTGAAGATTCAGACATCTCAGGCTGAACACAGCCTTTTCGAGATCTGCGCGGCAGAGCAGTTCCACTATGCGCTTGGTTCGCTGTGTGAAGCGAATACGTCCTTGTTCACTCATCGTTGTAAGTTCCTATCGCTTCGAGATCCCTCTCGACCTTCTTGGCCCAAAGGTGGAGCATGGAGTACCGGAATGAGTTGGTCGTGCTGTGGACTAGGTAAGAGCGTGCCTCGTCCAACTCATCGAGGTGGAATCGCTTGCGCTTACCATGGAAGGGAATAACGTGCAGATGTGAGGGCCACTCCACGATGTGTCCCAAGAAGTGGTTCTTGTGGGTGTAGTAACGCCGAACACCATCGAGCTCAACCTCGGTGATGTCGTATCTCATAATGATGCTGTTGACATAAACTACAAATGCAAACAGAACGCCAGGGACCATGAAGAACAGGGGAACGTACTTCAACCAGTCCATCTAGAACCTCCTAGTTTACTTATACCATTTTAGATACCTAAATAAAGACCGCTTCACGGCCTGGCCACAAAGATCATGACCAGGTCGTGATAAGCCACATCTTCTGCTCCCTGTCGAGCAAGCGTTTCTGTCATCCACATGTGAAGGACACGCTGAAGCTCTCCACACTCCGTGAGAAGATCTGGTGTGAAGCTACCAGACTTCTTTGCTCCGGTATCGAAGACAGTAAGTTTCTTTAGCACGTGCCTCATCATGCCGATAGCATGAAGCTTGTTTCCTGCGCTGATGGCATCGAGGATCTTATCGATGTCCGTTTTGAGGACAACTTCTCTGAAACGCTGACGAGTGCTCATCAGACCTCCTACAGTTCTTATACCTAAAATAATGTTAGTGTTCTATGCAATGGGCGGAAGAACATGGCGAAGATAAATCACTGTAAGGAGAGCTAGAATAGTAAAGCCGATACCAGAAAGATATTGTCTAAACTCTTTAGATGTAACTGCGTCATCACCTACACATGTCAGGATTGTTACACCAGCGGTTAGAGCTATACCAAGTATAGTAATAGAAACCCAAATGGCATAAAGCACTCTGCCTAGAATGTCCATCGTATCCTCTATCTCTTCGACCATTCGTAACGGCAGCAGCCCCATCCACCGCTGTCGATTCTCCGCTTCTTCGGAGTCTTCACGCGCTTCTTGCGCAACTGATCATAATCGAACTTTGCCAACATGCACTTAAGGAACAACTCATTGATGGAGCGGTGGTCTCGATAGCTGCGAGAAGTGATGATTGTATACTCACTCTTCTTCTGAAGATAAATGGTCATAACTTCTTCCTTATCCATACGAAGCTGATAGAAGTGAATGAAGTAGCCGCCACGATCTTCAGTGATAACGAACTCATTCTGCTTAAATATCAGAGTCAGCTTTTCGTACATCAACTCACCTCGAACCACTTGTATTCCCACTCGTGATATACACCATCACTGTAGGAATCGCCGAACTTGTTTGAGATAAACTTGAACGCTTCTACAGCAAAATCGCATAGTTCGAAGTGGTCATGCCACTCCTTGAAGTCTCGACTAAAGTAAGTGAACCTAGGCCAGTCCTCATACTCAAGCTTTGCCTGTATTTCCCACGGATACCAGCCAAACCCATCTTTACCCTTCCTCGCCATATGGCAATTGACAAGAAGCCAAGTTCGCCAAGTAGGAACAATAGTAATCTCATACTTGCGATCATCGCCTTCGCATGTAAGCACGAGCTTCCTCATTGCTGCCTCCTCTAAAGGGGTGAGTTTGTTTATACGAGGTTAATTGATAGGAGGCTTATGATAGGCAAGGCAGATCGCAGTAGTAAGAGCTAGGACCTCAAAGAGGATACCTGCCACAACAAACTTTGCTTGCATAACATCTATCTTATCTTTCTCAGCAAAGATAGTAACTACGCCAATCATTGTAGCAATGCCGCAAAATGCACAAATAGCAGTCCAAAGAATCCATAGAATTATTGTAAGTACTATCATTTCTTGATCTCCATCATGTGAGTCTTAAAATAAAACCGACGGCTAGTGGTGCGAGCCGTGGTCAGTGTTCTGGAAGCGGCGCTTGTGGCGCCGCATGAGGAAGTTCATGTGGGCCTCGTCGCGGACCTTGAAGCCGGCCATCGTGATACGATAGCTGACGCGCCCACGCCACTTGCCCGCCCTCTCGATGAGGCCGGAACGCAGAAGCACACGCACGATGTGCCTGCTGCAGCCCTTGGTCTCCTGCGAGCTGTAAGGGACGATACGATCCGAGAATAGCTCGATCGTCCGCGCGCACTCATGGATCTTGTCGACTCTGAGTTCGTTCATCTTTGCCTCCGATGTTCTTATACCAGCTATTTTAAAAAACAGAATCAGATTGGCGGCGCAATGGTAGGGAAGAGAGAGTTGTAGAGACGAATCAGAATGAACGATTGCTTATCAATACTTCTGATAGCATCTCTCATCTGATCCAATTGTTCCACAACATGGGGCCTTGCTGACAGATCGTAGGAGTAGTGCTTCTTGAAGAAGTTGTAGTTCCGTAGCCAACTCTTACGAGTTTTCTTGTCTAGCTCGCTGTCACCTCTTTTCTTTAGGATCTCAAAGCCGGTAGTGGCCAATCCATCAAGGAATTCGTAGTACTCGTTACCAGTGCGAGCCAGCATTACTCGAGGACCTGGAACAGTCTGCTTGTAGTGCGATGAGGGTAGATACAACTTCACTCAGCCGCGCTACAGGTGCAAGAGGCTTTCAAAATCAGGAACATCATACAGCTCCGCCAGATACCTGTTCATCTGTGTTGTCCGCTTGGCTTCTTTAAGATCTTTCTCGAGTTGGAGCTGATCTCGCTCTTTCCTTAGAGCATCACGCTCTGCTATAACCCGTCTGTAATCTTCCCAAAGCTCTTGATGTCCTTTGTCTTTGCACTCCATGACCCATTCGAGGTACTTAACTCTTTCTTGTAGTTTTCTCTCAGCCTTCGGCATATAGGGCTCAAGCTTCTTCTGTCGACGAAAGCTGGGGAACCAGGACCAGGAAGAACCGATAGCCTCAAACATGTATACCTCGCTCTCTTGTTTGGAGTTAGTACAGATTCTTTGCCATCCACTTGACAAGAGTCATAATGGTGAGATTAGGCGTCTTCTGCATATTGCAGAGTTCACTTTGCGCATTCTTCAGCTCTATACATCTCATTGAATCTCCAGAGTCATAGAGCTCGCCACCTTCATCTATTGCCTTCTGCAACTCGAGAATAGGATCAGTGAGCGCCCTTGCTGCCTGATCAAGATAAATAGCGGACATTCGAGTAGTTCCACGCTGCAGCTCTACAAGAGCCATCCTAACCGGGTTTCCCACCAGGATTTCAAGAATTGCATTCTCAGTCTTCATGTGTATACCTCCCTGTACCTTTACTTCCAGAGTCGATAGAGCTGTCCACCATACAACGTGGCCCAAAAGATGAGCATGAAGATGGTGGGAATATTGAACACAGGATCTTTGCGCCACTTCTTCCACCACCACCTCACCAACAAGAGATAGGTGAGGATGTAGATGAGGGTGATGGGAATGCGGACGTCAGAAAGCATTGTGAGTCCTCCTATAATCCTTATACCTAAAAACAATAAGAGATTAGAGTGTTACTCAGATACCCACTCGAATGTGCCTCTCTTTCTATAAACACCTTCGTTTACATACTTTGTAACAGGGAGCTCTTCACGCTTCTCGAGCTCAACTCTATAAAAAGCTTCTGCAAGTTTAGCCTCCTCCAATAACTCACCAAGTGTGTGATAGGAGTTGTGCATGATATTTATATGGCTCCTTTGTTCATAAGTTTTAATAACAAACTCATGTATCCAACTCTCGTTATTAAGCCAAAAGTAATCAATACGAATATAAGGACCGGACTTCTCGATCTCGAACTTATGATCGAGGCCATCTTGGTTAAAGTTGATGATAAGCTTGTCTGTTCCTACTCTCATGAGATTCTCTTTCTTAGCCCCGGCGCCAAAGGTCCTTAATAGAGTCGATAAGGCGTTCATACCAATTAGGGATAATCAAAAACCTACGCCTATTAGCGTAATCAATAAGGCGCTTCTCCCACTCATCAAAGCCAGAAGTAGGATACTTATCTTTCATATATCTAATGAATTTGAGCTCTTGGAGAGCGTACTTGTAAGCTTTACGGTGACAAGGCTCTGTATCAAAGCCCTCTAGAACGTAGTCTAATGTGTCTTTCATACAAAGCTTATACCAGCTAAAAACAAATACTAATTTCCCCGCGCAAGTCGGCCCCTATAGGTTTATGTTCCTGAGATACCTAACACCCCAAGCTGCCTTATTCATCTCCATACCATCATCTGTCATAGTAAGAAAAAAGTGTTTAGCAGACTGCGCTGGGTCGTCATAGAGTCTAATAAGCTCCCACTCCCAAGGCTCCATATGTACTTTTCTTGCATGACGTATTGTGTCTACAAGACTGACTAGACTCATGTGACCTCCTAAAGAGCTTATACCAGTTAAAAAACAAAATCCAATTGCAGGACTTACTTATCATCATAGAAGCCTTCATCTGCTAATCGGTTTATCTTTTCGACTAGCTTGATGAACTGCTCGCGAGTTAGTTTGAGTCTAACTGGCTCCCGTAGGAGACCAGTCTCCCAAGCTCTAGGGTCGAAGTAGTGACACAGACCATAATCCAATTTGGCAGCCGCGCAAAGCAGCGCACATGGGATCTTCTTCGTTTTAACATCAATAGCAAACTCAAAAGAGTCAGCATTATGAAGACGCTGAATGTCTCTAGCCATAAGTCCTCCTAAAGCTCTTATACCAAAATATCTAAGAAACAAAATCCAATTGGCGGGCCAAGCCAGTTTAAAGAGGTAGATAGAAGTCACTACCTTTACTCATATATCCAAATACAAGACCAATAGGACGCAATAGCTTCTTCCACCAAGGAGTAATAAGAGAGGCTCTCTTCTTTCTATAGTTATCCCACCATTGCCATCTCTTCTCATGCCACTCGGTATTCTCGTAATCCCCGTTTATGGTATACCAGCGAATCATGTTTTCATGGAACTCCATAGCCTGAGTAGCTATACGAACAGAGTTCTTACACGATGCTTGTTCAAGGTAAGAGGCACAACGTTCTTGAGTTCTATAGTCGTCCATAGAGTTCTTATATCTAAAAACAAATACTAATTGGCGGCGCCAATGGATTTAAAGGATATATAAGAAGTCTCCAATGTATTCTTTAACAATCATATCCCAAGTATAGTGTTCAAATCCTCTAATACCCTTAACAGCTAAGTAGTTAATGATTAATACAGAATCTGTTTCAATAACAGTAAGACTATGAGGAGTTATGATAATAGCTTCAGTTGTTAAATCCATAGAGAGCTTATATCAGATTAAATGTAATTAAATCACTCAAAGTTGAAATCTGTACCACTATTTTAATCACTACCATTTACTTAAATGTAAAATTTACCTAGGTTAAGGGTCTTGAGAATTTACGGTACCAATCTAATAGCTAATAAATAATAATGTCTATAGACGCTTATCTAGCGTATCAGCGATATAATTAAGCTCTGAATTGATCTTCAGAAGCAGAACTACAACAGTAAGCTTGTACAGAGTATTCATCTCTTCTCCTTTATTAGCTAAATAATCGAGTTCTCAGCCACATTGTATAGGCTGAGTTCGCATACCGCCTTCTAGTCTCCCGGCTTTCACACTGGCTTATGTGCGCCGCTCTCTAGATAGACGAGAGGACAGGCCGTCGGCGGAGAGCTACTTCGAGGACTTCTTGGCGGGGGCCTTCTTGGCCGCCACCTTCTTGGTGGTGATCTTCGCCGTCGTCTTCTTGGTGCTGCCCTTCGTGCTCTTCGTGGTCGACATCAGCTTCTCCTTGAGTGCGGTTGCGAGACAGCCAGGACATTCTATCCTAGCTTCAAAGTTCTTATAACAGGTTTTATACCATTTTTCAGTACTCGAGTGTTCGCCTAGGGGCGATATTGACTGAATTTGAAAAACACTGTCTTTGCTCACAAGTGACCTTTTAGAAATAAACAAGTCGATATTACCCCCCCGGTGAAATCGACCCTTTTTATTTCTTAAGACTGTTACTGATATCCTGGAGGATGAAGATGATCCAAAACATCAATAGATCTACTATGATGTTGTGGACCACTTTATCCCCAGATAAGCCAGCCTACAAAGAGCCCCAGCAAGAAGCCGCACATAGTACTACTTGATGACCTTGAGGATGTTCACGACACCCTCGAGGATCTGGAACACGGCCTTGCCAAACTTCACGACATTCTCGAAACGATTCTTATCCATCTTCTCTTCCTTAGCGTTGTCAATAATGGTGTCTTCTTCGATGACTACTTCAGTCACCATGAAATGAGTAAATTCTAGATTATCCATTAGATCTCCTGAGATACTAAAAAGAGGGCGTTGAGTACTACTCCTGCCCATACTACGCTTATACCTGCATAAACTGAGATTTTCACGTATAGGGCGGAAAGTGTATAGCGTTAGGGTTATCGTTGGTTATTTTATTCTGTCAAAGAAGGTACCCACCCTAGAGAGTAATAATGGTATTTTTTTATGGTGTCTTATTTACACGGGGTCTAACGAAAGGGGACCCATGGATAAAATTTTTTGGTAGTTAAAAAAACCAGCCCCCCCCATCCCCTCTCAGGACATAGGAATAGAGCCGGTCTCCCACCTGTACTCGCAGATCTTCAGGAACAGCTTCTCAAACTCCGGCTCCCCAACCTTGGAGTAGAATAGTGGGTCTTGCCGCTCCTCCTCTGTGGCTACCTCCACCCGCTTGTAGCAGGCATCCCCGAACTCATTGAGAAGGGTCTTGAGAAGGGTAGGGTTACCAAGTGGCTTCTCTGTGTTTGGCATACTATTCTTATATCATCTACAGGTCTAAAATTGGACGTTTAGACCTCTCTCCATACTTCTTATACTTTCTGTTCACGACAATCATAGCCCTATCATAAAGAAACTGTTTGGCCGGCTTTCCAGTCCTATATTGGGTATAGGAGACTTTTGTAGCTTTGCGGTAGTTCATACTTTTCTTATACCTAAAAATGCCGGGATGTACTCACCGGCCACTCATTCACACCGCCTGCTCAAGGCAGTACCGCATGTGCTCCTCCACTTCGCACAGAGCGTCGATCGGGTCGTTGCCCTCACCTCTCTGAGCGGCTCTGGGGTAGAGCTTGCACAGTCTCTCCACGAACTTGGTGATCTCCTTCTGCGTATCGCTGAAGAAGACCGCGTAGTCCACCTCGCCGAGCCTGTAGTACATCATCCCCATGTAGGTGGAATAGTACAGGTAGAACTGCTTGATGCTCTCGAAGGTAGGCTTATCGATGCTGCCCGGCCTGCCCACGACCTTTGTGGCGAGGTCGTTACCCTCCAGGTTTAGCACCCGGATGAAGTGCTCGTGGAGCCACTTCTTGTTCTTGCCCTCCTTGTACGGACTCCAATCTGCCATAACTTCCCTCCTTCTAGTAGGGGATCCTGACGGACCTCTCGTTGGTCTTCCTGGAGCGGGGGAACTTGATGCACAGGGTCGTGCACCACGGCTTGGGCGTCACTCGGTGAAGCTGGTCGGCCTTGCGGAAGAAGATCCGACCCGGCTTCATGGTGTTCGTCTCAAAGCCACCCCCAATCCGGAGCCGTTCCACGTACTCCCCACTGATCCCGATCGTGAGGAACGGCCCGCGGTGGTTGTGGTAGGAGAGCTCGACATCGTTGTCCACGATGTCATGCAGGATCACCTTGAACCCCATGAAGCCGAACAGGATGGTCTCCGTCAAGACCGTCCTGCCGTCCTCGAGCTTGATGGCCCGGAACTTCGGACCCATCAAGATGTCCCCTACCTCGAAGCACTCCCACGCGTCCTTCAGGTACTGCCGTACGGACATATGGCACCTCCTTAGCTACTATCCTTATACCATTTTATAGGCTAAAAAAACCGACCCCCTCCCGAGGATCTCAGAGACTGCAGTCAGGAGCATGCTTCTTAGGCATGATCCAGTAGAACGGGTACCAGAGCGGAGCAGTGAGGAGGACCAGGATGCCCAGCTTCACACCGCCCAGCTTGTAGGCGTAGCGCCACAGCCCATTGTGAAGTCCGCAGGTGCATTCATCCTCCTTCTCCTGCTGCTTCGGATCCTCCTTCTTCCCACGCTTCCAGAAGGTCGTGCTGTTGTTGACCTCGTACTTGTCATGGGGGTCGAAAATCCGCTCCCTCTTGTAGTAGAGGGTCTCTACGTACTCGTGGAGCATGAGATCCCCGACACTATTCACCATCTTCTTCAAGAGCTTCTCATCGGAGATGCGGGGATCGTGGACCACAATCCGGCCTCCATCGATGCGCGACATCCCGATACCGTCACGTAGCCTGACGTTCGTCAACTGCGGGATGATGTAGCACCGCTTCCCGTCCTTGGAAAGGCGATGATAGAAGGCGACGGTACCACGTCCGAAGCTCAGCTCTGACTGAAGATCTCTGAGGAGCTTTGGCACACGAGTGTTGTTGAACTCCTTCATGTCCTCCACAATCCCCTTCTTCTCCAGCTTCTTCGCGACCCATGCGATGATCGAGTGCAGGAACATGTTCGCCTCCTTGATTCCTATAATTCTTATACCAGCCGCCTTAAGTTAATACCGCCTCTCCCTCCTAGGCTTCCATGTCCGTTCAAAGTACTTTCTTTCGTAGAATCTGGTTGGAGTAAGCTTGCCCCTTTTGATAAGTCGTTTGCGTTGTTTGACAGAACGGCCATTGATGTGAAGGTTCGCTAGATCCTTCCACAAACGATCAATTCGGGTCTGCAGGTCCATAATAATCTTATACCTAATAGCTAAGCAATCTTGTGGATTGGTTAAAAAGCAGCGCTCCCCCCATGAAGCGCTACCTGTTGGCATCTCTCCAGAGTCTGCTCTCGAGAGTGATTCCTGTCTGTGCTCCCCCTCTCACAAGCAGGAGACCGATAGCCTCCTCTCTACTAGCTCCAGTTGCCCACGTCGACCTGTTGTCAAATCTGGCGTGGAAGATCCCATCCTTTTCGGTGATTATGATCTTCATCCTACTCCTGTAAGTACTTGTTGTAGAACTTCCCCATGTCTTGTTGTAGATCCCGAACTGGATTGTCCGAGGATCCACATACTCTCTCGATAGCCGAGAGCCCCTCAATAGTCAGGCTCACGTACTCGGTCATCTTCCTCATTTCGGTAACTGAGTTCAGGGCATCGATAAGCATAAACACCATGCC
>JACCDT010425321.1_pt1 | contig 10539 bp, 23 predicted proteins | sample 7446291 | NCBI WGS metagenome assembly JACCDT01 (sample SAMN15323446, study PRJNA562643) | freshwater metagenome | isolation source: river surface water | place: USA:Blue River Watershed | collected 2017-08-17 | reverse complement strand
GCGTAGGCCTTGCGGATGCGCTCGCACATCGTCTCGAAATGATGCTGTTCGCGTTCGATGCCGACGAAATGGAGCCGCCGCTTGACGCAGGCCACCCCGGTGGTGCCACTACCCGCGTAAGGGTCGAGAACCGTGCTCACGGTGGCTGGCAGGTGCCCTAGCGTCCATTCCATAACGCCGAGAGGCTTTTGCGTCAGGTGGAAGCGCTCTTCCTTGCCCTTGCGCAGCATGCCGTTCCACATCCAGTGGATGCGGCGGACTGCCTTTGGCAGGTTCGTCCAAGCAAGCTCGCAATCAGCGAAGTCGTTGTCGCCGTTCTGCTTGTCCCACACGAGCCAGCACGAGGTCGGCGGCAGGTCGAAATAGTTCCCGCCGAAGATGACTTGCCATCGGCTGTTGTCGAGCATCCACCGAATGACTTCGGGAGCAGCTGGTTGCTGGTCCCAATCGTCCGTGCCATAGTCCCGCTGGTCTGCAAGCGCCTTCGACGAGCCGCCTTCCTTGCGCTGCCGCGATGCTACCCGCGACGCGCTTTCGCCAATCCCATACGGCGGGTCGGTCACGACGGCATCGACCTTGCCGAGCAGCGGCAGGATTTCGAGGCAGTCGCCCAGCAGCAGCCGGCAGTCCCCGATGATGACTTCGCGCTTGATGGGGTTCATACGCTCGCCCTCGCCTTAAGCGGCACGTCCCAATCGAGCAGCGCGGCTTCCACGTCCCCAATCCCGCGAACCACGGCAAACGGAACCGCATGCTCTCCGCACCAGTCACGGAACTCCCGCTGGCTGTTGGACAGGCTCCCCTCGGGCGTCTTGACCTCCAGGAAGGCGATGGAACCGCCAGAGCGCACAATGCAGATGTCCGGCACGCCAGCCTTGACGCCTTCCCGCTTCAGGATGGCGCCCGTGATGGCGTTGCGCTTGCCGCCGTTGGGGATTGCAAAGGCGCGATAGGAAGCCGGCAGTGCTCTGTCGAGAAAGCCCATGATGGCCGCCTGTATGCCGCTCTCTCGGTGCTTCATGCCTCTTGAAGCCTCAGCTTGGCGCGGATGCGTTGCTGGTTGCGCGCAGACATGCCGCGCGGCTTCGGAGCGCTCCGGTAGCGGTACAGCGAGGCGCATGCCGTGCGGATTTGCGCCGCAGTCATCGCCTCGATGACTTCACCGGCTTCTGGAAGCATGAGAAGAATGGCATAGTCTCCAGCGCGATATTCATGTCCCGGCACGAGGCGCCATCCGGCTTCGAGGCGGGCTGTCAGGTCGCGGCGGCTGCAGAAGTCGAGCGTCATAGGGCAAGGCCCTCCTGCTTCGGCTCCGGGGCGCGCTCGACGAAGAAATCCGGCTGGGCGTAGGCCTTGCGGATGCGCTCGCAGGCGATGTCGAAGTAGCCGGGGTCAATCTCGATGCCGATGAAGGAGCGGCCTTCCTTCACGCAAGCCACGCCGGTCGTGCCGCTGCCCATGAACGGGTCGAGAATGGTGCCGTCTGCGAAGAACTGAAGACACCACCGCATAAGCTCGACCGGCTTCTGCGTCGGGTGCTGTTTATCGTATCCGACCACCCTCTTGCGGAAGAGCTTTGCGGGGCTCTTGAAGGATGCCCACGCTTGCTCGCACATGGCGAGACTGAAATCTTCTGGCTGCACCTTGTCCCACACAAGGAAGCACTGGCTCGGCGGCAATTCGAAATAGTTCCCGCCCCATATGATTTGCTGGTCTGAAACAGAGCGCAGCAGGTCAAAAACCTTACGACCGGGAGCGGACGCATCCCAATCTTTTCTGTCATGCTTCTGTCGCACCGGATTGGCGGCTATACCGATGCCATAAGGTGGGTCTGTGAGAACGGCTTTCACGTGCAGGCCGCGCACGATTGCCGTGGCGTCCCCGAGGTACAGGGTGCAATTGCCTATGACCTCGGTGCGCTTGATGGGGTTGGCATCGCCGCGCAGCCGCTTCGCCTCAATCGCGGCGAAGTAGCTGTCGTGGCTGTCCTTCTGCGGGTCGTAATCGCTCATCAGAAGCCCCTTGCCGGCACGAACAGGCAAATCACCTTCCCGGCGTCCAAGCCGGCCCGGTGAGCGCAGACGTGGAAATCCTGATCGGGCGAGTTCTTGATCCGCTTGTCGCCGTATGGGATAACCTCGCCTGTCGCCTTGATGGTGTAGCCGGCTGGCGTCTCGGCCACCCCGTTCGGCTCGGCGCGGCAGTCCTGATTGGAACAGCAGCTCCACGGATACGTCCACCCGAGCGGCTGTTGCGCAGTCGGGAGGGCGTCGTGCGGATAAGCGAGGCCTGGACAGGCCACGGTGGCGAAGGCGGTAGCGGCTAGGCCAGCCGCAATGAGCAGTGCTTTCATGCTGCGGCCCTCGCTTCGAGAATGGCGCGGCCGATCAGCTCCGGTATCTGTGGAACTACGGCGTTTCGGTATCCGTCAGTTGATGCCACCGAGCGGGGTAGCCCATCATCCAGCCTTCGAAACTCGGCGAGTGCAGCTTGCCAATCTCGGTCCCACGCCACGGATTGCTCGATCCGCCCCATTCGTCCAAGCGGCCGGCAACATGGTTCTTCCCGTGACTGCTGGTCCCGCTGGGCGTGGGCAACAATCCAGATGCGGTCTCGTCTGTGAGGGGCACCAACGGCGCTCGCCGGTATGCAATGCCACTCCGCGTCATACCCGACCGCGGCCAGGTCTCCGAGTACCGTGTCCAGCCCTCGACCAAGCAGCGCTGCCACGTTCTCCAGCACGGCGTAGAGGGGTCGAACCACGCGAACGGCTCGAATGACTTCCCGGTAGAGTCGCGAACGGGCTCCGGCAAGTCCGGCGCCTGCACCGGCAAAACTGATGTCCTGACAGGGGAAGCCAGCCGTGATAACATCCGCTTCGCCTTCCTTGAAATCGTATGTCGTCACGTCGACGTGGCAGGGGACGCCCGGCCAGTGCTTCGCCAACACCCGCCGGCAGAACGGGTCGATTTCGCAGAAGGCGACGGTTTCAAAGCCGCCCGTCCTCTCCAGACCGAGCGAGAAAGCCCCCGATGCCCGAAAAAAGATCAAGCACTTTAAGCTTGCGCATTCGGCATCCCTCCTTTCGTGATGTTGGTAATCTTGTTGTCGTATTTCCAATGACAGGACCGGCACATCGCGGCGTAGTCTTCGATGTCTTCGTAGCGGCCAGACAAATTCGCGTAGTCATAATGCTTGGCGTCTTCGGTCCCGCAGACGGTGCACTTTGATGGCTTGCCGAATCTGGTATAAAGGCGACGGTGGAAAGCGTAGATGCTCGCTTCCTCACCCTTCCATGCGTGGTTACAGTCGCCCCACTGGTTGCGCTTGGCGGCGATCCGCGCCTTGATTTCGTGCCGGCGCATGATGTTGAAGACGACCTTCTGGGTCGTGCCGATTTCCCGCGCGATTTCATGCTGCGTAGCGCCACCATCGTAGAGCCGACGAACGGCATCCACGATGTCGTCAGGGTAGCGCTTCGGCTTGACTCCTCTGGGCATTGGCGACCCCCGTCTGGAATGGACGCCGGACTAAGCCGCCGGCTGGGCACGCGGGACTATTCGGAGCGGCGGGCGGCCCTGTCGTAGAGCAACACAGCCCACCAGCAAGAAGCGACACCGAGGAGGGTGACGCCAAACCAGTCATTCATGATGACGGAAAGGACGGCGCCAGAGCCGAACACGAAGACCACGACGGAATAGGCAAGAATATCCGTAAACTTGCTCGTCATTTCACAGACCCCTCAGTTTCCGGTCCAGCCACAGCAGCAGCCAGGCGAGCCACTTTCGAATTGCGCGCATCTGCCAGTTCTCTTTCCGCGAGATATGCCCGCTCGCCCGCTTCTGCGGCGGCGTGGTAGGCGTTGACGATTGCAAAGAAGGCCGACACCGGAAGGTCTTTGACTTCCCGATACCGGAGGCGGTGGAGCCAGCTTGCCGGAACACCGTAAAGCCGCTCGGCCCGGTGCATCGCAGCATCCACCGTGTCACCGGGACCGCGATGGACTTTGTGGAGGATGTAATCCGCCATCCTCTTTGACTCGCTGACATACTCGACAGCCATCTTGCTCACTCGGACAAAGGGTTTGTCGGACAATTCAAATCTCCGCTGCCATGGTTGAACCCATGGAAGGCGGCGACACGGAAAGGGATGAAGGTCACGACTACACGGCAGACGCGGCCCGGCTCTTGGCGGTGCTTGAGGCGCGCGTTGCTCGGAGAAATTCGGTTATCCTGCATGAGCAGGTGACGGGGCGCGGCGAGCAGGGGGAGGAACCCACTCAGCCGCGCCCCGATGCCGTCCAGGCGAGGGGAAGCGCCGGACGGATGCGATAGAGCGGGTGCGCGATTTGCGTTTTCTCTCAAAGCAATCTTCTGACAGAGTTGCAGTGGCGAACGGCGGACACGCGCACCCACCACCAAGGGAGTCGCCCGCCGGTTTGCTGGCCATAGGCACCAGCGAGAGCGCGCAGTGCGCCCCATGGTGGAATTGGTGACGGCTTGCGACTGTTTGGTGCTCCAAATACCGCGCTGTTGCGCGCCCGCCCTGCGGTTGGTAGCCGCATTTTTGCCCCACCGGCACAGTCGCTTGGTGTGCTTGGCCTGCCGTCGAGGCCACCGGGTCTTACCCGTTTCAGGTTGGGGGGCGGGGGAAATGGTGCCCGGAGCCGCATTTGCTTTAATGGCAGGCTCCGGGCGTCCGCCGGAGAGGGGGGCGGCGGAAGTCATGCTGGCACACGAGCGCGACGGGCCTTGACGAGCAGACGGCCAAAGCCGAACGCCACGCCTTTAACCTCGTCCGGCGCTTCTTCGTATGCGCGGCTGATGATCTCGCGGGCGTCGGAAATGAGGGTGCCGTGAGCCCAGCAGAAACACGGGATATTGTTCACAACGAACTGGCGAATATCCCGACAGTGCATGCAGGTTCGAGGCTGGTAAGAATAGCCATTGGACACGCCGAAAGCGTACTCGTGCCGCTCCCCAACGGCGATCGGCTTGTCGCATTCGTAACAGCGATAGTTCTTGCGCGCGCAGACGAGGCGAGAACTGTAGACCTCCGGTGCGTCGTAATCGCAATAACAAGCGATGCTCATGCGGCGCTCCCGAAGACAGCGGCAAGGTCAGGGCGAAGCTCGTGACGGGGGATGCCGGTGACGCGCTCGACTTCGAGAACCTTGTCGGCCGGCACATGTCGCCATTGAAGGACGGCGCTATGCGTGATGCCGAGGGCCGAGGCGAGTTCCGTGACCCGCCCGTGCTCCGCTTTCAGCCATGATTTGAGGGTGTCCATAGCTAGCGATGTTAGCACCACTAACAAGACTGTTCAAGGACCAGTTTTAGCCCTGCTGTGTGGCATGCCTTTGGGTGCCCGGCGATAATTTAAGCATGGCTAAAGTAACACCGCACCCAAAGCCGAAGCGCCCGCGTCACTTCATCCGAGAGTGGCGCAAATTCAGGAACTTGACGCAGGAGCGCCTAGCGGAGCGCATCGACCGGACGCATGGCCTCATTTCGCAGTTGGAGAACGGCGACACGGACTACACGCAGAGCACCTTGGAAGCGCTGGCGGGAGCGCTGAATTGCGAGCCTGGGGACTTGCTTTCGCGCAACCCGTACATGGAAGGCGAAGTCATCGACCTCGTGCGCCGTATCAAGGACAAGGAGCAAGCTATCCGCCTGTTAAAGGCGCTAACGGGGACAGAGGGATGAGCGAGAAGCTGCGCGACCCGTCCGAAATTATTCTCGCAAGGGTGGCGTCCGGCAACAAGATATGGACTAGCGACGCCATAGAGCACGAAGGCGTGCTTTGGCTCGTGCCAGACTGGTATGCAGATGACTCCGCAGGATGGATGCAGCCAGTTCGAATGGTATCCTTAGCGACGGTACGCCACCAGCGGGTCGATTTCCCGGATCATCAGGTTCAAGTACTTGAGCCAATGCCATCAGATTGGCGCGTTGTCGGCCCAGCGCGCGCGACTGAAACAGCCAAACGAACTCGTGTTCTTGAGGCCCCGAAACTCCTGTTCGCACTGCCGTCCACTCACTAGAAGTCGGCGACCAGACCTCCCCGTCATAGGTAGCTGCCTCCCAGCCCTCGTCTGACATCGCCGGCCCTTTCCCAGCCCGCCTAGCGCGGGCTTTTTCATGCGCTGATTCTAAGCCAGCCTAAAGCCTCTCGCAACGTTCTGTTAGCAGTGCTAAAAATTGTGCTTGCGTCCATCACCCAATATGTTAGTGTTGCTAACAGACAGACACACCGGCACGCCGGGTTTTGGGAGCAAGCCTCCCGCCGCGCCGCCTGACCCTCACCGGAGACACACTCGATGACCGCGACCGCAGAGACACGCGAAGCCGAACTCTACCAGCACAATCTGGAGAACTTCGCCCGGCGCTTCGCCGCGAAGAAGATGGGCCTCGTGAACGACCCGTGGGGCCAGGAGCTTCCCGACGACCTCTGGCAGCAGTGCATCCCGCAAGCCGAGCGAGCACTGTCGTTCAATGTGACCTCCTGTGGCTACGGCTACAACCACACGACGGTGCAGGGCACCTGCCCTGCCGACGCGACGGTCGAGGAAGTCAAGGAACGCTTCTACCACGAATACTTCGGCGGCCGAGGCGCTTGGGTCAAAGACGGCCGCTTCGGCTGCACCATTCACACCGACTGATCCCGGAGAACCCCGATGGCACGCTTCCCATTCTCCTTTTCCATCATGGAAAACGGCACCTGCCTCTACCCCGATGTCGAGTGCGAAATCGACGTGCAGCACGAGCACGGCAACGGCCTCGTCGCGTCCGATGTCTACATCAACGACATGAACCTGTTCGACCCGCTGGCGAGCACGTTCGCCAAGCAGCTTGGCGCCATAGCGCTGGAATACGCGCAGGACGAGCTTGACCGGGAAGGCCCGCTGTACCGGCGCGCCGCCGACAGCTTCGAGGAAGACCGGCAGGACGCGCGCGAAGCATGGGCGGAAGCGCGTGCCGAAGCGCGTGCCGAGCGGTGGGCAGACGAGGGGAGGTTCTGATGCGCCGCAACCCCTTCTTCCACGCGCCCGCCGCCGACGAGCCCGCTACGTTCACGAACACGCTGGTGGACCTGCTCGGCGGCCTTGCGATTTTCGCCTTCGCGGCTGTCGTCGTCATTCTCGCTTCGGTGATGTCATGAGCGGGCACCGCTTCGACTTTGCTGACTTCTGCGCACGTTCGGACACGAAGACCGATGGTCTGGTCCGGGTTTTGTCGAGAGTCCAGAACGGCGCTTGGTGTGCTGGCGGGGCGATCCGCCGGACCATCGCGAACATGCCACTCGACAGCGACTTTGATTTTTTCTTCAAGAGCGCTGAAGCCTTGGCGGAGTGGGAAACAAAACTACCAGAAACCCTAGTCCGGCTGCGCGAGACGCAGCATCATGTCCATTGGCGCGGGCCGGTTGGCGACAGCGCTGTACCCGTAGATATTCAGGCGATCCGCTTTCGGTACTACGACAGCGCCGAAGCAGTCATCGACAGCTTTGACTACACCATAACCCAGTTTGCTCTCGACGGAACAGAACTCGTCACCACGCCCTATGCTCTATGGGACTTGGGCCGGCGGCGTCTCGCCATTCACAAGGTCACGTATCCCGTGGCGACCATGCGCCGGATGCTGAAATACACCAGCCAAGGCTTCACCGCTTGCGCCGGTTGCATGGCGACACTTCTCCGCGAAACCGCAACCCGTCCCGAAGCTCTGGCTTCGCTGGACATATCCTATGTGGACTGATGAGGCTGACATGGACAAGCAGCCCGACTTCGACCCGAACGACCCCGACTTCGTGCGCGGCCTCGTCGCCCACCAGATGATGAGCGCGGTTACGGACGTGGTGGAAACCTTCGGCCCGTCCGCCGCCGAGTGGATGCTCTCCCTCGCACTGGAGCAGGCCAAGGCAGAACTGGCCCGAAAACTGGAGCACCGACATTGAGCACCCCCAAGGTCTACAGCGCAATCTGCGCAGTCATGGCGGACATCGGCAAGACCGGCATCGCCAAGGAGCGGAAGAACGCCCAGCAGGGCTACAACTTCCGCGGAATCGACGACGTTTACAACGAACTCAACGGCCTGCTCGCCAAGCACAACCTGGTGCTGCTGCCGTCCGTGGTGTCGTCGGAACGCGATGAGCGCGAGACGCAGAAGGGCGGCGTCCTGTTCTACACGAGGCTCACCGTGGACTTCAAGGTGGTGAGCGCGGAGGACGGCTCGTCTGACACCATCCGCACGGTTGGCGAGGCGATGGACAGCGGCGACAAGTCGTCGAACAAGGCGCAGTCGGCCGCCTACAAGTACGCCGCGATGATGGTGTTCTGCATCCCCACCGAGGGCGACAACGATGCCGACAGCACTACGCACGAAGTCACGCCGAAGCGGCAGGTTGGCTGGCGTGAGGACGGCACGCGGACGCCCTATTCGCTTCGCCAGGAGAAGGTGTGGGAAGAACTGGAGCGAGAACTTCTGGAATGCGCCACGCCGCCGCAGGTGAAGAAACTGGCCGACGCCTGGGAGGCCAAGATTGAGAAGGACAGGTGGCCCGCACACTGGCGCACGCTTGCCCTCGAAGAGTTCAAGAAGCGCATCGCGTTCCTGAAATCGCAGCCGGCGCCGGAGGATGACGTGTTCGTCGGCGACCGCGAACCAACCAACTACCTGCTGGCGGGCTGACCTATGGCTTACGAACTCCGCGAAGGACAGGGCAGCCTGTTCAAGAACGACCGGCGCGAAAAGGACACGCACCCGCACGCGAAGGGCACGGCGCTTATCGACGGCGTGCTCTACGACGTGGCGGCCTGGACGAAGGAAGGAAAGAACGGGAAGTGGCAGTCGCTTTCCTTCAAGCCTCGCCAGCAGGGAGAGTGACATGGCACAGACCGTTATCCTGCGCGGCCCGAGCCAGCGCGACTTCGCCAAGCACATGATCGACCGGGCGCCGGCCGATGCCGTGGTGACGATCCGGGAGGCCACCCGCAGCCTGGAGCAGAACGCCCGCATGTGGGCGATGCTGTCGGACGTATCCCGCGCCAAGCCGGAAGGCCGGTGCCATACGCCAGAGGTCTGGAAGCACCTGTTCATGAACGCCTGCGGGCATGCGGTGCAATTCGAGCTTGGGCTTGATGGCCGCCCGTTCCCGACCGGCTTCCATTCGTCGAAGCTCACGAAGTCGCAGATGAGCGACCTGATGGAGTTCATAGCCGAATACGGCGCGCGCCACGGCGTCCGCTGGTCCGAACCTGTGGAGGTGGCCGCATGACGGCACTTACCCTCATCGAAGCTACGGCCATCGCCAAGGAACGTGCCGACTGGCTGCTGGACGCAATTGCTTGCGCAACGCAGGACCGCCGATTTCTTCGCGGTGAGCCTGAGTATGACGCAGTGGCCGGCGATGCAATTTTGATGAATGGCGAAAAGGCCATTCTGACGGCAATTCGTCGGGCGGAGGCCAAGGCTAATCCATGACGAAACTGCACCCCGTCAAGGCTCACGTCCGCCGCTCTCCCGAGCCCAACCCGCGCCGCCGGGAAATGCTGGACCGGCTTCAATTCGAGGTCGCGTTCATGCGCCTGGAAAACTACCGCGTCGGCGCGCTGCTCGTCGCCGCCCTTGAGGAAGCCCTTGCCGACTGGAAGCCGGAGGAAGCGTGATGGACAGGCGTTTTTCAGTTCTTGCCGTCGTGTGGGCGTTGATGGCCGCTGCCGTATATTCAGCCTTCACGGCAAGTGACGGCCGCAACATCAAGGAAGCCGTGGCCGTCGCGCCAAGGCCGGTGAGTGACACGACAGGCTTGGGCGTCGGCATGTCAATGAGCGGACGGCCTGGACTATCTGTTGCACCCGGTGTGGGCTTCGTCGTCACGAGCGAGGGCGTAGAGCCCGGGTTCGGCTTCTAATGCGCCAGGAGTTCACCCGCAAGCAACGCCTCGAAATTTGGACCCGCGCGGCCGGGAAGTGCGAAGGCTGCGGCGCGAAGCTAAAGACCGGCGAAGGCGACTTCGACCACCGCATTGCGCAAGGCTACGGCGGGGAGAACACCGTCGAGAACGGCCAGCTTCTCTGCCGCACCTGCCACGGCGCGAAAACCGCCAAGGACAAGGGCATCACCGAAAAGGTGAAGCGCATCAGGGACAAGCATCGAGGGGTGTACCCGCCATCCCGAGCCAAGATCCAGTCGCGCGGCTTTCCGAAGCGCGTGGCCCTCACCCTTTCAGGAGACGAGCATGACTAGCCCCGAGATAACAGACGCCGCCGTGGAGGCGGCCGCTACACGGATGAAAGCGAGAGCGCGCGAAGCCGGCCGATCGCTCACCTTTACCGAAGCCAAGTATTTGGCCAAGGTCGCTATCGAAGCTGCTTCAGAAGCTTCCGCAGCATTTCGCGCCGCCCTCACCGCCGCGCTCCCGCACCTCGCTGCCGGACGCGCAGAGGCCGTGGCCGCCCCGGCTGCGCCGAGCGAGGCGCAGGACGACGAAGACCGCTGCATCGCCTGCGACAAGCCGTTCAAGCCCGGCGACATG
>JACCDT010516546.1_pt1 | contig 10544 bp, 10 predicted proteins | sample 7446291 | NCBI WGS metagenome assembly JACCDT01 (sample SAMN15323446, study PRJNA562643) | freshwater metagenome | isolation source: river surface water | place: USA:Blue River Watershed | collected 2017-08-17 | reverse complement strand
TTACTACCTCGTCTGCCACTGTGTATTGCTACACCGTTTGACTTGCATGCCTTATCCACGCCGCCAGCGTTCATCCTGAGCTAGGATCAAACTCTTAACTAAAATGAACGGAACAAAATAGAAAACAGAAATCTTTTAAATTTATATCTTTATCTTGAGCCTATTTAGCTGCATTAAGTTTGACCATAACTCCTATCGATTGTGAATATAATCGAATAAAATCATTGTTGTATATAGACATTAACTTGCACATATTCTTTGAATACGTTCTTTTAATGCATAACTTAAAATTGTCAAAAAACTCATTAAAATCACCTTACTTAAGGCGTGGATAGTATTCTATATCAACTGGATTTAAAGTCAAGTGAATAGTGACTTTATTCTCCTTTATTGAATCCGATCTTTCCTGAAGGTTTTATCGGTGCTTCGGTAATCTGTTTTACTATGCTATAAACCTCGTATAACGCGTCGCTATCTTTCTTCTGTTTTAACTCAATTTTTCCTATTTTAATCTCTAAATCCTTATAATTATCGAGGGATTCTCTCATTTTTATGAAGGCTCGAACTATGAATATACTCATACGAATTGCTTGTTTACTATTTAAAACAGCTGATAGCATAGCTACTCCGTGTTCAGTGAAAGCATTGGGTAAAAATCGTGGATCTCTGTGCTTTTGTGAACCGGTCACAATTTGTGACCGGTTCACAGCATCAAACTCATCTTGAGAGAGTTTAAACATAAAATCATTCGGGAAACGCTCAAGATTACGCTTAATAACCTGATTAAAGACTTTGGTGACAACACCATATAACTCGGCTAAGTCATAGTCAAGCATAACTTTATGACCACGAATAATATGAATCTTTCGATGAATTATATCTTCCGCTTCCTTTACCTTTAATTCTAAATCGTTTTCTCTCATTTCTTAATTATGCGTAGGATGGAAAATTAAAACAATAGCAAAAATCACAAAAATTTTATCAAAATTTCATAACTCTCGGGATAGGGTGTTGAAAAATAGCCTATTTAGGATTTTTACAGTTTATTACCACTCATTTACTGTCTTTAAACCAAGAAATTTTTTCTATTTAAGCAGGCCTGATAATCCCCTTGGTTCTGATTTTAAAATCAAAATTAAAGTAATTATTAAATAAATAAAAAAGATCACAAAAGGTGCGCCGAAGAAAACTGATGCTCCAATTAAATAGGGTTGAGACAAGAGTTCACCTCTTTGTTCATAAAAACTATCGATTTGAGAAAAATAATACCAGAGATAATTGTTACGATAGGTATTGTTATAAGTAATAAATCACCACCCCATAGTCCTAGTATTAAAACTGGTACCCCTGCTCCTATTACCAATCCTGGTCCTACTTCATTTGTAATTAGTTTAATTCAGTAAATGAGTATCATGAATAAACTGAAAAGCAACTTAGTTATCCTCTATTTCTTCCCATTTAATCTCTTATTCTCTTGCCACTTCCATATAGTTACAAGTAGTGGTGATCCGAGGAATATAGAAGAATATGTTCCAACTGCAATACCGATTATTAAAGCTAGTGAAAAGTGCTGTGTTGACTCACCACCAACAAAGTATAGTACGATAAGGGCTAATAGAGTTGTTAGAGAAGTATTTATTGATCTTGTAAATGTCTGACTGATACTATCACCAACTATCTGATCAAACTTTGTACCTGATTTTGAATGGAATAGATTCTCTCTTACTCTATCAAACACAACGATTGTATCGTGAACAGAGAAACCTAGAACTACTAGAAGTGCAGTCACGAATAGTGTATCAACTTCATAACCTAGATAATGTCCTAGTATTGCAAATACTCCTGTAGGAACAATTACATCGTGAATAAGGGCTATAATAGCGACTATTCCGTACTTCCAAGAAGAAACTGGCTGACTAACCTTTCTAAAAGCAAAAGCAATAAATAATACGATTGCTAGAATAACAAGAACTATTGATACGAATGATTTTCGTAATGCTTCAGTACCTAGAAGTGGACCTATGGAATCAAATCTTTTTTCTGTTGAAGTTCCAAATGTTGCTAATACTGTATCCAAAGAATTCTTCTGGGTCTGATTAATCTCCTTCATTCTCAAGATATAACCCTTCTCACCTGTCTGACGTAATGAAGCATCAAGATTAAGTGACTCTATAGATTTAGACAAAGTTCCTTGATCTGGACGATTAGTAGAATATTCAACCTCTAGAATTGAACCTCCTTTAAAATCAATACCTGGTTTTAGACCCCAAACACTTACTGCAATCAAAGAACCGATAACTAGTATCGCTGATATTGAATAGAAGATTTTTCTGTATGTAACAACAAACATATTATTTATTTATATTAAGTCTTGTAAAACCGTTACTGATCAAGAAAGTCGACAATCTATTTGTCTTTCTTGGTGCCACAGCATATAGGAACACTCTTGAAGCTGTAATTGCTGTAAACATACTTACAATAACTCCAATTAGGAATACGAGAGCAAAACCTTTTATAACAGAAGTACTTCCGAAGTAGTACAGAATCAAACCAGTAATGATACTTGATGTATTTGAATCACGAATTGAATTCCACGCTCTCGCAAAACCTTCATGCATAGCATCATTAATATCCTTACCCTTTCTTAATTCTTCTTTCATTCTCTCAAAGATTAGAATGTTGGCATCTACTGCCATACCAATAGAAAGTATAAATCCTGCAATACCTGCAGCTGTAAGTGTAACCGGTATTAATTTAAACAAACCTAGCATTATCACTGTATACACACTCAAAGAAATAACTGCAATTAAACCAGGTAGTCTGTACCAAACAATCAAGAATAGTCCTATAACAATCAAAGAGAATAATCCTGCTCTTATTCCACCATTTAATGCTGATTGACCCAAAGAAGCACCTACAGTCTGTGTCGATACAAGCTCAATTGGTACTGGTAATGCACCATAATTTAGATTTCTCACAAGCAACTTAGCTTCATCAACAGTAAATGAACCTGATATTACAGCTTTACCATCTTTGATTTCTTCACGAACTGTTGGGAGAGATATTGGTTGACCGTCAAGAAATATTCCGACCACATTACCGACATTTTCCTTTGTAACCTTAGCGAACAACGTCTTTCCTTCTGCATTAAAGTTTAGAGCAACTGAAGGCTCATTTGTTGTTGTATTAAACTCCAATACTGCCTTTTGTAAAAGTCTTCCAGTGATACCAGTTCTCTTAAATAATTTAGCAAATTCAATAGATTTCTGCTCATCAGTCAGTGCTGTATTAGCACTTAACGCGTCTGAATCTTTCTTATCGATAGTTTTAAACTCAAGTACTGGTGTCTGACCAATCATTTTAATTGCTTGATCAATCTCAGTCACACCAGGAAGTTCAACTATTAGCTTTTCTTGTGCTTCGTTAGTACCAAGAACACCAGCATGTTCAACTTGTACAACTGGTTCACCGACACCAAAGATATTAACTCTTCGTTCAATTATATCCCTCAAAGCATCCATAGAAACACTAACTTCACTCTTAGGAATATTAGATACGTCAGCTTTGTATACTAAATGAGTACCACCGTTGAGATCAAGACCTAATTTAAAATTACTTACCTTGTACGTAGCAAAACCAATACCGACAGCGATAATAAGAAGGAAAACGGCAATTATTCGTGTTTTAAGCATAGTATGTCTATTATAGGGATTTAATGCTTTTTTGCAATCTTTAAGATTTGTTTGAGCTCATCAATTCCATCCTTTAATTTAACCTCTGGCACCCAACCCAAGAGCTTCTTGGCCTTTGAATTATCGGCGAGTGTATCCTTTGGTTCAAAACGAGCCTCTATATACTCAATTTTTCCGCCAATTAATTCAGCAACTTGCTTAATCGAATAGTTCTTACCAGCCCCAATATTAATTACCTCTCCACCGCTGACGGTATCTGATTCGGCAGCTAAAATATTTGCCCTAACAACGTCGTATACGTGAGTAAAATCACGAGTTTGTTTACCATTACCTGTAATAGTCATAGCTTTACCTTGCCTCACTTGTTCTAGGAACTTAGCGATCACAAGCGCATACGCCCCTTCAGAACTTTGATTCGGTCCATACACATTAAAATATCTTAACGAAACAGTTGGAAGACCATATACTTCAGAAAAAACCTTACACTGTAACTCACCATAGTATTTATGCAGTCCGTATGGACTCTTAGGGGAAGCAATCATGTCTTCTTTTAGAGGCATGACTGACTGATCACCATATGCAGAACTGGACGCTGAGAAAACTACCTTCTTTACCCCGGCTTCCTTGGCCGCCATAAGAACATTAAGTGTTCCAGTAACATTAGTCTCGCTAGTCTCTAATGGGTATTCAATTGAATACTGAACTCTTGGTAACGCAGCTAAATGAAAAACATAATCTGAACCCTTAATTATCGGGAGGATCTTTTTATAATCAGTAATACTGACTTTATGTAATTTTGCTTCCTTATTTACATTTCCCTTTCCAGCAACTAGATTATCTATAATATGAACATCGTACCCCTTCTTTAACAAGGCATTAACAAGATTTGAACCTATAAAACCAGCGCCACCGGTAACGACTACCTTTTTCTTTAAATTCTTTTTATTCATTTGTTTTTTATTAGCGACCCACAAAAGTAATTAATACCTTCACAGTTCTTAAGGCTATTTTTAAATCTAGTAAAAATGATCTGTGTTTTATATAGTATAAATCATAGGAAAGTTTATTTGAAGTCATATCAACGTTAACACCATGATGTGGGTGCTCTCCATATATCTGAGCCCATCCTGATAGACCAGGTTTAATACTGTGTCTTATCGCATAGTTTGGTATCTCATTTGAATATTGTTCAACATAGTTAGGTAATTCAGGACGAGGACCTATTAGAGAAATATCTCCTTTTATCACATTCCAGAGTTGTGGTAATTCATCGATTCTACTCTTTCTTAAGAATGAACCGACTTTTGTAACTTTATTATTACCAGCATTACCACCATCGTTAGCAATCGACATAGTCCTGAATTTAATAATATTTATTACCTTATTATACTGCCCAATCCTAGATTGATATGTAAATATAACCCCCTTATGATTTTCAATTTTCATAGCTATAAACACAATGGGATACAATACTAATGAAATTACTCCAATTAATATTGACACGACAATATCTATTAATCTTTTAATGCCATCGTAAATTAATTTAGGAGCCATTGATGACATGTGTTCAATAAACCAAGTTCTACCAACCATAGATACTGGTATTCGATCAAATACCATTTCATAAATCTTTCCTATATCAAAAAACAATATACCATTCATAGCTATTGGATATAAAAGAGGTGTTATATTTACCATATCTTTATGTCTGGTATCAATCACAATTAAAGTTACTCCATCCTGAGATATTGCTAATTTAATACTATTAACTATCTCTTCATGATTAGAGTGTGGTTTTATAAACTTAGCAAAAATAATATCATAGCCAGAATTGTTATTAATCTCCTCTTTTAAATCCTGTGCTTCAATACTATCAGCAATCAATACTGCCTTTTGCCTTTTATGTGAACTAAATTTAAAGACCAACAGAATCCTCCACGCATACATAAACGCAAGAGAGAATACTAGGAACAAGAATAGGACAGTTTTAGGTGCAATTGAAAAATACGGTATGAAGTAGAAAAACGAAATACCAACTATCGTATTGACCAACTGAACATTAAGTAATGTGACTGGTAACCTATTCTTAAAAATACTTGTATGCTTCTCATAAAGACCTGCAATAAAATAAACGAGTATAAAAGCAATAAAAAGAATTGAGAAAGGAGCTAGGTGTAATTGAAGTACATTTGAAGATGGGAATTTCCCATATCTAATGATTAAAGTTAGTACTAGGGACAGCAATAGGACGCATATATCCCCAAAAAACAGCAGAATATGGTCTTTACGGTTAATTATGTTCATTAGGCGATATAATACACAAAAATGGTGAAAAATGGTACTCTAATCGCATGAAGGTTCTAATACTCATAACTAAATCGAATTGGGGTGGCGCTCAGCGTTATGTATATGATTTGGCTACAAGATTGACCGATAAAGGCTATGAAGTGGAAGTGATGGCAGGTGGAAAAGGTAGGATGATAGAAAAACTTACCGAAAAAGGCATTAAGTGTGATGGCTCTCTACCAATTGGTAGAGATATAAGTATTATTGATGATATAAAGATATTTTTTCATCTAATTAAAATTCTAAGAAATCGAAAACCTGACTTAATTCATGTTAATAGTTCAAAAATGGGTGGTATCGGTAGCCTTGCTGGAAGATTAGTGGGTATTAAACGTATAGTATTTACTGCACATGGATGGGCATTCAATGAGGATCGTAATTTGATTCAAAAGACTTTAATTAAGTTCCTACACTGGTTAACAATAGTACTATCTCACAAAACTATAGCAGTATCTAATGCACTTAAAGAGCAATTAATTCTTTGGCCATGGATATCTGAAAAGATAAGTGTAGTTCATAATGGAATAGAGCCTGAGGCTACATATTCAAAAGCTAATGCGCGACTAGAACTAGTTAGAAATAATCCACATTTACTTGATTTAGTTAAAAACTCCAAGAACCTTACAATCATAGGTAGTGTTGGTGAACTACACCATATAAAAGGTCTTAACTATGCTATACAAAGTATAGTTGGTATTAAGAATGATATTATATATTTAATACTTGGTACTGGAGAGGAAAAAGATAGTATACTGAAACAAATAGTTGATCTAAAACTAGAATCGAAGGTGTATATGCTTGGTTATGTAAACAATGCTTCTCAGTACCTTAAGGCTTTTGATATCTTTATCCTACCATCTATATCTGAAGGATTACCATACATCATGTTAGAAGCTGGGATGTCGGGGCTACCAACGATAGCAACAGCGGTAGGTGGAATACCTGAGACAATAGAAGATATGAAATCTGGCATACTAATTCAACCTAAAAAAGCTCATGAGATACGAAATGCACTAGAGTTTTATTTAAAGCATAAGAAAACAAGGCGCGAGCATGGTATAGCTTTTCACGACAGAGTCATTCAAGACTTTTCTATAGACAAGATGATTGAAGGAACGATACGAGTATATAAATCTATCCTATAAACTCATTTTTGACTTCATCTTTATGAGTTGTTCTTCTATACCTTCTCATCCCCATAAGTATTCCTAGACCTGTAAATTCAGTCAGGAGATGTGTACCACCATAACTAAGAAAAGGTAGAGTTGTTCCTGTTACTGGTAATAGTTGAATATTCATACCAATATTGATAAAAAAGTGAATAATAAAGAGAATAGCAACACCAGATCCAAATAATATTTCAAAATTAGTCTCTCCGTACATACTTATAAGCAGAATACGCCATATAACTATGCCGAAAAAGATAAATAGTATTAGAACCCCGATAAACCCCCATTCTTCAGCATAAGCAGAGAAAATAAAATCTGTCTGAAACTCTGGCAAAAACCTTAGTCTTGATTGGGTACCATATCCAACACCCTTGCCCCATATTTGTCCAGAACCAACAGCAATTGCGGATTGGTATGCATTATATCCAGTACCATGAATATCAGAAAGTGGATTGAGAAAATTTAAAATACGATGCTTTTGGTACTCCTTAAAACTAAAATTCCATAGTCCTGCAAAAACAATAATACCCGACAGAACAAGAGCTAGAAGATGCTTTTTAGATAGTCCAGAAACTAGAACCATACCAAACCAGATACAAAAAATAATAATTGCTGATCCAAAGTCAGGCTGAATCAAAACCAGAGCAAAAATTATAAAAGCATATATACCAGATACAAAAATATGTCGTATATTTGCAATCTCTATATGTCTTCTTGAAAAATATTTAGCTAGGATAATTATAATCACTAACTTAATAGGGTCAGATGGTTGAAAAGATAAGGCTCCAAAACTAAACCATGACATAGCACCCTTTACTACTTTTCCTACAACAAAGAGGAGTAGGAGAACAGAGCATGATCCAAAGAAAAGAGTTACTGACACCCAAGTCTTTCTTAGAAATCTGAAATCAACAAAACTGAGTATAAAAAATAATACCAAAGATACAACAACCCAAGTTAATTGTTTATAAAAATAAGTACTATCACCAGTAAAAGCATTCATGGTTACCAATCCTGCACTAACCAAAGGGAGGGTTGAGAGTATTAATATCCAATCAATACCGCCCTCTTCACCTTCGCTTTTTAATGAGTAGCTGCCAAATAGAGAATTCAATATTCTATTCATATCATCTCGACATTACAGGTTTTATAATAGGAAGTACCTCTATTGTTGTAACCTTACCATTATGGTTAAGTGGCCATGTAAAAGGAGCCACTTCCCTACCATTTCTTGAACTTATTTTATCAAGATTAGTCTGTGAAAAACCTATTACATTTCCATCTACATCTGAGAGAATAGCGGAAACTACTATATCCTTGTAGTCATATAGCGTCTTGTTTTCTAAATAAACCTCCAAAGAAGAGCCGTTTTCATCCTCTAAATACTTTTTATCTACCACTGATATACCACCCAACTCATCACTTGATTTAAACCAAATTGGCATGGAGGTAAATTCAAAAGTTGCTTTAGAAGGCACTCTCAAATCGGTCTTTATGGCTGACTGAAAAGCTAATGAATTTCTATGTGGATACAAAGAAACACTGCCGTGTCTTTCTACAATTAAAAGTCCATCCTTATCATACAGAGACATCTTATATGGAACGTTAATTGCTGCCCCACTAATATTTGGATTTACGATATATGCTGCAGCGTTATATACTCCATCAGCAATCTTTTCCAGTTTAGAACCACCCCATTGAATACGTGGCGGTAGAAATGCGCTTTGACATAGTTTTACACATGATCCACCACAATCAATACCAAATTCATCACCATTTTGTTTTAGATCAAAGCAAGTTGGTGCTTTATATACTGACTTAAATACTAGAAATACTACTGGAACTACAATAACCAGAACAAATATGAGTGCAAAAAACGTCTTTCTTCTAGAAGCCCATGTTGCCATATAGGCATATTATATCATGAGTACAAAGGTATTACCTTACATCATTTACTTCTTCTGTAATATCCTCCTGTACTGATTGAGTGAAATTACCATTGCTATTTTTCAACTTAGAAATTTGTGTCGAAATAATTAATATTGGGATAATAACAATAGATACAATCATAATCACAATAGAGATAATTGAAAATACCTTAAACCACGTCTTAGGCTTTTTGAAATCTACATCTGGATTTGGTGCTGCTTTTTGTAGCTTTAAATTCTTGTAGATAAGATATGAATATATTCCCAGTATTGGATAGAATACACAGTTAGTTATAAATACCTGGATTTGATTTAAAAGTAGAAGAATTACAGAATTTGGTTGCGAAATAGAGTGAATAATTACTAATGGATTCATTGATCCCTGAAAAACTCCAGCAATTAAAACATAAATTAAAAATATAACCAAACTAGCAATCATTGTTATAAAAGCTATACATGTCAATCTCCAAAATATACCACCTGTTTTAGGTCTTGAATAATAATAACTAGTTAATAGAGCCTTTAAACCTCTACTGTCATCAACTATAAGTGATATTGAGCTGAATGATAGAGTTACAGCCAAAACGATACCAGGAATTACAAATAGTAGTGTGCCTCCCATTACAATCACCGTGGTAAGTATCATTATCCACAAAGATGACAGTAATAGACTGAAGGCAAACTTATATACATCTTTGATATCAGACACATTTTGTCCCTTATCAATCTCAAATATCGTCTTAATCGTAGCGATTGGGAAAACTATACTAATTATAAAAGCACAGAAGGAAATAATACCAGATAATAGTATAAAGATTATGCTATATCCTTGTGCCGTAAATATCAGACTATTTGCTATTGCAAAAACTGTTGGCAGTAAACCTAGACCGATGAGTATTTTATAGTTCTTCTTATAAAACCCTATTGATTGCTTTAGTAATTCACTTACACCTGGCAATGACACTGTGTTTGTTTCCATTAATTTTATTTATATTCTAATGAAATTAGAATAACACAAAATCACAAGTTGGTAAACTCATGTGGATATCTTAAATTGAATACTTTGTACTGGCGACTAGCTACTTTCCCCTTCATATGAGTATCATCGCCGCAACTGCGTTTCACTTCCGTGTTCGGAATGAGAACGGGTGTTTCCACAGCGCCGAATCACCAGAACAAAAAATTCAATTTAGGTATTGTTGTGTTACAGACAAATAATTGTGGTTCTTAAATTCCCTAATAGGATCGACGGATTAGTACTTCTCGGCTTAACATATTACTATGCGTACACCTAAAGCCTATCAACGTAATCATCTCTTACGGGTCTCAAACGATTCCTAATCTTGGGGTTGGCTTCCTTCTTAGATGCTTTCAGAAGTTATCCATTCCCGACATAGCTACACTGCGGT
>JACCDT010344544.1_pt1 | contig 10546 bp, 9 predicted proteins | sample 7446291 | NCBI WGS metagenome assembly JACCDT01 (sample SAMN15323446, study PRJNA562643) | freshwater metagenome | isolation source: river surface water | place: USA:Blue River Watershed | collected 2017-08-17 | reverse complement strand
GACGTTGACTTTGGCACTGCAGTTGCACAAGCCGAACTTGAAGACCGCGAGCGACCAGGTGCGTATCACTCCATCAACTTCGCGCGCACAGATAGTTCGGGCAACGTCACTATTGCCACCACTCGCCCAGAGTTAATTCCTGCTTGCGTCGCCCTTGTCGCACACCCAGACGACCCGCGCTATCAGCCGTTGTTTGGAAAAACCGTTCGCACTCCATTGTTTGATGTTGAGGTTCCTGTCGTTGCTCATGAACTTGCACAGATCGACAAAGGCACCGGCATTGCCATGATTTGTACATTCGGCGACCTCACCGACGTCATTTGGTGGCGTGAACTGAATCTGCCAACGCGAGCAGTCATTGGTCGTGACGGTCGCATCGTTACTGACATGCCGGAGTGGATTACCTCAGCTACAGGAACCGCGCATTACACAACGCTTGCTGGCAAGGGTGTGAAGCAGGCACAAACCGCAATCGTTGAGATGTTGCGCCTCAGTGGAGACATGAACGGCGAACCCGAACCAATTACACACCCGGTGAAGTTCTTTGAAAAGGGTGATCGCCCACTTGAAATTGTGACCAGCCGCCAGTGGTACATCCGCAACGGTGGTCGCGATGAAGTGTTGCGTGCTGCATTGCTGAAGCGAGGCGATGAACTCGCATGGCACCCCGACTTCATGCAGCACCGATACACCAACTGGGTTGGCGGGCTAAACGGCGACTGGCTCATTAGCCGTCAGCGCTACTTTGGCGTTCCTATTCCGCTGTGGTACCCACTCACCGCTGCAGGCGAACCAGACTTCAATAACCCAATCATTCCAAGCGAATCGCAGCTTCCAATCGACCCAAGTTCCGATGTCCCTGTTGGCTTTACCGAAGCACAACGCGGAGTTGCTGGTGGATTCATGGGCGAACCAGACGTCATGGATACATGGGCTACATCGTCGCTCACTCCGCAAATTGCTGGACGCTGGATTGATGACCAGAAGTTGTTTAACAACATTTTCCCAATGGATGTTCGCCCACAGGCTCACGACATCATCCGTACATGGTTGTTTGCAACAACAGTGCGTTCACACTTTGAACACAACATTGCGCCATGGAAGAACGCCGCGTTGTCGGGATGGATTCTTGACCCAGATCGCAAAAAGATGTCGAAGTCAAAGGGCAATGTTGTCACGCCAATTGATTTGTTTGAACAATACGGCAGTGATGCAGTTCGCTATTGGGCGGCAAGTGCTCGCCCGGGAGTAGACACAGCATTCAGCGAAGACCAAATGAAGGTAGGTCGCAAACTTGCAACCAAATTGCTGAACGTCACCAAGTTTGTACTTGGCTTCGGCGAAGCAAACCCATCTGCAACGCCAACCGAAGCAGTTGACATTGCAATGCTCGCCCGTCTTGCATCGGTTGTAGATGAAGCAACCACTGCATTTGAAACCTATGACTATGCACGAGCACTTGAAAAGTCGGAGTCATTCTTCTGGTGGTTCTGCGACGACTATGTAGAACTCGTCAAAACTCGCGCATACTCAGAAGGCGCAGGATCCGATTCTGCACGTGCAGCATTGCAACGTGCTCTTAGCACCTTGCAACGTTTGTTTGCTCCGCATATTCCATTTGCAACCGAAGAAGTGTGGAGTTGGTGGCAGAACGGAAGCATTCACCGTGCATCATGGCCAACTCGTACAGATTTACTTAGCGGAACATCTGCAGTTGATTCGACTGAGGCTTTGCTTGACGTGGTGTGCAATGTGCTTGCAGCAATTCGTCGTACGAAAACCGAAGCAAAGGTTTCACAACGAGCTGAAGTTGAACATGTGCTAGTACATGCAACGGAGTCACAGATTTCGCTCGTACAAATGGGCTTGGTTGACCTGCTGAATGCTGGTGTTGCTCAACAGATCGAATTCTCCCCTCATGCAAGCGAACAGATTTCGACAACCGTTCGTCTTTTGGCTCAATGACCAAATACCAGCGCCCGCGCTCGCACTATGCAGTGCTCATTTTCAATATTGCAATTGCTGCCTCTTTGCTCATTGTTGGTGGCGGCCTGTTGTATGCAGGTCAGCGACTGGGAGAACGCCAAGTTGTCAGTTTGAATCGTGGTGACGATGTTGCAGTTAATGAAGACGCCAATATCTCGCCATCAGATCAATGGAACCTCAGCGAGGGTGACCTGGATGCAAAAAACTTCCTGTTGACTGGCTCCGATAACGGCAGCTGTGTAGACCCAAATTCCCCATATGCAGGGGCTTTTGGTGACCGCAATTCGTTCGGTGAGCGCAGCGACACCATCATGATTATTCGGGTCAACCCGAAGGACAATCAGGCCGCTTTTCTCTCCTTCCCTCGCGACCTGTGGGTGAAGATCGCAGGCTCAACTCGTTCGAATCGAATCAACACTGCGTTCGAGCGCAAGAACCCCAACACGCTTGCCGACACCATTTATCAAAACTTCGGAATCAATATTGACCACTACGTCAATATTGACTTCTGCGCGTTTAAGGAAATTGTCGATGCCGTTGGTGGAGTGAAGGTTCCGTTTCTTTACGAAACTCGTGACAAGAAGACCGGGTTATACATTCCGGGTCCGAGTTGCTTTGAGTTCAGCGGTGATCATGCGCTCGCATACGTTCGTTCGCGCTCCGGCTATTCCTACTTTGACACAGCGAAAAACTCTTGGGTATCAGATGGAACTTCTGACCTCGGTCGAATTAGTCGACAGCAAGATTTCATTCGTCGCGCAATGCAACGTGCTCTCGATAAGGGGTCTTCCAGTCCACGCGTTGCAAACCAACTCTTGAATGCCGCTTTGAAGAATGTCATCACCGATGATCGCCTAACGCCGATCACCATGTTGCAACTGGCGCAAGCAATGCGCAATCTGAATACCAGTGGAATTCCGACATACACAGTTGAGAGTTCTGGTCAGATGATTGGCGATCAGGCCGTGCTTGTTCCTCGTATTCAGAATGACACCATGCGAGAAATTCTTGCTCTGTTTCAGGGCAAAGCAAGTTTTGCAACACCAGGTTCTGCCGCAAACAATCCGTCGCCCGACACCACTTCTGCTGAAGGTGCAATGGGCGCAATTATCTCCACCGTTGCGTACTTGAAAACACAAGCAAGCAACGGCGTTACACCACCAACGATTCCTGTTGTTGCACCTGAACAAAACTCGTACGGCATTTCGCCACCAAACGACCCAACCTGTCGCTAGTCAAGCACTCGACGCATTGCGTCGGGAATGTCGCTTGGTCCACTCACCGTTGTAAAGCGGGCACCCACCACATCAGCAAACACTCGTGCTTCTGCATCGTCTTCCAAGGGGGCAATCACCACAAGTTCGTCTAACGACTTTGCAGCTGCCCGCGCATCGCCGTCAACAGTTGCTCGACAATCCGATAACAGCACCGTGATGCGCCTGGACGCTTTTGAGCGTGACAGCTGTTCTCGTGATGCATGCAATGCTCCGGCCAAGTCAGTCGTGCCATACCCCCGAAGCGCAAGCACCGTATTCACCACGTCATCACCAGACTTGTGAACGTCTTGTGATTTGGCCGCAATCACATCTTTGCCAAACACCAACACGCTGTAATCAGCAGGCTCACGAGCCGCAATTGAGGCTGCAGCCATTGCCGAATTGGCAAGTGGCTTACCACCCATAGAACCACTGCGATCCACCACCAAGCTGATGGCTGTACCTGGTTTCAACCATCCACGCACTCGTAATTCATCAGCATCTACAACACCTGTTGCGCGTAATTCATTCAATGCATCGAGGCTTGCATCAATATCAATGTCCCCTGCATCGGGTTGATATTTGCGCAGTGACATTTTTCCAATTCCGCGCGGACGCGGTTTTCCGCTTTGTGCGAGCTCAATCAAAATTCGACCAGCAAGTTTGCGTGCAAGATCACGTAAGGCCGGGTCGGTGGCCGCCGTTAAGTCGGCAAGCATTGACAACGTTTCATCTGGAGAGTTTTGCATCGCTTCATCAAATGCAACTTCGTCAAGTTCACCAACTTCGGGTGAGATCTCTTCAAACCCAGAATGCTTAGACAGCTCTTTGCGTGATGTCGTTCGTTTACTTGCTTGCTGCACCGCCTGTTCGGCCTGCACACCTTCTTTTACTAACGGGAGTTCGTTGCCCCAGTCGGGGCGCCAGCTTTTCCCGCGTCGCCGTCTTCCGGCTTCACACCAAATACGTCAGCAAAAATTTCGGTGACTACTTCTTCTGCCGTACGCACACTGCCTTCGCGCAACCGCACTCGACCTGTCAGTGCCACGAGCGCACTGTCTAGACCAATCGCAGTTGTCTCAACCGGAATATTGCGCATCGACGACAAACTTGCAGCAACTACTGCAGTGTCAATTGCACCACGAACCGAAGAACCGAAACGCAAATCCGAATGATTACGCGTACGGCGGACCATTTCTACAACCTTGCCAACCCATTCGCTCGACACGTTCGACGTGATGTTCTGCTTCGCAATTTCACGCAGCACAATTTCCACTTCATCTGAAGCACTTTGATATGTCATTGCAACACGGCACACGCGGTCGTACACCGCGCTTGAAATGCGTGCCGTACCAACTGCGTCAAACGGGTTCATTGCTGCAACAAGTCGGAATCCCGCAGCACTTTTCACGGTGCCTAGTCGTGGAACCGTGATTTCACCTTCGCTCATTACCGTGATGAGCACGTTCAGCGTTTCTTCTGGAATGCGATTGATTTCTTCTACATACAGCAACGAACCTTCACGCAGTGCTGACACCAGTGGTCCATCAACAAATACGTCTGCGCTGTAGCCGTCGGTCAACACTCGAGCCGGGTCAAAGTGTCCAACCAAACGTGCTGGTGTGAGTTCGGCATTGCCTTCAACGAAAGCGAAACCAACGCCGAGCGCTTCAGCAACAGAGCGTAAAAGTGTTGATTTTCCTGTACCTGGAGGGCCTTCCAGCAATATGTGGCGACCACCATGCAATGCGGCGACGACAAGTTCTAGTTCACGCGCACGACCAACAACCGAAGCTGCCGATACGCGAAGAACGTCGCTTGCCGACGCTGCTGCCATAGCTGTGACTAACTAGTCGAACTTGATAACGCCACGGATGTTTTCTCCGTCGCGCATTGCTCGGTAACCCTCGTTGATGTCACTCAGTTTGTATTCCTTGGTGACGAGGCCGTCGAGGTCGAGCTGACCTTCGCGGTACAGACCCATCAACTTTGGAATGTCGGCGCGTGGGTTACCCGAACCGAACAATGAACCAACCAACTGCTTTTCCATCAAGGTCAGGTCGAGCAAGCTCATGCCTGCACCAAACTCTGTTGCTGGGTGAATGTTGGTCACGACAACGCGTCCACGCTTTGCAGTAAGCGCCATTGCTTCGTGAATAACTGCGCCGTTGCCAACGCCCATGGTCATGATCACTTTGTTAGCCATGGTTCCCCAAGTGAGTTCTTGCAACAGTGGCAATGCTTCGGCCATTGATGCTGCGGTGTGCGTTGCACCAAACTCCATTGCCTTTTCGCGCTTGAACTCCACTGGGTCAATTGCAACGATGCGCTTTGCACCAGCAATGCGCGCACCTTGAACTGCGTTTGCGCCAATTCCGCCAACACCAACCACTACGACAGTGTCACCAGGTGCTACTTCTGCTGCATACACGCTCGATCCCCAACCGGTAACCACACCGCAACCGAGCAAGCATGCACGGTCGAGAGGAACGTCTTTTTCAATCTTGATGCAACTTGCTTCGTTTACAACCGTATGTTCGGCAAATGTTCCAAGCAAGCACATGATGCCAACGTCTTTGCCACCTGCGTGGTGACGCGAAGTCTGATCACTGATTTGCTTTCCTGTTGCCATGTAGGCACCAAGGTCGCACAAGTTTTGGTGACCGGTGCTACAACTGACGCAACGTCCACATGACGGAATGAATCCGAACACCACGTGATCGCCAGGTGCTAACCAACTGACATTTGATCCAACTTGTTGCACAACGCCGGCGCCTTCGTGGCCACCAATGATTGGCAATTCAAATGGCAAGTCACCCGTCACCAAGTGCTCATCGCTGTGGCACATGCCAGAAGCGGCCAACTTCACCAACACTTCGTTTGGACCTGGCGCATCTAGTTCAATTTCTTCAATTGTCCAAGGAGCATTCAACTCCCACAACACAGCTGCCTTCGTCTTCACACTGACCCCCTCGTCACTGTCGCCAGACGCAGGGTGCGCCAGCGAGTTACTGGCTCTATTGTTGCCTAGCCATTGGCGCTGACGCTACCCCGAGGCCGCAGCCTGAGTACTGTGGTTGGTGATGGACACCACAGCACCTTTAGCCGTAGATACCGCCCAGGCCCAGACTGCAAGCCAAAACAGCGTTTCCTCGGCAACCACCACACCGCACATCGTTGAAGAGCTCCTCGTTGAGGAAATTTCTATCGACGGCATGTGTGGCGTGTACTAAATCGCAGTCGTTTCACCATGACCGTCACCCTGGATTCAGCGTGTGAGTTGCATCCTCAAGTTGCAATTCGCCCAGAACCATTTGGTGCACTTGCCTACCACTACGGCAATCGAAAACTTATTTTCTTAAAACACCCAGACGTAGTTGCTGTGCTTCAAGATGTTGCAGCACACGACACTCTTGCTGACACCTTGGTCGCGCACCATGTTGCGCCAGAGCGTTGGAATTCATTTGTCAGCGCGCTTAGTTCGCTTGAAGCATCGGAGATCATTCGTGTCCGTCAGTAACTTAAGTACACAACTCAAGGGCGGACTCGACGCACCAATTTGTTTGACATGGGAACTTACCTACGCATGCAATTTGCAATGCATCCATTGTTTGTCTAGTAGCGGTCGCCGCGATCCACGCGAACTCGACACCGATCAGGTGAAGAATGTGCTTGATCAACTGCGCGACTTGCAAGTGTTCTACATCAACATTGGTGGTGGCGAGCCAATGATTCGCAAAGATTTCTTTGAAATTCTTGAACACGCCGAGCGCAACAACATCGGCGTGAAGTTTTCAACCAATGGCACCTACATCACTGCTGAAAATGCACAGCGGCTTGCTTCAATGAACTACCTCGACATCCAAATCAGCATGGATGGCGTAGATCGCGCGACGAATGACGCAGTGCGTGGTGAAGGTTCGTTTGACACATCAATTGCTGCAATGAACTATTTGCGTGATGCAAACTTCGGGCCATTCAAGATTTCTGTTGTCATGACTCGACACAACGTTGATCAACTCGATGCTTTCAAGCAGCTTGCCGATAGCTACGGCGCGCAACTTCGCATCACTCGCCTGCGTCCTGCGGGTCGCGGTGCAGACACATGGAATGAACTGCATCCAACACAAGCACAACAACGCCAGATCTATGACTGGCTCATTGCACATGGCGACAACGTGCTCACTGGCGATTCGTTCTTCCACCTCAATGCGTTTGGTGAATCACTTCCTGGATTGAACTTGTGTGGCGCTGGACGCGTGGTGTGCCTCATTGACCCAATTGGTGATGTCTACGCCTGTCCGTTCGTTATTCATGATCAATTCAAAGCGGGCTCAGTGCACGACGAAGGTGGTTTTGCTCATGTATGGCGCAATAGCGATCTCTTTCTCTCGTTACGCGAACCTGAATCTGAAGGAGCATGCACATCGTGCGGTAACTACGACTCATGCCAAGGCGGTTGCATGGCTGCGAAGTTCTTTACCGGCTTGCCCCTTGATGGCCCAGACCCAGAATGTGTAATTGGTGCCGGCGAATCGCTACTGAAGAGCGCAACCGTGACCCTCATTCCAAAACCCAGCATGGATCATTCGCGTAAAGTTTCGGTAACAGTTGGGGGAAACAAGTAATGGACTTCTCATTGAACGGCGTTGAGCCGATTTACGTTGCCGGTGCAATCATCGTGTCGTATTTTTTGGGCACTATTCCAAGCGCACTCATAGTTGCAAAGCGCGGAGGAGTAGATGTCACTGCCGAAGGTTCTGGCAACCCTGGAACATCAAATGTGGTTCGTTTGCTCGGGTGGAAGTACGGCCTCGTGGTTTTTGTAGCCGACGTATTAAAGGGTTCGGCTTCAGTTGGCATTGCGTACTACTTGACTCATACATATGGAGACAATCTGAATGTTTCCTATCTTGCCTATGCGTGTGCGTACGCTGCCGTGCTCGGACACACGTTCCCCGTTACTCGTGGCTTCCGAGGTGGTAAGGGTGTTGCAACTGGTGGTGGAACAATGTTCGTGTTGTACCCAGTCATGAGCGCTGTGCTCTGTACCTCATGGTTCGTTATTCGAAAACTCACCGGAAAATCGGCAGTTGCTTCACTGGTCATCACCATTGCCGTTCCTGTGTACGTCATTGCCACCGTTGGATTCGGCCAACCACAGTCGTGGCAAATTGCAGCAGTGCTCGGTCTCGTTGGCTTAATAATTATTCGCCACATGCCAAACATTCGACGCATGCGCAAGCACGAGGAACTCGCCGCGTAAATTTCTCGCGCACCCAGCAACATGATCCCGTTTATTACTGACTTCTTTAACGGGCTGAAAGATTTCTCGGACTCGTATTGGTTCTACGTCATTATCCTCGTAATCGCGATTCTTGACTCTGTATTTCCCATCGTTCCCAGCGAAACTCTGGTCATTATCGGTGGCGTAAGCGCTGGGTCTGGATCACTTTCACTCGCACTTGTTATGGCATGCGCCTTTAGTGGTGCGTTTATCGGTGATCACCTGTCGTACTTTCTTGGACGACGTGCGAGCGATTCCATCACTCGACGCTATGAGCGCACGGAGAAAGGTAAACGCCGACTCGCAAGCGTGATTCATCAGATTCATGAGCGTGGTGGCCTGCTACTCATTACCGCGCGATTTATTCCGGGTGGACGAACAATTTTGACCTTGGCTTGCGGGATCACCAAGCAAGAACGCAAGTGGTTCACTGGCTGGATCATCGCGGCAGCGAGCATCTGGTCGACATATGCATCTTTGCTTGGATTTATTGGAGGAAAGACCTTTGAGGACAATCACACACTGGCGTTCATCTTCGCCTTTGGTTGCGCTATCGGAGTCACCGCCTTTATTGAGTTCGTGCGTTTCATTTTGAAAAAACGCAAGTCACAATAAGGCATGCCCAGTTCGCCAACGTGGCCAGAAGTTTCCCGCAATGCGTGCGTGGTAATTCCCGTTGGCTCGTTTGAACAACATGGTCCACATCTCCCACTTGACACCGATACCCAAATTGCTTCTCATCTCTGCGCGCAGGCAACAACTGGAATGGACAATGTTGTTGTTGCGTCACCACTTTCAATAACAGCAAGTGGCGAGCACGCAGGTTTCCCTGGAACCATTTCCATAGGCACCGAAGCTTTTGCCACAGTGATCGTGGAACTTGTTCGCTCATGCGACTGGGCAACAGGAGTCATCTTGGTTCATGGCCACGGCGGAAACCTTGAAGCTGTGCAACGAGCCACTGCGGTATTGAACTCAGAGCAACGCAATATTGCCAGTTGGTGGCCGCATATCCCTGGAGCAGATGCTCATGCAGGCAACACCGAGACATCACTGATGTTGGCCATTAACCCAAATTTGGTTCGCATCGACAAGCTTGATGTTGGCAACATACAACCGATGAGTGAGATACAACATGATCTGCAAACGCATGGTGTGCAAGCGGTAAGTGCAAATGGCATTCTTGGCGACGCTCGAAATGCAACGACGCAACATGGAATTGAGTTGCTCGCTGAACTGAGCGCCAATCTGCGCACGTTTATTCTCAGCGCACAATTGCAGTGGAGCTGTGCATGACTAGCGACGTTCGCTTCATTGCTGATAGTTCGTGGCGACGCCCAGAACACGGCAACGTCGTGCTCGCAGGTTCTCCACTTACGCTGTTCTCTCTTTCCAAAGCGGGTCAGACAATTGCAGAATGCATTGAACGTGCTCATCCATTGCCCCAGGGGCACGAACCATTGACCGAGCGATTGCTAAACGCTGGAGCAATTCACCCCATTCCAAGCGATGACGACAAGGTGCGTTTTTCGCTTAACACCGTGACGGCGGTAATTCCCGCATTCATCCAAACCTCACAGGAAGCACAGACGCTGAAGTCGCTAGTCGCATCGTGCTCATCTCTACACAGCACTGTTGTTATTGATGACTGTTCACCACATCCGCTTCCCGATCTTGGTGAAACTCGAGTGATTCGTCTTGACACAAATAGTGGTCCTGCTGCCGCGCGAAATGCGGGAATCGCGATGGTTGAGACTGAATTCATTGCCTGTATTGATGTGGATGTCACCATTTCTGCAACAACAATTTCTCAGCTGCTGCCCTATTTTGCAGATGAAAAGGTTGCCCTTGTTGCACCTCGGGTGAAGTCGCGTGCAACGGCAAACATTGTCGGCGAATACGAAGCCGCCGCCAGTGTGCTCGACATGGGAAGCGTTGAAGCCCGTGTAAGAGCTGGAACGAGAGTGAGTTACGTGCCATCAGCAATGTGGCTTTGCCGTGCCACAGCGTTGCGGTC